>Ga0115552_1001789_pt1 | contig 12422 bp, 13 predicted proteins | sample COGITO_mtgs_1103_3_FD_87178 | JGI IMG/M metagenome (GOLD analysis project Ga0115552, IMG submission 87178) | Pelagic marine microbial communities from North Sea - COGITO_mtgs_110328 | ecosystem: Environmental > Aquatic > Marine > Epipelagic | place: Germany:Helgoland, sampling site Kabeltonne...
TTCAAATGCAAAGGTGCTAGATTTAGACACAGAAGAAGCACAATATTTTTTAGATATCACTGGTGCAAAAGGTATTTCTGGCTATGGAAATGAATACAACGGAATAACAAGCTCAAATCTTGACAAAGCATTCTTTTACTTATTTAAAGAGGATAGTAATATGTTGGACGTAGTAGAAGAGTTACATAAACGACACTACAATGTTTGCAAATTACTTGATTTTAGATTGTATTATTAATTTAAAGTGCTACACTTTAAATAAGTCTCTTTGAAAACAACTAAATCAATACCATTGAAAAATCAACTCTTAGAAGAAGCAAAACGAGAACTTGTAAATGGACACGCTAAAAAGCGACACCCGTTTCGTTATTTTACGCTCGCCACTATTGAAAATGGTGAACCACGACAACGCACGGTAGTGTTGCGAAAAACATTAATAGACTCAAGCCTAGTGTTTTATACGGATAAAAGAACTCAAAAAGTAGAAGACCTTCTACATAATGCATCATGTAGTGCCATATTTTACCATCCTAAAAAACTACTGCAAATACGTGTATGTGGAACAGCCGAAATTATAACAAACAAAGAACAAATTGCAACCTACTGGCATACTGTACAAGAAGCTTCTAAAAAGGATTATACCACCAACTTAGCTCCTGGGACTCCAATTAAAAATCTTGATGCTGTAACGTATAATAAAAAAGAGAATCATTTTTGTCCAGTTAAAATTATTCCTTACTCAATTGAATATTTACAATTAAAGCGTCCTAATCATTTAAGAGTCTTATTTTCTAGAGATGATAAGGATTGGACGGGTGCTTTTTTAGTGCCTTGATTGTTTGTTTTTAGAATACTAATAAATAGACTACCAAGGTTAAAGCAATTTTATACTTCGACAAACTCAGCACATCGCATAATGACTGGTTATGACTATATCTAAAATGTATCACACTATTCTTCGTGGCGCCTGCCCTGAGCTTTTTCCGAAGGGTCACTTTGCTTTGACGACCGAATGAAAAAGGTCTAAGCAGACCTTTTGAAGTAGGAGCGAAGTAGTATATTGGCTTTATCACCTCATTTTTTCTTTTTTTTGCTTTCGCGAAAGCTTTCTCTTAAAAATGTAATGAAACCCTTTAGAGTTCACGAGCACTTATTTATCAAATAGGTGAGGAGCGAGTACATACGCTTTGTCCGAAGCGGTTCTGAGTGGAGTCGAAGGATAGGAGGGAAGTGGGAAACCGAACTTGAGAGGTTCACGATTTCCAAAATAAAAAATAAGAATCCCAATGAGTAATGTGTATAGATTGGGATTATATTTTCTGCTTTTTTACTTCTAAAAATGAAAATGTAGTTAAAAAATCTAACTCTAAATTAGATAAGCCAGTATATTCATTAATGAATCTAAACTAGCTAAAGCTGTCCTTAAATTAAACGCGATAATTAAAATAACTACTGGAAGTAAAGCTGTTTGCTTTTACCTTTTTTTAATTTTTTTATGTAGATTACGATTTTTCTTTTTCAACTAAATCTAACTCCCTATCTCTAGGATCTTTTCTTAATTTTAAAGGCAAGTCTTCTTGACCACCATACAATTTAATTTCAGTAATATTTCCTGGTAAAATAAATTTAGCTTCAATAAGTGCCTCAATAACTTTTTTAATTACTTGCCCTCTCATAATTCTAGAAGCAACTCTATAATCCACAGTATTTACCCAAAAAAATACTTTCAAATTAATGGTACTTGGGGTTAATTCGTTTTCAATTACAAAATTTTGGTGATCTTCATCCGTTACAATTCCATCATGGTTATTTAGAATATCAAGAATTATTGTTTTAACTTTTTCGATATCATCTTCATAACCAATACCAACTATAAAATCGTTTCTGAAAAAACCATCTGCTGTATAATTTTCTACAGGTTTTGTTAAAACATCACTATTTGGAATGTAAATATCTCTACCATCGCTAGTTTTAATATGCGTATATCTAAAATTTAACGCACGTACTTTTCCAAAATGAGAATCGATCATTATTGTATCATTTACATCAAAAGGACGACTGAATGCTAAAATAATTCCTGCTAAAAAATTTTTACCAATATCTTGAAAAGCAAAACCTAATACAATGGCACCACCACCAACTGCAGTTAACAAACCTGTTGCAATATCATCTAAACCAGCTACTTGTAAACCAAGCATAATAGCTATAGAGATGAGGATTATTTTAATAGCTTGTGCCAAAAAACGAGCCATCAATGGATCACTAGCTTCTTTTAAAATACGTCTTTTATAAATATTTGTAATTAATCTAGCAATTAAAACACCTGCAACAATTACAAATATTGCTAGTGTTATTCTTGGCAAAGACACTAACAATTTGTCATAATACATTTCTATAGAATTTATGATAGTTTCGCTAGGTTCTTTGGATTGAATTATCGCTAATTTGATGAAAAATAAAATCATTTACTTATTTAATTTAGGATGTATTTATTTGATAGAAACCAAAAATAATGTTTAAATATTTAATGTCTTTTGATTTCTATTATCAATATAAAGGAACTTTTTTAAAATTTCTTTTCCATTGAAATTATTCTAAACAGTGATTGTTTCCAAAGGTTGCTGCTATCCTTGATTTTTTTGTTTCCCAGCCGCACAGTCTCGCTTAAAGTATACTTTGCCGTATCAAGAAAAAAAGACAAATAATTATGAGTTCTTGATTAGTTACAATTTATCAATTTAATTCTAAATTTTTATAACTCTCTAATTAAAAAATGCTGAATCGAATATGAATGAAACTCAGGTCGTAAAACGGCTGTTACATAAATGCTGACGATATAGACCTAAAGGCGCTATATCTGCATCTATGTAAAATTAGCACAGTAAAAAGTGCTATTCGCCGTTTTACTCATATAATATATTTGTACTATACTATTCTGCGTGGCGCCTGCTTTGAGCTTTTGTCGAAGGGTCACTTTGCTTTGACGGCCGAATGAAAAAGGTCTAGTAGACCTTTTGAAGTAGGAGCGAGGTGTAGCGTTGGCGTTCTTATCTCAAATCTTATTTAATTTTTTTTCTTTTTAAAAATTTCTCTACAATGTTAATGGAATACGCTTTGCCCGAAGCTAGCCTGTCCTGAGCGTAGCCGAAGGGATAGGAGTGAAGTGGGAATGTGTATGGAATGGGGTTATTCATTATAATTTTATTCGATTACGGGAATCCGTAATTAATTTATAATTAATATGTATACTTTTAATATTATGATAATTAAGTATTTTAATAAATAATAGTTTATGGTATCAATTTTTAGTAATAAAGATATGCTAATATTAATTTTATGCTGCTTTCTTACAGGTATTAAATTAAATGCACAGGTTAAATTTAAAGTTGGAAATAATGGTATTAATGGTATTTACTCGGGCTTGATAAAGTCTAGTAAAAAGTCTAAACCTCAATTGGTTAATATTTATATCTACGAGTATATACAATACAACTCTGAAATTAAATTTTTATGCCAAATAGAAAAATATCAAACAAAAAAGGCAAAAGGAGTTCCAATAATTTATCAATATTATGGTTATGCCTCAGGTATTTCAGATGGTACTTATGAAATGAAATCTAGTGTTAAGGTGGGATCACAAACAAGCCGATTTAAAATGGAGATTAGTGAATTAATATTGTTATCAAATGGTAAATTTGTAATACAGGGAAAAAAACTACGAAATTCTTCACAATATTCTTTGATTGATGGCACATATGAAAAAAAAAGTGTTGAAAATGAAGATTATGATAGGTTCTTAAGAAATATTTATAACAATATAATTGGATCTTATAAACCTTATCGTGGAAAAGAAAATGTAGCTTATTGGGGTAAAGCTTATGCAACTGTTCCGAAGGCTAAATACAGTTGGCAACAGAAGAAGTTAACTCCAATTTTTCTGACAACATCATTTTATAATATAGAAGACTTACATAACAATCAGACTATAGAAGTAATGTATTATGATAGTTTTACTGTAATTAGTGGAACAAGAATGGAGTTTTTAAGTAATAAACTTGATCAAGCATTTAACTATAATGGAGGTCAAAGAGATAAAAACCCTTTAATTTATTATTTTCCTTACTTAAAAAACATAAGTGTTAAAAATTTTAAAACAGGCGAAATAACCCACACTGTAGATGTGCACCGAGATTTTTATAAGTTTCGCTTTACAGTAACGCCAACCACTCTAGGATTAACAAAAACCAAAAAAGAGAAACAAGATAAGCGACTTGCAGAAGAAGCGCTGATTCAAAAAGAAAAGGAAAAACGTTTACTCATTGAAGAAGCTAAAGCAAAAAAAGATAAGAAAGATTCGGAAGTTGGATATAATCCATCTGGTATTATTCTCAATATAGAAAAAAAACCAAGAGGAACTCGTAATAAAGCAGGTGAGATATTATATGGTAAGGAGTATAATGATGCAATTAATAAATTATCTGGAATTTTAAGTCAAAAGTTAAATAACTCTGAAGATGTTAATGTTATTGATGCAGAAAAATATTTTAAGAATATTTTCTATGGAAACTTTGTAGACTTAAAGCCTGAAAAAGTGAGTAAGGGACTCTTAGGTAGTATTAATTATTTTCCGGAGTTTCATAATGCCTTTTTATTTTATGCTTATCAAGAATTGGGTGAAAGTTATTATCCAAATATGACAACAGTAAATTTCAAAACATCCACTACTAGGACACCTTTCGAAATTGTTATTCCAAAAGTGTTCTCTAATACGTTTATGTCATATCTTGATGAAAACCAATTCTCTTGGTCTGGAGAACATTTCGATCGTGAATTTGAATATTTAATGCTTTCATTTTTTGAACGCTACTCTCCTGATAGTTTAGTATTCAAACAGATGATGCAAAATTTATATAGATATGCAAATGGATTGAAACCGGTTAGGGCTAAGAGTGAATTAATTAAGTTTTAGTATTTGTTATTTTAAAAACCTTTGTTGTACTATCTTGTTTTATTTTTAATTTTCAAATATTTTTGAAATACGCTTTGCCCGAAGCGACGACTTGTCCGCCGTAGCTTTATTGCGAAGGAGGATAGGAGCGAAGCGGGAATGTGTATGGAATGAGAGTCAAGGTTTGATTTCCAATAATCTAATATTTAAGTTTCTTGTCACTCGATCAATAAATGTAGAATATGAAAAACGATTAGTTATCTTATCTCCACGTATATGCATTGCCACAGCTTTTCCACGATTATCTTTCCATATTATACCTGAATCTCCACCTCTAGTCAATATTCCATTATCTAAATTTTCGATTATTAAATCGAATTTTCTAGGATATCTATCTGATGTCTTATAAAAAATATCTACGACTTTTCCTCTTATTTTTTTTTCTTGCATCGGACTGTAAGAGTATAATGTTTTTCCTAACATTACATTTGGATTACCTTCCAAATATTTACTAAAGGTCAGTGTTTTTAATTTGCTTTTTATTTTATTTTTAAAAGAATCATTTAGTTGAAATATTCCTGCATCTACCGTACCGAAATCTGAAGCTTTGTTTAACCCATTAGAATAAACTGATTTAATTAATACGCCAGCATTAATCCATCTATTCGATTCTATATTTCTAATTCTAATAATATCATACGGATCTGCATCATTATTTTCACCTAAAAGTACGTGTGCTGCAGATAGTCCGTATAAAACTTCATTTATATCATATGCAAATGAAGTCAAAGAGCCTATTGAAGGTCCATTCATTATTCTAATAAAATTCATCATTTTCCAATTTCTACTTTAACAAGTTTTGTCTTTCCTCCCGAAATTACTATTTCATATAATTCCCACTCTGATTTTTGAGCTTTTGGTTTATCTATCGTATCAGCTGCTTTAATTAGTTTTTTACTGATTTTATTTAATGAAGAATTGAGGTTTTTTCCATCCTCTGTATCGGCGGTTGATAAAATAGTGAGAATTCTTTTTGCATTAGCTCTAAGTCCTTTTGCTATTTCTTTTATTTTACTCGGGTCATAATTGCCTATTTCTTGAACAATTGTAGAAACATCAGCTTTGACTGCATCCCTTAATGCTATATCAGAAGGTTCAGTAACTTTCAATTTATTTAAGTCTTTCACTGTCAATTTTACATCTGGCTCAATTTTTTGCAATAGCTTAACTTTATCCGCATCGGAGGATTGTTGTTCAGTTTCTTCTTCCTGAGAATTATCAATTCCATCTAAAATTCCTATTGCTTCAGTTATTGTTTTATAAGCACCAGTGACACTAGTAAGAGAACCAGCTAATGCTCCGACTGTTTCTGGAATTTTGTTATCCGAAGTGAAACCATATGATTTAAGAACTCCATTTTCTAAATCAAGCTTTAAATCAGAACTTCCAAAACCAGGTTTAATTTCTGCATAAGTTGGATTTTCTAAATCTGGTAAATAAATAATAGTAGATTTGATTTTGATATCTTTTTGAGGGCTTTTTTCTACCAGTAAATAGGGTTTTGAATGGTAAAATTTTAAACCAGTTTCTTGTGTAAGATCCTCATTTTTGTAAAAAGAAACAGTAGCACAGTTCATAAATATTATAGGAATTAATAGTAAAAATATTTTTTTCATGATATTTATATTTAGTGATATAAATTTCTATTAATAATAGTTAATAAAGAATACCCATTAGAAGGTATATTTATATATAACAAGATTAATCATTCTAATTTTCAATTAATTACGGGAATCCGTAAATGGATAGTTATTAAAATTATTTATATTTGACTGCTATCTATGTTCACAAAACTTAAGCTCTTAAACCAAGCATGATTAAAATAATAAACCAAAACAGTAATCCTGTTAGTACAATAGTCATATTTATTCATGGCTTTATCGGAAATGAAGAAACATGGGTAAAACAAGGTGGTAGTAAAACATTAATTGAATCCATTCTCGAAAGTTCTGAAGTAAAAGAAAATTTTGACTTCGGTCTTTTTTTATATCAAACAAAGCTTTTAGAGTTTTTTCCAAAACTAAGCAGACTAGATAAAAGTCTATTTGGTAAAAAAAAAGCAGTTAAAACCTTACCAATAGAAAGTATTGGAAAAATATTATCTACTCAAATTAGATATAGATGTGATGAATATGAGAATATTGTTTTAGTGGGCCATAGTATGGGTGGTTTAGTAGCTAAAAGGTTCGTTTTAGATGACATAGCCCAAAATACTACTTCCAAGGTCAAACTATATATATCATTGGCTACACCCCATTCTGGTAGTGATTTGGCAACATTTGGAAGACAAATTATTTCAAATTGTCAAGTTGAAGATTTAGCTCCTTTGAGTTATAATATTCAAAAATTAAATTCTGAATGGGTTCAATGCACGAATTTACCAAAGAGGTTTTACATTCAAGGTTTAAGTGATGATATAGTCCCGGAAGTCTCAGGAATTGCATTGGATAGAGAGAAACAACAGCCAATATATTCTGATGATGACCATTTTAGTATAATAGTACCAGATAATGACGAGGACGTCGTTGTTCACGCAATGGTCAAGGAACTTAAAGAGTTTTTAACTAACTTAAATATTGAAGCAATTGATAATGTCGAAGAGTTTGTAGATAAAGGGCAATATAATAATGAAGTTTTTGTCCTAAAATTACTACTTGCTGACGTACATGAAACGTTAATTGATAGTTCAAAAGTTGCATTTTATAGTGCAGAATTTACTATACGAAAGTTGACTGCTTTAGGTGTGAAAGTAGATAAATTAAAGTCCTTGTATGCAAAAGTAAAAGAACTATACGGTCTTGAGTTTGGTGAATTATTGAGTGGTAAGCATAAGAATCCTGATGCCTTGGTTACTGCAGTTCACAAAAAAATATTGACTGAAGACAAGAATTATTTAAGCACTTTACATAAGCCACTTGAAGCTCTCCAAAAATTTGGAATGCTACAACAGCTCGCATCATCGGACGATAAGATTTGGTGGGCTATAAATAATAATGCAAAAGATTTAGAGGATTTCAGAGAGAAAATTTCAAAAGATAAGGATGGAACTAAATAAACTCCCGATATACATACCAGATTTTGAAGTTAACTTGAGGTTAGGCAAACTGATTATCTTATTAAACGAGTTGTCTCTAAACAAAAAAGAGATTCCAATTTTGACTTTAGAGAAAATTTCAATTTTTGAATTTTTGCTCAAACATCCAGTCCTATTAAATCGAATACTTTATTTGAAGGATAAACAACTAGTTAGTTTGAATAACGCCGAAAAATATTCCATTGAAGCTCTATTTCCGAATCGCGGTCAACGATTTGATTTCAAAGAAATAAAAACATTATTAAACATATTGATTGGGTACGATTTTGTAAAAATTGAGATTGGAAGTTGTTTTCAGATATATTATTATTTATCAGAACAAGGGAAAGCTTACGCCAATGATTTGACAGAAGGATACTTTGTGCGCATTCAACAAATAACCGAATCAATGAGTGCTTTGACAACTCTCCCTTATTCTAAAATAAATCAATTAGTAGCACCTTATTTACGTTATGGCATTAAAAATTAAAACCCCAAAACTGGTTGTAAACTACCTTTATTTAGTCGGACGTCGAAAAGACTATAAAGTTAGTTTTCGAAATGGACTAAATATTATTTACGGGGATTCTGATACTGGCAAATCAAGTATTTTAAATTTGGTTAACTATTGTTTAGGAGCAAGCTCTCTCGACCTTTATGATGAGATTGAAATAGCAGGAAATTATTGTCTTTTAGAAGTTTTACTTCTTGGTACAAAGTACACAATTAAGAGAGATATATTTAATTCATTAGCAGATATTGAAGTTTATGAAAGTTCTTATGATGAAATTGAAGATTGTTTTCCAAAGTATTATTCTCCAAATTATAAGAAAGTAAGTGAGGACGGTGTTTTTTCAGAGTTCTTGCTTAATTCTATGAATATACCAGTTGTTAAACTTAAAGAATCTCCATCAAAAGAAGATTCAAAAATGAAGTCTTTGAGTTTTCGTGATATTTTTAAATACAACTATCTAACATAAGATAGAGTAGGAAGTAAATTTCTTCTTGGAGAAAACTATGTTGTGATTGCTAGACTTAAAGAAACTTTTAAGTTGATGTATAATGTACTTGACACCCAAATAACTCAACTTGAAGGAATAATAAGTGAAAAGAATAAAGAAAGAAATGAATTAAATAAAAAAAATACCGCAATTTCTTCATTCTTGAGAGAGACAGAAATAGATTCTCTTAAAAGGATTTTGGAAAAGAAAGAGGAAAAGGAAATTGAACTCATAAAATTAGCGGAAAGTATTGCCAAAATCGATTCAGAAATAATGTCTGATAACTCAGACTTGGATAATGTAAGAAATGAGATAAAATTAATTGAAAAGGAAATTTACGAAATGTCCACGAACAGAGAGGTTCGAGAACAGGAATTGAAACAAAATATCGCATTGAGAAATGAGTACACAAACGACATTAAAAAAATAAAAGGCACAATTGAGGTTTTAGAGAAATTCCCAAGAATAGAGGATAGAGATACTAGTTGTCCAGTATGTGAGCAAACAATAAAAATTAGCTTGCTGAAAAATCAATTTATAAACTCAAACTCTCAGTCAATAAAAGCTGAATTAAATGGTTTGAGAAGAAGACAAAAGGATTTAAGAGATATCTATGAAAATCTAAAAAATGTTATTCTTAAAGCTGATGGTGAAGTAAAAGATAAAATTATCAAATTAAATGATTTAAGAGAACAATTCGACAAACAAACAAAAGAATTAGTTACTCCTTTTATTAGTCAAAGAGATAGTCTTACATCCAAAATTGGTGGAATTAAAAGTGATATCAAAAATTTGAAACACTTTTACAAGATGAGAAATCAACAAGCTACAATTGATGCTGAATTGATAAGAGTTCAAAATACTATTGATGAGTATAATGAGGATTTAAAAGTTTTAAAAGAATCAGCTCCAACCTTAGACTCTATATTCTCGAAATTAGCAGATGATTTGCAAAATTTTCTTCGATTTATTGGTATGAAAAATGTTCAAAATATTGCAATATCTCCAAAAACATATCTTCCTATTATACGAAATCGCAATTATGAAAATATCACTTCTGGAGGTGTACGTACATTAAGTTCTGTTGGGTATTATTTGACATTATTGGAATATGCAATAAATAATACTTCAAATTATCCATCATTTTTAATGATTGATACAATTGCAAAATATATAGGTAAAACGAAAGAAAAGGATTTAGTTTACACTAATACACAAGAGGATATCAATGAGGGAATGAATGATTCTACTAAATATGAAAACCTTTATAAATATTTAATGAATTTAAGTGAAAGGTATGAGGAAAGTTTTCAAGTATTTGTTGTCGATAACGATTTGCCAACTAGTTTATTACCTAATTTGGAGCCGTTTATAATTAAACACTATACTACAAATGCAATTGTTCCTGGAACCGATATTGGTTTTATCGATGACGCATTAAATCCTACAGACCTTAATACGCCATTTGATGAATTTGATACTGACCAGAAAATAGAAGGAGACATATTTCTGGACGAAAATGATAGTTCAGAGGAAAACGGGGAATTATTAAACTAATTGTTTATGGTTAAAAAACCGGTAAGAGACAGGAATAGAGTTCTTGAAAGAAATTCAAGAGTTTCTTTCGAGAATAATATTCCCCAGAACTGGACTTTAACTATACCTTCCGAAGATTATGGTGTTGATTTAATAATTAATGTGTTTGAAGACCAACATCCTGCTTATGACTTCGATGTTCAATTAAAGGCTTCTGAAAAATCAGTTAAAGGCGACTTTGAAAAAGCTAAATTAAAAATTTCCACATACAATTATTTAAAAAGTCGACTTCACGTTGTTATGTTAGTAAAATATTGCGAAGAGGAACAGGAAGGTTATTGGATTTTAATGAGTGAGATTCCCACACCTAATCAAAATCAAAAAACGTTTACCATTAATATTCCTAAAAATAATAAGATTACAGAAATAGATTGGGAAACTGTCAAATCATATATAAAGGAAATAGTAGATTTTAAATTGTGTGCTGGAGAAAAAATTAAAGAAAAGATAAAACAGCGTAGGGGTTAAATATTTGTCGTGTTTGGCCTTAGAAAAATTTGGTAAAACAATAAATGAATGAGCTTCCATATTCTAGAGGTCTAGTAATAAAGTTTCTTAATAGTTCTGGTTATACAATAACTTCAAAGTAATCTTAATCAGTTATTTTGCCCCATAATTAACACGTTTCTTAAAATCCAATACTTCATCCTTTAATTTCTTATTAGCATTTTCAATTAGCTCATTTTGCATTTTCATAATACGTAATAGATCATGAATGGCATTTAGGTTCTCTAATTGTGTGTAAACAATCTGTTCTAAATCTGCTTTTGTATATCTTGGACTTGGCATTGTTCTTGTTTTAGGATTAATTATTCCGATTATCAGAACAAATATACATAATTACGGATAAAATATAAATTTAAAGTTCACATAATCGGAATAATTTATCTTATTATGTAAATTTATGTTCTTAAAATCAGACAATAATGACCGAATTAGGATTATTCCTATCAAGAAAATCAGTTAATCGTTCCGATGTTTCCAGAAAAACGGGGATAAGTAAAACGAGACTTAGTGAACTAGCAAACAATGACCGTACTAAGCTTAGAGCAGATGAATTATATCTAATTGCTTTAGCTATTGACGTAGATCCTTGTGAAGTATTTAAACAAGTCTGTAAAGACCTTAAATTAAAAGATGAAGTTTAATAGCTTCTTTAATTATAGATTTCCTAAAATCTGATTATATCTTTAAAGTTTAATCGTAGTTAAAACGGCCTCAGAAAACTTTGGTTAAAACAATAGGCGAATGAGCGTGCATATTTTAGAGATCTAGCAATACATATTCTTAATAACAACAAAGTTTAAGGCTAGATTCAAAGGAATCTTAACGAGTTCCAATGCTTTCTAAAATATAGCGATTGAGCCGTACATTGTTTCCAAAGTTTTGTGCAGCCTTGATTTTTTTGTTTCTTTTTTTATCAAGAAAAAAAGAAATGTGAACTTATTTAATATTATCAATAGTAAAATGTACAAACTAATAAGTTTAATAATTGGATCAATAAGATTAATTCTGTTCATAATTTTAGGTTTTACGTTTTGTTTTCTGTTCATAATAGTTAGTTGGGCTTTATCAAAAGACGTCAAACCTATATGGGGTATTTCATATAGAACATTTCTTTTAAAGTTTGCGAACTGGGCATTAGGGATAAGAGTTTCGAGAAAAGGAGAGATTCCAATTGGACAATGTCTTTTAGTTTCTAATCATAGGAGTTATATTGATGCAACTGTTATTTTGAGTGAAA
>Ga0115552_1001790_pt1 | contig 12419 bp, 9 predicted proteins | sample COGITO_mtgs_1103_3_FD_87178 | JGI IMG/M metagenome (GOLD analysis project Ga0115552, IMG submission 87178) | Pelagic marine microbial communities from North Sea - COGITO_mtgs_110328 | ecosystem: Environmental > Aquatic > Marine > Epipelagic | place: Germany:Helgoland, sampling site Kabeltonne...
CGTGTGTGGGAATAATCGTCAGTGTCATGCGTTGGGCTAGGTCACTGGTTAATTGCAAAGCTGGGAAATTCTTGGACTTGGTGTGTGCTTGGGAAATGATCAGGCGCGGACTGCCTGTGCACGAGCCGGATCCACCGCGCTCACCGATTCACTGCCTAGTCGAAAGATTCCAGAAAGTTTTATATTGCAATATCTCGGGAGATAAGGCGCTCTCAATCAGACTAGTTGTTCACTCTCGACGAGTTGCTTCAGCCGCACCAATGTTTTCAAAATCGCTATCTCGTTTTTGTCATAGGCGTTTATGAGTTTCAGTGCGGGTGGGAAACGCGCGGTGGAGCCGTCAAACGTCTCAATTACTTCAGTTTGGTTTTCATTTATCACGATGAGTTGATAGCGCCAGCGGTGATGGCCGGGGTGACACCAGGCGATCAGGCGGTCTTGATCGAACTCCTTGACGGTGTTTTTAATCCGATAGTTGGCCACCATGTGCATGTCCATGCCAAATTTCGAATCCAATTCCAGGACTTCAGGTCCACGCGCATTTCCCTTCACGGTGCCCGATCCATCAAAGTCTGCGTGTTTACGGGGGTCGGTGAGATAAGCAAAAATCGTTGCCGCTGGGGCATCGATAATTATTTTTCCCGACCGTACGTATTTTTGACCCGTATCAATTTTGGTGGCGCGAACTTGTGCCGTCACTTTGGGACCTTTTCCTCTTATTAAAAAACCGGCCATCTACCGTCAAACCTAAGTGAACTGTACTGGTGAATCAGCGGACGAGTGTGAGGGCGGCTAGCGCCCCATTAACTATCGAACCGCTGGTGAGGTCGTGTTCTTCATAGAGGTCGGCGACCGTTCCCGACTGACCAAAGCGATCCACACCCAGACTCACACAGGGAACTCCCAACGCTGATCCCAGCCATGCGAGTGCGTGGCTTGACGCATCGTGGACTGTAACGATTGGCGCGGTGAGGTCAAATGCTGCTCGGAGCGCACCCGGAATAGACGGTGTGGTTGCCGTGCGAATCCCCTGCCGGATTGTGCGCTGCCACGCGGCATACAACCTGTCCGCTGAGGTGATGTCCACCAAATTGACCGAGATACCTTCACTTGCAAGTTCGTGGGCCGCTGCAATCGCTTCTGGCATAACAGCACCACACGCTGCTATTTGCACCCGTGGCGGAATTGAGGTTTCCGAGTTGAGTTCACTTGTTTCACTCTCGGCACCCAACTGCATGAGTGAGTAGGCACCTGCGAGCACCTGCCTGCGCAGCATTGCTTCACCGATTCGTGTCTTGGCTTGTTCAAAGGGTGTTTGGTCGATGGGCCAGGTAGTTAAGCGGAAGTAGTAGGAGCCTTTTTCTGGGTCACCGTGCACTCCCCCTTTACCGGGGTCAGCTATGTGACTCAGCGCAAAACAGATCTGCCAGTCGAGGGCAGTTGCGAATGCCGGTTCCATCAAGGTGACGTTAGGTAATTCCATGCCAACTGATGCCGTAATCGTGGATTGGTGGGCTCCGCCTTCGGGAGCAAGCGTGACACCCGATGGCGTTCCTGCCACGATAAAGCGGGACTCCGAGTACACCGAATAGACAAAGGCATCGAGACCACGTAGAACGAACGGGTCATAGAGAGTGCCGATTGGTAATAATTGCTGGTCGGAAAGATCAAAACTTAAACCGAGTTGTCCCAAAAGTAAGAATAGGTTCATCTCACTAATGCCAAGTTCAATGTGATGGCCTTCTGGGCTTTCCTTCCACTTCACCAACGCGTCTTCACTCCACTGCCGTTGTTCGGTGGGGTTGTACACGCCAGCTCGGTTGATGTAACCGGCAAGGTTGGTCGAAGTGGCAACATCCGGTGCTGTAGTTACGAGGTAGGGAGCAACACTTTCATTGCGGGAGAGTTCAACAACAACGCGACCAAATGCTTCCTGGGTGGACATGGCCGACTTGGGGTTGATCCCGGCAGAGTCAGGAACAACAATCGTGGGTAATTCCTTTTTTGGGGTCCGCGTTAAATGGTGGGCCCGCTGGGTGACCCACTGGCCAACCTCGGTTGCAGGATCAATCCGGTCCCATTCACTTTCCAGTGTTAGTCCAGTTTTGACTCGAAGCTCGTCAATCTGTTCGCCGGTGAGCAGCATTGAGTGGTTGCGTGGGTTGCCCGCCATGGGCAGCCCCCACCCTTTAATCGTGTAAGCGAAAATTACGCTGGGTCGATCGGTGACCGCGTCACAATGCGCGAATGCTTCTAATAAGGATTCAATGTTATGACCGCCAAGATCGGTGACAAGACTTTTCAAGTCCTGATCATTCAGTGGCTCACAGAAAGCAAGGACTTCGCTGGGAGCCCCTTCGGTGAAACGCTCCCGCACTTGCTCACCCGACATGGCGAAAAGTGACTGGTAACGCTCATTGGGCATGGCATCAATCCATGCCTCCAATGCGGCGCCACCCGGTTGGGCGAAGGCTGCGTGCAACTTAGGGCCGTACTTCACTTCAACGACATGCCAGCCGGCGGCATTGAACTGCGCGGTCCACTGCTCAATCCGCACACCAGGAATCACCCGATCCAGGGACTGGCGGTTGAAGTCAACTATCCAGGTGACATTGCCCAGGCCTGCTGTTGCCGGGTCTGCGATTGCTTCCCAAATATTGCCCTCGTCGAGTTCGGCGTCTCCCATGAGGGCAATGAACCGGGTAGGTGGGCGTTCACCAAAATGTGAATCCACATAGCGCCTGGTTGCGGCAGCGAATAGCGGAGCTGCAGGTCCCAGACCGACGGAGCCGGTGGAAAAATCAACCCGGTCGGGATCTTTTGTCCTCGAGGGGTAGGACTGCAGCCCACCGAATTTGCGAAGTTGCGTGAGATAGGAACGGTCTAACTCCCCAAGTAGGTACTCAATCGCGTGGAAAACGGGTGACGCATGTGGTTTTACACTCACGCGGTCCTGTGGGTTCAGGTGCGCAAACCACAGCGCGGTCATGATCGAAACCATGCTGGCACTTGATGCTTGGTGGCCACCTACTTTGACACCGTCTCCGGTGTCTCGTTCCCTATTCGCCGAGTCAACAATTCGGGTTGACAACCACAGCACTCGTTCATTTATTGAGTCAAGAACTTCTTGCTGGTTCACGGTGAATCTCAATTCGTAAATAATGCGCTGTACGCGTTCAGCGCAGGTTGACCACCAAGGTGAGCATAGAGAACATGTGAATCCTTCGGGATCACTTCATTACGAACAAGGTCGATCAATCCGGCCATTGACTTTCCTTCGTACACAGGGTCAATGATCATGCCTTCAAGTTCACCGGTCAACCTAATCGCATCAAGGGTTGATTGAACGGGAATTCCATAGAGGTCACCAGCCCACCCTTCGAGCACAACAATTTCCTCGTCGCTCAATTCGCGGCCCAGACCAATCAGATCTGCTGTGTGACGGGCGATTCGGGCAACCTGCGCGCGCGTCTTTTCCAGGGTCGCCGAAGCATCAATCCCAATAACTTTGCGTGGACGGTCCTGCCCTGCAAAGCCAGCGATCATTCCGGCATGAGTGCTTCCGGTGACGGTGCACACAATGATCGTGTCAAAGAACACTCCAAGCTCGGCTTCTTGCTGCTCAACTTCAAAAGCCCAGTTGGCGAATCCAAGGCCACCAAATTTGTGCTCTGAAGCACCAGCAGGAATTCCATACGGCTTGCCACCACGTGCCTTAACGTCCTCGAGCGCTTGATTCCAACTGTCGCGAATTCCAATGTCAAAGCCGGCCGGGTCAAGGCGAACTTCAGCGCCCATGATCCGAGAAAGCATGATGTTCCCCACGCGGTCGTTGACGCAGTCGGGCCAGTCGACCCATTTTTCTTGAACGAGAACGGCCTTCATGCCGATTTTGGCTGCAACCGCTGCAACCTGACGAGTGTGATTGGACTGATACCCACCGATTGAAACGAGTGTGTCGGCGCCTTCAGCGATTGCGTCAGGGACGATGTATTCGAGCTTGCGAGTCTTATTGCCGCCGTACGCCAATCCACTATTCACGTCCTCGCGTTTAGCCCACAACTTCGCCCCACCAAGGTATTCGGTGAGTCGAGGAAGCGAATGGATTGGGCTTGGTCCAAACGTGAGTGGGTAACGGGGGAAATCGGCGAGTGACATGGTTTCAACTTTCTTGTTTATTGGTGACTTATTTTGGTGAACTGTTGGGCAATGAATTCCAAATCTCACATGCAACCTGCGCAGCCTTTGGCGACTGTTCCTTTGCAAGCGTGACCAATATTTCGTGCACATTTGCTGAGTTGTGGCCAGAAGACATTGGGTTTTCACTGACGTGATCGTGACCAAACCTGGCGATCTCAGCACGGCGAATCAATGGAGTGAAGGTGTCAACAACACTTTGAATCGCACTATTTCTGCTGGCGTCAATAAACACTTTGTGGAACGAGTCGTCCGCGGCAATTGCCGCTTCAATGTCATCCCGCGCAAGCGCAGCAGCAAAATCTGAGTTTGCAGCTGACAATTGATCCCAATGATGAGTGCTCAAGTGCGCGAGAGACTCCTCGACCGCGAGGCGATGCATGGTGGCTAAGACAGACTTTGCCGAGCGCTCTTGATCAGGGTCAATCTCGGTGACGTAGGTGGCTCGCCCGGGTTGAGCGCTGACCAGTCCGATCTGCCCAAGCCGAAGGAGTGCTTCGCGGATTGGGGTTCGACTTACCCCCAGCCATTGGGCAAGTTCCGCATCTCGCAGTTGCTCTCCCGGGGCAATGGCGCCAGAAACAATTGCTTCGAGCAAATGGCTATATACGTCGTCTCGCAGAAGTGTGCGAGGTTCAATTGGGTTTGTCGGGACCGGCATTCAATATATTGGATACTAGTTGACTAGGTGTGTCAAGATCTTCTCAATTCGGTGCTGATTTCCGCGCGTGGGAGTGTCGAAGAACGGGTCGCACATGCCTCTCCTATGCTTCACAGGTATGAGCCAGCGGGTATACACCGGACCGCACGGCGAATTGGGAAAAAACCGCCCCAATTGGATTAAGTACCTCCCCTGGGTGTTCACCGCAATCACAGTCCTGGGTCAGATCGTGTGGGTTTTGGTCTCGGCTGACCTGCGGGTTGTTCTTACCGCAGTCACGGTGACCAGTTTCTTTCTGGCGAGCCTTTCGCACGCATTCCTCAATCGCGGTCTTTCCTGGACCCTGTCTTTTTTCAGCATCACCCTTGCATTCGGGTGGTTAATCGAGGTCCTAGGAACAGCGACCCAGTTCCCCTTCGGTGACTATGTCTATTCAGACAAACTCGGCTTAGCACTGCTCGGCGTTCCCATTTTGATCCCCATGGCCTGGTCAATGATGGCGTACCCCGTCATGCTCGCGACCCAACGAATGGCCACAACGCCATTTGCCACGGCTTTTATCGGCGGCTCACTATTAGCAGCATGGGATCTATTCCTTGACCCCATGATGGTGGGCGAGGGCTACTGGACTTGGAATGAACTCGGTTGGGTCCTTCCCGGCATTCCCGACATCCCAATGCAGAACTTTCTTGGGTGGCTCCTCAGCGCGATTGCATTGGCTTACGCATTGAATTTACTTCCCCGCAAGATCGCAAACGACACAGTCCCCAACACCCTGTTGATGTGGACTTATGTGTCAAATGTCCTTGCGGCTGCACTGTTTTTTGGTGAGATCGGCGTTGCACTATGGGGCGGAATCGCCATGGGCCTGTTCATATTCCCGTGGGTATGGCGAATCTGGAGTCAACCTCAGTGGTAGTAATCCCGCTGGCAAGCGCACTATCGGTTGCACTCACCGCACACACCGCATTTAATCTCACAAAACTCCGATCACCTCACTGGAATGGTAACGAAATCACAGAAAAAGTGAGTGTGTTAATCCCCGCGCGCAATGAAGAAACCCACATCGCTCTCACGATTGAAAGTATTAGAAATCAAATTGGACTCACCAATTTCGAAATAATTATTCTCGATGACCAGTCAACCGACTCCACCGCCGCAATAGTTCAACAACTAGCACAATCAGACTCACGAATCACACTTGTCAGCAACACCACTAACCCTCCCGAGGGTTGGTTAGGCAAACCCCATGCGTGTGAACTGCTTTCCAAAAAAGCAACCGGCAGCGTCCTGGTATTCGTTGACGCTGATGTGAGCTTTGAACCCCAAGCAATTGCAGCCTGTATTGAGTTAATGCGTGACAAGGAATTCGGGCTAGTTGCCCCCTACCCGCAGCAACTTGCAGACTCAACTATCGAACGACTTGTGCAGCCGCTCGTGATCTGGTCGTGGGCCACAACCATGCCACTGAGGATCGCCGAAAGAAGTACTCGGCCTTCACTTTCAGCAGCTAACGGGCAGTTCCTTGTCTTTGATTCACACTCATATACAGCAGCCGGTGGACATGCAAGCGTGAGTGGTCAAGTCCTAGAAGACATCGCGCTAATGAGATCTTTGAAGCGTGTCGGTTCGCAATGCGTCACGGTGAATGGAAGTGAGTTGGCCCACTGTCGCATGTACGAGAACGCGAAGGAACTCACTGACGGTTACACAAAGTCACTGTGGAATGCCTTCGGGTCCCCGGTAGGGTCAATCGCGGTCAATTCACTCCTAGCCTTTGCCTACCTTGTTCCTCCCGCCGCCATGATCGCCTCGCGGAAGAAATCACACCGGCTCGCTGGCGCTGTTGGCTATTTTGCAGGGGTAACAGGGCGAGCCTTGGTTGCCAAGAAAACAGGCTCGAAAGTATTGCCCGACTCTTTAGCTCACCCCGTCTCTATCGCAATTTTCATTGGACTCAATGCAGTGAGTTGGTCTCGGCACCTGCGCGGAACTAATACCTGGAAAGGGCGCGTGCTGTGACAACCGAGCACAATGAAAAGTCACATGTAGTCGTGATTGGCGCTGGAGTCGGTGGGCTTGCGGTAGCCGCACGACTCAGTGTGAAAGGTCACCGGGTCACGCTTCTTGAGCACGCCGATCGGGTCGGAGGCAAGCTCTTCACCTACCGGCGTGACGGGTTCGCATTTGACACCGGACCAAGCCTTTTCACACTACCCGCGGTATACCGGGATCTATTTCTCAAAACAGGGAAAAGTCTTGAAGACAGTGTTGATTTACAGGAAGTGGATCCCGCGTTTCGTTATGTTTTTGCAGACGGCAGTGAAGTAACCCTTCCCGGAGTTGACCCAGCAAAATGCGCCCAAGCATTTGGTGCAGCATTCGGTCCCGAAAGTGACAAACAGTGGCGCAAATTCACCGATCGCGGGTCACAGATGTGGCGGCTTACGCGGGGACCGTTTTTGCAGTCACCTCTCAAAGGCTGGAAGTCACTGCTCCCGCTGGCAAACCCAAGTGATGTCAACACGATTGCACCATTCACTTCCCTGCGCAAACTTGCGCGAAAATACTTCACGGACCCGCTCATGATCATGATTGTCGATCGATATGCCACCTACACGGGTTCAGACCCGCGGCATGCCCCCGCTGTCCTTGCAACAATCCCTTACATTGAACAAGTTTTTGGCACCTGGCATATCGGTGGTGGACTAGGCACACTCGCAACCGCCCTTGAAAATCGTTGCCATGAAAGAAAAGTGGAAATCCGCACAGGAGTCACCGTCACACAAATCAACACGAACAACGGCGTTGTCTCTGGGGTTCACTTGGAGTCTGGCGAGTTCATCGAAGCAGACATTGTCGTCTCAGACTCCGATGCAACGCTGACCCAAGATTTACTCTCGTATCAGGACCGGAAACAAACACCGAGTATTCCTAACTCCCCCAGCCTCGCAGGCTTCGTGCTGCTGCTCGCGCTCGACGGCACTACAACAGGTATCGCGCATCACAATGTCTGGTTCCCTGAAAATTACGACGCGGAGTTTGACGCTATTTTTGGGAAAGAACCCAAGCCGCCGAGTGATCCGGCAATTTATGCGTGCGTCCCGGACGACCAAACCATGAAGCCCACGAGCGACAGCGAGTCTTGGTTCATTTTGGTGAACGCACCCCGGCACGCCCCCGAGAAAAAACATGGATTCAATTGGGATTTACCCGGGGTCAAAGAAGACTACGCGGAAAGAATCCTGGACCTACTCGCCCAGCGCGGCACCGATATTCGCTCCCGAATCAAGTGGATGGAAATCCGAACTCCCGCCGATCTTGAACGAGACGTTATGGCGCCCGGCGGCAGTATTTATGGCACTTCGAGCAATGGGCCACGGGCGGCGTTCACCAGGCCTGCCAACCAGTCTGCGATCAAAGGTTTGTACCAAGTGGGTGGCTCCAGCCACCCCGGTGGCGGGCTACCCCTTGTCGGCATGGGTGCAGAAATAACCGCGGAACTTATTGGTCGCGCGGGGAAGCCGAACCCATAAAGCCGTACCAGCGGGCAAGCCGGCCACCCGTTGACAGCATGCGAACGCGCTCCTCGGTCGCCAGTTGAACTTCTTGGGTTGCCACGATTACTAGCTGGTCGTTTACTCGGATTCGAGTGTGCTCGCCCGGGACTTCTGCAGTACCTTCACGAATCACCAGCGACACCGCTGCACCTTGGGGTAGTCCCATCTCCATGACGAACACACCAATGAGCGCCGACCCTTTGGGAACGTCAACACCCAAGACGGTTGCGGACATGCCGTCAAGTGGTGCGCTCTCCACTTCGAGTTCACGGGCCTGCTCGGGTAAACACACACCGATTTTGCGACCCAGAATGGGAATGAATGGCGTTTGAATAAGGAGTAAGAGCAAGACGGCAATTAACGTTGCGTCAAAAATAAGTTCGGCGCCTGGAACGCCAAGTCCCAGTGGGATTGCCGCAAAAACTATTGGTACGGCTCCACGAAGTCCCGCTACGGACACAAACCCAATTGTCTTTGCGCCAACTCGAAACGGCGCCAACGAGATCACTGCGGCCAAGGGTCTTGCTGCGAATACCAGCAACAACACGGCTCCGACTGCAAGTGGAATTGCTTCGGGCAAACGACCAACGTCAGCCAGAAGTCCGAGCATGACGAAAAGCCCAATTTCGGCGATCCAAGAGAGGCCGTCAGAGAAGCCAATGATCGAGCGTCGATGTGGAAGTTGCTTTGCCGATCCGATCAAGATGGCAGAGATGTACACGGCCATGAAACCCGATGAGTGCAGAACCGACGCGGCTCCATAGGAAAACACTATGAGCGCAAGTGCCGCGATCGGATACAACCCGACGCCGGGAAGAGCCAAACGCGGTAATACAAACCGGCCGATATAACCAACCGCCACACCAATAATTGCTCCACCAATTATTTCAGCGACGACCAAAATTGGGACGGTCCACGCCGCGGTTTGCTCCCAAGCCCCGCTGGCAACAATGCTGACAATCACCACGACGGGTGCGTCGTTAAAACCTGCTTCGGCTTCAAGGAGTGTTCGAATTTTGGCGTTGACCCGCATTCCGCGCAAAACAGAAAAGACGGCCGCAGCATCGGTCGCAGCAAGCACCGTTCCCAGCAGGATTGCGAGTTGCGGGTCAAAGTCAAAAATGTAGATAAGTGGAATCGCAACAACGGCGATACTCACTGCGATCCCGATCGAAGCCAGCGCCAAGGAGGGCGCCAAGACCGGCCTGAGCTGATCAACTCGGGTGGTTAAGCCACCATGGGCCAGGATCAAGACCAGCGCCGAGTATCCAAGGACCGTGGCTAGGGTTGCGTCGTCGAGGGACAGTCCGGGAATCGTGGCACCAAGAATTATTCCTAGAAGCAGATAGAGCAACAGGCCTGGAACACCCAATTTCCCGGCGAATCGAACCGCGAGGATTGAGACAAACACGACGAGCGCGCCCACAAAGGAAGCCGTGGCCAGACTTTCTAATGTCATGGCCTCAACTCCCGTCGTCGATGGTACTCACGCATAGCCAAAGGTATCGGTTCCCCAGGATTGCCAACATGTGGGAAACCTTTGGAGGTAATAGACTCACTGGGTGAGTAGTTCCGAACCAGTCCAGGCCACGGCCCTAGACATTCGTCCTCACATCCAAACAAATATTGACCAATTCCTCGCGCGACAAAAGCCAATCCTTGAGTCAATCGGCGAAGAAACGATCCCCCTTTGGGACAGTGTCGCCTCACTTCTTAACGGTGGAAAGCGGCTGCGGCCTCTGTTCTGCTACTGGGGCTGGAGCGCCGCCTTCGGCGAAAGCGCCCACCGCGATGGTGTCATCACTGCCGCCAGCTCCCTTGAATTCCTTCAAGGTTGCGCGTTGATCCACGACGACGTAATGGACGGTTCGGATACCCGTCGCGGTTTTCCAGCGGCCCACCGTCAGTTCGCCAGCATGCACCGCGGAAACCAGTGGGTGGGGATCCCAGACCGCTTCGGTGAAGGATCTGCGATTCTCGCTGGTGATTTGTGCCTGTCCTGGGCTGACCAACTACTACTCGAGGCTGACCTTCCCACCGCAAACCTCACTGCAGCAAAGACCGTCTACAACGAGATGCGCACTGAGCTCATGGCTGGGCAGTACCTGGATCTCCTCGAGCAGGCTCGTGGTGGCGGATCGGTTGAGCGAGCACTTCGCGTTGTTCGTTACAAGTCCGCTAAATACACAATTGAACGTCCACTTCACATTGGTGCAGCACTAGCTCTTGCACCACTGGAGGTTTTCTCAGCTTTTACCGGCTACGGACTCCCGCTGGGAGAGGCATTCCAATTGCGCGACGACATTCTGGGTGTGTACGGGGACCCCGAAGTAACCGGCAAACCTGCGGGTGACGACCTCCGTGAAGGTAAGCGAACAGTTTTGATTGCGATCGCTACCGAGCGCGCCACCCCAGCGCAACTGCACTCAATGCACGAGCACCTCGGTGACGAACACCTTTCACTCGATGGTGTGAACAATTTACGTGAAATTATTCGGGACACAGGTGCACTTGATTACACCGAGGACCTGATTGCATCTTTGCTCGACCAATCACTCGCTGCCCTAAACAGTGCACCCCTTGAAGCCACCGCAGTAAGCGCACTCTCAGACCTAGCCCACAAAGCCGTTCAAAGGAATCTATAACAACATGTCAAACTCCTGGATTAATCGACTCCTGCCCACCCAGCGCACCGTCTCGGGTCCAACCGACAACGTGATTGTTGTGGGTGCAGGTCTCGCGGGGCTCTCTGCTGCAATGCGTCTTGCGGGCGCTGGTCGCACGGTCACCATTGTTGAGCGCGAAGCAATTCCTGGTGGTCGGGCTGGCAGGATTCAAATGAAAACCGAAAGCGGCACCTACCACGCCGACACCGGTCCCACCGTTCTCACAATGCCCGATCTCATTGCAGACTGCTTTGACTCATTGGGTGAAAACATGAACGACTGGCTCACTTTGGAACCGGTCGCCCCCCTGTATCGGGCTTTTTACGCTGACGGGTCAGTCCTTAATGTTCACAGTGACGTTGACCAGATGGCTCAAGAGATCTCGGAAGTAATCGGAAACGAGGAAGCCGCCGGTTTCCGCAAGTACGTTGACTTTGTTTCCAAGTTATACAAGTACGAAATGAAGGACTTTATTGACCGCAATATTGATTCACCGCTGGACCTGGTCACTCCCGATCTTGCCAAACTCGCAGGGATCGGTGGCTTTCGCAAACTGGCTCCGAAAGTTCGCGAATACCTAAAGGACCCTCGCACCGAACGCATATATTCGTTTCAAGCAATGTATGCGGGCCTGTCCCCCTACGACGCCCTAGCGATTTACGCGGTCATTGCCTACATGGATTCCGTTGCCGGTGTCTTCTTCCCCAAAGGTGGCATGCACGCGGTTCCGCAAGCAATGGCTGACGCACTGGTCAAGCACGGCGTCACAATCAAATACAACACAACGGTTGAGTCAGTTGTTCATAGTGGCGGTCGTGCTTCAGGTGTTCTCACCACCGACGGCGAGTTCATGGAAGCCGACGTGGTAGTTCTCAACCCTGACCTTCCCGTCGCCTACCGCGAGCTCCTAGGCACCGAACCTTGGTCGGTCAAACGCCTTAATTATTCCCCTTCCTGCTTCCTCATGCTTGCAGGTTCATCCCAGACCTACTCCAAAATCGCGCACCACAATATTCACTTTGGTCGTTCATGGAAAAACGTGTTCACAGAGCTCATTGACCAGAAGGTCCTCATGACAGATCCGAGTATCTTGGTGACCAACCCGAGCTTCTCTGACCCAAGTCTCGCGCCCGAGGGCAAGCAGCTCTATTACATTCTTTTCCCGACACCCAACCTTGATGCTGCAATCGACTGGAAAGAAATTGGTCCTCGCTACCAAGAGGCATGTCTGAAGGTGCTCGAAGAGCGCGGTTACGTGGGGCTCTCCGACTCGATTGAAGTAATCGACGTCACCACCCCGCAGGATTGGGCTGACCGCGGAATGGAACGCGGTGC
>Ga0115552_1001796_pt1 | contig 12403 bp, 7 predicted proteins | sample COGITO_mtgs_1103_3_FD_87178 | JGI IMG/M metagenome (GOLD analysis project Ga0115552, IMG submission 87178) | Pelagic marine microbial communities from North Sea - COGITO_mtgs_110328 | ecosystem: Environmental > Aquatic > Marine > Epipelagic | place: Germany:Helgoland, sampling site Kabeltonne...
TTAAAAGATAAGCCATACTTAAGGCAACCTATAGGTGAAGCATGGGAAGAATATACATGGGGTCAAGTTGGAGAAATGGCCAGAAGATTAGCCTCTGGGCTTAAATCTCTTAATCTTAGGGAAGGTGCGCATATCGGGATTTATTCAAAAAATTGTAGAGAATGGATTATTTCAGACTTAGCAATTGTAATGGCTGGATATGTTTCAGTTCCTTTCTTTCCTTCTTTAAACGGTAAAGAACTTGCATACATTATGGATTATGGAGATGTTGATGCACTTTTTTTAGGTAAAATTGAGACATGGGATGATATAAAAAATGACTTACCCAAAGATATGCCTATGATTACATTTCCTAATTATGCAGGCTGTTCAAATGTTGATATAGGGCATAAATGGCATGAATTTATTAACAAACATGAACCGATAACAAATCCTCATAATCCTAAATTATCTGATTTATGGACAATAATATTTACCTCTGGCACAACGGGAAATCCAAAGGGAGTTATGCTAACATATCAAGCAATTGACGGAATTAAAGTTGTATTAGATGACCCCGATAACCCTTTAGGGATTAAACATGATGGTAATAATGAATTTATATCTTATCTACCGCTAAATCACATTTTTGAAAGAGTGGTTATTGAATGGACTTCTTTTAGATACGGTGGAACAATTTCATTTGTGGAATCGATTGAAAAGTTTGGGCAAAATCTTAAAGATGTCCAACCACATGTTTTTGCTGCTGCTCCTCGAGTTTGGACTAAACTTCAAATGGGAATCTTATCTAAATTTCCTCAAAAAAAATTAGACACTTTACTAAAAATTCCGGTATTGTCAAGTATACTGAAGAAATTAATCAGGAAAGGACTTGGTTTTGGTAAAGTTAGGGTGACTGTGTCAGGATCAGCTCCTATGCCAGTTGAATTAATTGAATGGTTTAGAAAAGTTGGAGTATATATAACCAACGGATATGGGATGACTGAAAATTGCGCTATTTGTAGCTCGGTTGATGGAAAAGATTTTGGTAAATTAAATACTGTTGGAAAACCTCAAAAAGGTGTGGAGATTAAGATCGACGAGGAAACAGGCGAAATACTTATGCGAGGACCATTTGTAATGATTGGTTATTATAAAAATGAAGAGCTGTCAAATCAAACATTAAGAGGGGGTTGGCTTCACACAGGAGATAAAGGGTTCCTAGATGATGATGGATATTTACACATTACTGGAAGAGTAGCTGATAGTTTTAAAACTTCAAAAGGAGAGTATATTGAGCCACTTACTTTGGAACAATATTTTGTCAATATTAATGAAATAGAAGAAGTTTGTGTAGTTGGTCTTGGAATTGCTCAGCCACTTTGTCTAATTCAGTTGTCCGAAATTGGTAATAAAGCAACAAAAGATGCTCTGTCAAAAATGTTAACTGAAACACTTACTTCAGTTAATAGTGAACTTGTTAATTACAAAAAAATATCAACATTGATAGTTGTAAAAGATGAATGGACACAAGAAAATGGAATTATTGGACCAACACAAAAACTTAAAAGAGGAGCTCTTGAAGATCTTTACTCTGGAAACTACCTTAAATGGCACGAATCAAATGAAAAATTAATCTTTGAATCATCGTCAAATCACTCTCAAAAATTTGATTCATATTCATAAGATTAATTCTAATTACATTTAATGATATCACCTGTATTTGGTAGGTGTAAAAAATTATATTAACTTGAATTCAAATCAGATGAAGTATATCGGTTTATGGTCTGTTTTTACTGGCCTTTCCACCATACTTTCATTAAATAATATAAACTAGTTATAGAAAAGGATTATCTTTGATGTAACAAAAAACTAATTAATATGAAAAATATTTTAAACAAATATTATTTAGCCTTTATGGCTGTAATTTTATTTGGTAGTGTTTATTCTCAAAATCAAATTTCAGGATCTGTTATGGATGCTGATAATATGGATAGACTTCCAGGAGTAAATGTTATCATTGATGGCACAAGCATTGGGACTGTTACAGACTTCGATGGAAATTTTGTCATAAATACGAATCAAGATATTCCATTAACACTTATTGTAAGTTATGTTGGTTACAGTGCTCAACGTGTTGATGTAACATCTGCAGGTCAAGATATAAATGTGTCCCTTTCTGCAGGTCAAAACCTCGAAGAGATTATTGTCTCTGCGTCAAGAAGAGCGCAGAAAGTGACTGATGCTCCTGCATCAGTAAGTGTTATATCTGCAAGGCAGATTGAAAATTCACCACAAGTTGCAGAACCTTCAAGAATTCTTGTTTCTGTTCCTGGTGTTCAAATACAACAACAAACTGCAAACTCTCTTAACATTGAAATGAGAGCTGGATCTGGAGTTTTCGGAACATCTACTTACGTAATGAGAGATAATAGAGGATTAATAACTCCTGCTGCAGGAACTTTCTTTAGTTTCCAGCAAGGTCTTTCTAACTTAGATCTAGCTTCAGTTGAGGTAGTAAGAGGTGCTGCTGGTGTTCTTTATGGACCTGGTGTAACATCTGGTGTTGTTCACTTTAGAAGCAAAAGCCCTATAGATTATACCGGTAATGCTATTTCGATGTGGGCTGGTGAATTAAACACTATTGGTTCTGAGATAAGAATTGCCAGAGCAAATGATGATAAGACTTTTGGATGGAAAATTAATGCTAGGTTAAATTCGGGTGATGATTTTACTTATGATAATGAGGCTGAGTTAGCTCCTAAGGTTGGTGGAATTAATAGTATAATTAGACAACCTGTTATTTCAAATAATTATGTTGATGTTGCTGCTACTGCTGCAAATGGAGCTGTACTTTATGACTTTTCGGGAGGAAACGCATTAATAGATACGTATAGCAATATTGCTTTTGACACAAATTTAGAATGGAGACCAAACGAAGATACTAACTATCAAGTTAGTGCAGGTTTGACTAATGGAGGTGGTCTATTCTTTCAAGACTTAGGTATTGGGTATGCTGATGGTAGTACATATTGGGGTCAAGTTCAGGCTACAATGGGCAACTGGTATGCTCAAGCTTTTATAGACCATAATGATGGTGGTGGAATAGATAATCCTACTTTCTTATATGGAACTGGGATGCGTCAGGTAACCAAAAGAACAACTATGGAAGCTCAAATTCAATACAACTTTGATATACCATGGTTATTTGATTCTGAATGGACTGTAGGATATGATTACAGAAATACTGATTCTGACTCTGAATATACTCTTTGGGGAAGAAATGAAGATAATGATGATTATATAACTAATGGTTTATATGGTCAAGGTACACTTAAACTAGCAGAAAAAATGGATTTTGTGGTAGCTGGAAGATATGATCAAGCAAGTTTTATAAGCACTGGAGAATTTGCTCCTAGAGCTGCTCTTGTATATAAGCCTTCTGAAAAAACTACTTGGAGACTAGCTTATAATAAAGCATTATCTGGACCGTCCGCGCTTCAAATGTATATTGACTTCCCGGTAAATGCACCGGCACCTGGAGTTTTAGACGCATGGTTAAGTGGGCAAAGTACTGCACAACGTTTTGCTGACCCATCAAATCAAGTAATTGATTTAGCAGGGCTTCCTGTTGATATTCCTGTTTCGGCTGCAGCTAATGGATTGCCGTTAGCAATTCCTTATGGTGCTGTTGCTGGTTTATCTCTTGCAGGTTTATATGCACAGGTTCCTGCGTTAGAGCCATTATTAACACCATTTTTTGCAAATTATGCAGGACCATCTGGTGGCTCAGGAATTTTAGCTCCTTATGATATATTCGAACCTACTCAAACGACTGGTAATAGAAATACAAGAACTGGAAGATTCAGCTCTGTAGAAAACTTTGAATTAGGTGTTACAACTGTAATTGGAAAAAAATTAAGACTTAGTGCTGATATTTACTCTTACGTTAACACAGGGTTTACTAACTTTAGTGCAATTGGAGATACATATGCGTTAGTTGGTTCAGACATTCCAGGAGATTTAGGAGCAGCTGTTGCTGCTGATGCTACTAGTTATGTAAATCAAGCTTTAACTCCAGCAGTAACTGCTGGTGTAACAGCTGCCGTACAAGCAGGATATACAGCAAACGGAATTCCAGAATTTTTATGGGGAACTGGAGCACCAGCTGGAGCACTTTTCCCTGGTTCACCAGCTATAGCTCCTGTATCTGCAGCAGTTGCTGCTGCTCTTCCAAGTGCATTGGCTGCGCAAGCAGGACCAATTATAGCTGGAATTGGTAGTGCATTTCAAGCAGGTGGAGCAGGTTTCGTTGGTCAATTAGGTCCATTATTTGGTGCTATAGGTGCTGTTGAATCTGATAGAGTTCCTCAAGGAGATGGAATTACTCACATTACAACAGGATACATTACTCAAGGTGATGCTAAAAGATCTCACTGGGGAGGTGATGTAAGTTTGGATTACTTTGCTGGTTCTGATGTTAGACTATGGGCAAATACTTCATGGTTAAGTCAAAATGAGTGGATTCCAGGTGAAGACAATGATGATGATTTAGTTAATACATCATATCTAAATGCTCCTAAGTTTAAATACAGAATGGGTATGGATTATACTCCTCTTACTGGTATAAATTTCTCAGTAGCATTCCAACATGATGACAAGTTTAGATCAGTTCAAGGTCAATGGAATGGAATGGTTCAAACCAAAAATTTAATTGATGCTAGTGTGGGATATAGATTTAGTCCTAATGTGAGACTTGATATTTCTGCTACTAACCTTACGGATAGTCCTTATAAAACTTATCCAAATTTACCAGATATTAGAAGAAGAGTATTAGGAAAAATTACTTGGAACTTCTAATTAATCTTAATTTTATCATAAAAAGAGCAACTTTGGTTGCTCTTTTTTTTTGGATAACCTTTTATGTAACTATATTTGAATCTAAGTAATTACAATGAGAAAAGTCGGTATTGATTCACTATCATATTATGTGCCTTCACTTTATGTTGATATTGAAGAATTGGCTATCAAGCGAGAGATTGTCCCAGACAAACTAATAAAAGGATTGGGCCTTAAAAAAATGGCTACTCCAGACTTTGATGAGGATTCTGCTTCAATAGCTGCTAATTCACTTTACCGTCTAATTGTAGATAATGATATAGATCCTAGAAAAGTTGGTAGAGTCTACTTAGGAACTGAAAGTGGTGTTGATGCATCAAAACCAACATCTTCTTATGTAGTTGAAATCCTTGAAAATATATTTGAAGATCAATATGGTGAAAGATGCTTCAAAAATTGTGATATAGTTGATTTAACTTTTGCATGTGCAGGAGCTGTTGATGCCCTTCAAAACTGTTGTGACTGGGTAAGAAATGGAGAAGATAGACAAGCAATTGTTATAGCATCAGATATAGCAAAATATGATCTTGATTCATCAGGTGAATATACACAGGGAGCTGGTTCAGTATCAATGATGATTTGTGATGATCCATCAATAATATCTTTTAACGGATCTTGGGGTGTTTCAACTAAAGGTATAGGTGATTTTTTTAAACCTAGGAGGGCATTCAAAAGATCTAGCATTCTTATCGAAGCCGCTAAGCTTCTTGATCAAGAAATTTCTTCAAATGAGGCAGAAGAACTACTTGCAAAATCGGACTCAAAGTTTTGGTCAGACTCAAATGAAATAGTTGAAGTTTATAAAGAAGAACCAATTTTTGAAGGTCAATTTTCTAATGAGAGCTACAAAGACAGAGTGTCTGAAGCTATTGAAAATTTTAATACTCTGAATAAGAGAAACATATTGACTGATTGGGAAAATATAATTTTTCATTTACCCTATGCTTTTCACGGGAGAAGAATGATCATAAACAAATGGCTAGATTGGATGAATGAAAATGAAATTATTCAAGAAGTTTATTCAGAAATTGGAGAACCTGAATCTAGTGAAGATAGTGATTGGATGAAAAAAGTATCTAAATCTAATCTCTACAGAAAATTTCTAGAAGAAAAAATAGCTCCAGGTGAAAAGGCATCCTCTGAAATAGGGAATATGTATACAGCTTCTATTTTTATGTCATTAATAAGCACGCTTGTTGAAGGGGTTAATTACAACAAAGATTTTAAAGATAAAAAGATTGGGTTTATTAGCTATGGTAGTGGATCTAAAGCAAAAATTTTTGAAGGAACAGTTCAGGAAAATTGGGTAGAAAAAATTAAAAAGATCAACTTGTTTGAAAGTTTAAACAAAAGGAAAAAAATTAGTATAGATGTCTACGAAGATCTTCATAACAGAAAAATTACATCTAATATTAATAACAATAATGGAATTATAAAACTTACTAAAATTTCAGATGGTGAGTTTACACAAGGACTTAGAAATTATATAAAACATTAACAGTAACAATGAATATTTTAGTCTGTATAAGTAATGTCCCAGATACTACATCAAAGATAAATTTTGTAGAAAATGATTCTAAATTTGACACTAATGGTGTTCAATTTATTATTAATCCAAATGATGAGTTTGGTTTAACTAAGGCTGTTTGGATGAAGGAATCTAATGGAGCTAATGTTACCGCTCTTACAGTGGGAAACACTTCTTCAGAAACGATTTTAAGAAAATGTTTAGCAATTGGAGCTGATAAAGCCATAAGAATTAACTGTGAAGCGCTTGATGCATACTCTGTAGCCAAGGAAATTGTAGCTCATTGCCAAACCATTAAATATGATTTAATAATCTGTGGTAGAGAATCAATTGATTATAACGGAGGGCTAGTTCCTGGACTTCTTGCAGGATTTCTAGATTATAATTTTATAACAAATTGTGTAAGTCTTGAGATTAGTGACTTAACCGCAAAGTGTGCTCGAGAAATTTCAGGAGGTACAGAAATAAGTCAATGTGAATTACCTCTTGTAATTGGATCTCAAAAAGGATTAGTAGAGGAAAGTGATCTAATTATTCCTAACATGAGAGGGATTATGATGTCAAGGCAAAAACCTCTTGAGGTTATAGAAGCTATGAGTATTAGTGCCAAAACAAGTGATAAAAGGTTTCATAAACCTGAAACAAAAAGTGAAGTAAAACTTGTTAAGCCAGACGAATTAGACAAATTAATAGATCTTTTAGAAAACGAAGCAAAAGTTATTTAATATGGCAGTACTGGTATACCTAGAATCAGAAGAAGATAAATTTAAAAAGACAGCCTATGAAGCTCTTTCTTATGGAAAAGCACTAGCTGATAAAATGGGCGTTAAAGTATCTGGGCTAATTTTTAATTGTTCTGATACAGATAGTTTGAAAAAATATGGAGTAGATAAAATTATAACTCTTGATAACCCTGATTTTCAAAAATTTTCATCAAAAAAATATTCACATGCATTAGCAGAGGTTATAAAGTCTGAGAATTCTTCAGTTGTTATATTATCTTCATCTGCTAACTCAAAATTTTTAGGAGCTCACTTGTCAGGTATTACTGATGCTTCATATGTTTCAAATGTTGTTGAAATACCTGCAAGTATATCTCCTTTTGTTATAAAAAGAACATGCTTTACCAATAAAGCATTCTCTTCAACGGAGATGAGTGATGGATTAAGAATTATAAGTGTTTCTTCTAACTCATTTGGAATGGTTGAAAGTTTTAATGATTCAACAGTTGAAAGTTTTAATCCAGAAAAAGTTGATTCAAATCAAGAAATAATTAATATAGAAAAAGATACAGGGAGTGTAACTATAGCTGATGCTGATATTGTAGTTTCTGCTGGAAGAGGTCTTAAAGGTCCAGAAAACTGGGGAATGATTGAAACATTAGCTGAAACGCTTGGTGCTGCAACGGCTTGTTCTAAACCTGTTTCCGATATGGGATGGAGACCGCATAGTGAGCATGTAGGTCAAACAGGTAAGCCAGTTTCTTCTAATCTCTATATTGCAATCGGTATATCTGGCGCTATTCAACATCTTGCTGGAATCAATTCCTCTAAAGTAAAAGTTGTCATTAATAATGACCCTGAAGCTCCTTTCTTCAAAGCAGCAGATTATGGAATAGTTGGTGATGCCTTTGAGGTAGTACCAGCCTTAATTGATAAGCTTAAAGCTAGACAATAAGAATTTATTATACAAATATTAAAATCAATATTATTTTCTTATATTATTGAAATAATTCTATTAATTATTTTAAAAATTTCGATTAATAATTTACTTATATAAGCATTAATTATACAAAAACAAATTTTAATTAGATATTCTAATACTCAGTATAAAGAATCTCTAGCTTTAACCTCTTAGAAAGATTAGATTGATCTGGAGAAGAGCCAAATAAAGAAACAGGGAAAGGGAAAGAAAGTGATGAACTAGGCAATAAAATCTTTTTCATATTAGGGAGATAGCCACTCTTCAATGTAAAGACATCATCAATATTTGACATAGTAGTTAAACCTAGGTCAATGTTTAGAGAGTCATGCCTAACAATATTAGACACATGGTTTGTTATGTTAAACTTATAACTAGTAGGCTTATTGTTTGAGTCATATTGAAGAAGCCCTCCAAAACTGAACTTATTCATGTTTATAGAGGTTGTTGAATAATCAATTGAAAAATCCTTATTATAATCCTCAATTGGACTAGCGTTATCATAAGAATAAATATATAATCGTTCTGGTAAAACCTTAGAATTTGATTTACTAATTTCATCATCTAAATGAAGAACGATATTTGCTTCATTTATCAAAACATCTTTAGACATGAAAGATTTTAATTCCTCTGATATAGAGTTATCATTAGAGAACAACTTTAATTTAGAAATGAACTTTGATCCATTTAAATATATTTTTTCAGAAGGAAGATTCTTAGCAGCTGTATTTACCTCAGCTAATATTTTTGGATCAAAATTTTCATGATCATAGATGTTTATGGTGACCCCCCCTAAGGGAATAACGCTAGATGCTTTTTTTATTTCAATAGTATCATCTGAAAGGTCGTCATAAGTATCATTGATGTTATATGAATTATAGTCATATTCTAAAACAATCCTAGCATTTGAAATGTCTAGCATCATATAGAGATCATCTGTAAAATTTTCAGCCCTAACGATAAGCCCCTTAAAAAAATTATTAAAATTAGCCTGATTAACTAAACTCTCTGAGCCTTCTAAATTTATTAAAGTTCTTTGAAAAAAATTCACATCAAGAGGTACTCTTAGTCTTGGTGTTTCATAATAATTTACCTGATTTAATTCATCTTATTCTGTAGAAGGGTCATCTTCATTATAAAATACTGGTATTTCATCAAAATTTAGACTAACGCTATCATCATGTAACGTTTTACCATAAAAACCTTGTTTGTAAAAATCATCATCAGAAAAATACTCTTTAGAAGATTCAAAATTATTAGCCGGATCAAGAGTGCTTAAATAATAAGTTAACTCATAAACCTTTAAATCAAATTCTGCACTTCTATTTCCAAACACTGAATCTATTTCATAAACTTGTTGTTCTACATTATATGAAGAACTATCTGTATCATTTGGATCTAAAATACCATCCCCATCTGAATCATTACTAAGAGGATTTGTCCCAGCCTCAAATTCAATAATATCAGACAGACCATCCCCATCTGAATCACTTTCAATATCCTGCGGATCAGAGTCATAAAGGTCTATTACACCATCCCCATCTGAATCATTAGTATTATTGAAAAAAGGTAAATCAAGATACACCGCCGTCAACTCTTCTTCTTCATTTATTACTCTTATATCATCAAGACTTCCTTGATTTTCTTGAGCTTGATTATAATTTCCAAAAGTTTGAAGCAAAGAAACATCTAACTGTGAAATAAAACTTGAGTTTGTATTACCAAAAAAATCATCATTAAAAAAGCCTAAATGAACATTTGAAAGATTATTTGTTTGAACTTTTTCTAGGGATTCTTGGTAAGAAAATATTGGGAACGTTTCAGATTTTAAATTCTGAAATTCATCTTCAAATAAATCAATGCCCACTGAATAATAATCTTTATTACACGAAGTAAATACAGTTAAAGAAAATAGTATTAAAAGAATTCCTGAAAATCTATTATACATTAATCAATATTTTTTAATAAGAACTCCATTAACTTTTCATTGTCTAACGAATCTTTGAAATCAAGGACATCTTTAGAATAATTTTTTATTGAAGAAGTTGTTGATTTGTCAATATTTTCAGAAGACAGAATCACTGAATCTGAAAATTTTATCATTAAATCTGTAAGAGACTCAAAATTGGGTTCTGAGATTAAATCAAGATCTCCTTCAACTCCGTCAAATTGAATTTTTTCACTTAATTTTTTTGACAAACTGCTATCAAATGATTTTCCATAAAGAAAGGAAACTATTTTACTTTTATGAAATATAGGATCATCAGAGTATAACTTTTTCAAATAAAGTGGGAATAATGATGTAAACCAACCATGAAGGTGAATTATATCTGGAATCCAATTAAGTTTTTTCACAGTTTCTATAACCCCTTTAGTAAAAAAAATCATTCTTTCATCATTATCTTTTAATAGCTTTTCTTCTTTGTCAAAAAGCAACTCTTTTCTTTTAAAATACTCTTCATTATCAATAAAATATACCTGCATTCTTTCTTTAGGTATAGAGGCAACCTTAATTATCAATGGCAAGTATAAATCATTAATTATCATATTCATGCCTGAAAGCCTAATAACTTCGTGCAGCTGATGTCTCCTTTCATTTATAATGCCGTATTTAGGCATAAAAATTCTTGTCATACCACCATTTTGATTAATTTTTTTTGATACTGAAAATGAATTTACAGCCTTTTCAGTTTGAGGAAGATAAGGAACTACCTCCGAGGAGATAACTAATATTTTTTTGTCTTTCAATAATTTCAAAATATGTGTATTGGCTATAGTCAGGCAAAATTACAAAAATTATGAGTAAGAATATAAAAACATTATCTTTAAGATTATTTATTTCTCATAATTGAGAGTTTACTCTTCCCATAAAGAACTTTTAAATTCGATAAAGCAAAAGCTGACTATTGCGCTTGTTCCCACCATGGGTTCTCTTCATGAGGGGCACCTATCGCTTATAGAAAAAGCTTACAGTGAAAACGATGAAATTATAGTTTCAATTTATGTTAATCCAACTCAATTTAATGATAAGGAAGATTTAAAGAAATACCCAAGGAATATTAAAGAGGACCTAAAGAAGCTTAACAGATTTGAGAATATCATAGTTTATGCACCAGACAATAATGACCTATACGAAAAAAACGAAAGCTCAAAACAATATGATTTTGGAAGCTTCACAAGCCTCATGGAAGGAAAATACAGACCCGGTCACTTTAATGGAGTTGCAACAATCATTGAAAAACTATTCAAAATTTTTAAACCAGATAATGCATATTTTGGAGAAAAGGATTTTCAACAACTACTTTTAATAAAGACACTAACAGAGCAACTCAATATAAAAACAAACGTGGTTGGGTGTAAAACAATTAGAGATGTTGACGGGTTAGCTATGAGTTCAAGAAATAAGCTCATGAGCGATAAAGAGAAGGAAAGTGCTAAAGAAATCATCAAGCTTCTTTTATGGGCTAAAGAAGTATATTCTGAGCTTGATTTTATTCAAATAAGAAGTGAAATAGAAAACAAGTCCAAATTAATTGATAGCTTTAAACTTGAGTATTTTGAAATAATGAATCTTGCAGAATTTTCAAATATTTCAAAAAAAAGTAATGAAAAAAGAGCCTTCATAGCATGCAGAATTGGAAATGTTAGACTGATAGATAACATAAAGCTTTAAAAGAATTGAAAAAACAATTAAAAATATTAATCCCAATTGCATTAGGCTTGTTTTTTATATACCTAACTTTTCAAATTACATCAGAAGCGGAAAGAGCTTTAATCTGGGGTTATATTAAATCAGCTAAAATAGAATATGTTTTAGCTGCAATGGGGCTGGGTGCCTGTTCAGATATAATTCGTGGACTTAGGTGGCAATTTTTATCAAAAGCTATTGGTCATAAATCTAGTAGTATCATAAGCATTGCTAGCGTTTTTATGTGTTACACATCCAATATGGCTATTCCTAGATCAGGGGAGGTCGTAAGAGCTACCATATTAAGCGAGTACAACAAAATACCTATTAGCAAAACTTTTGGTACAATAGCAGCAGAAAGGGTTGTGGATGTGTCTATTTCTATTTTAATTCTTGTCTTAGTCTGGCTATTTCAATATAATCTAATTTTAGAATCTTTGTTTGAAGATAACTTTTTAAATTCTGTAAATAATAATATAGAGATTATTATTTCTTTAGTTATTTTAATAGTAATTATAATGGTTTTTATCATCTCGAGAATTGAAAAAGTTAGATTTTTTTTTAAAGGTATTCTTGAAGGATTTTTATCTCTAACTAAACTCAAAAAA
>Ga0115552_1001801_pt1 | contig 12377 bp, 8 predicted proteins | sample COGITO_mtgs_1103_3_FD_87178 | JGI IMG/M metagenome (GOLD analysis project Ga0115552, IMG submission 87178) | Pelagic marine microbial communities from North Sea - COGITO_mtgs_110328 | ecosystem: Environmental > Aquatic > Marine > Epipelagic | place: Germany:Helgoland, sampling site Kabeltonne...
CAAAGACGAAGAGGACGAAGAGGAAGCGGTCCAATCCATCCCAGAGCTCGAACAAGCTCTGCGTGAATACGCGGAACAGATGAAAGATATCGACCAATTAGACGACGGCGAGGAGAAAGAAGAGATGAAACGAGAGTTAAAGGAAGTCATCGAGTTAACCAGAGAGGTCTTGAAAGAACGCGCGACGGAGGAAAAAGAAGAAGAGGAGAGAAAGAAGCAAACGACGACGATGAAAATGAAAGAAGAAGAAGAAGAACACGAAGCGATTGAGAAAGAGTTGGAGGATTTGGAGAATTTGCGTCAAACGGAAGAGGAAGAGGCAGAGAAGAGGAAGCGAGAGGCAGAGGAGAAGAAGTGGAAGGTTTTGAAACGACCTTCAAACGGAGAAGACGAGGAAAGAATAGAAACAACAACAAAAGGAGGACGAACTAGAAAAGAAAACGGTGACGAGGAGGAGGACGGCGGTAACAATAAGCCGCCGCCGAAAAATCTGCTCTACCGCGGCGCCGACGATAAACCGACGTACGACGAGGAAGGGAATTTAATCGTCCCGAAGAGGCTTCAAATACAAGACGACGACGATAAAGTCACCAGAGATCGAAAGAGGAAACAGTTGCAAACGTTTAAGTATAAGCAGAAACAAAAAGCAGACGTGAGCGAACACGCGAAACGGGCGAGCAGTTGGAACGATTTCAAGACGAAGAAAGCGGGCAAGAAGAAGCGCTTGGATAACATGAGCAGTGGGGTGTTTAAGAAGAAATCGATGTTTAGCGGTGTCGGAGAGGGCGAGAGAGAGGTATCTAAACTGACGGTGCCGAAAAAACACCGGTTTCATTCCTCTTAGAAGAAGAGTTTTGTATTCATAGCTTTCGCTCGCGTCCTCAGATTTTCAAACTAAAATACTCAAAATTGTTGATATTACACACACTTTATATAACTCGGATCTCTCGCCTCTCTTTCTCTCTCTCTTCGAAAACACGCACACACACACACACACATCTGTTCTATTATTACGTCGTTTTACTTAAATATAACAGAAAGGAGGGGTGCATATTCTCTCCGTCTTTTTCTCTCTCGCCAAATCTTTCCTTTTTATCGCGCGCTTCTCTTTGTGCTACTTCTCTCCATCTTCTTGTCTCTCAAATTCGTTGTATGCTATATCAGAGCGTCGCGTATTTCCTCGTCCACTCCCTCGCCAAATCCTCGTACCTCGGTCGATCCGTCTTGTAAATGTGCGCGATTTCCGGCACTAAAGGATCGTCCGGGTTCGGATCGCACAACAGCGAACAAATAGACAACAAAACCTTCGAAATCGTCAACGCCGGCGACCACTGCTCTTTCAAAATGTCCAAACAAATGCTCCCGTGCGAGTTCACGTTCGGATGGTACACTTTTGTCTTGAAATTCACCTTGGGAGGTTTGAACGGGTAATCCGGAGGGAAGTGGATCGCGACGAAGAAGAGACCGCCTTGGTAAGGACTATCCGCTGGGCCAATGATGGTGGCGTCCCAGTGGAAAATATCGTCCTCGGACCGTGGACCGGCCGAGCAAGAGGTTGGCGGATCTTTTTGTAAATCCTGTTTGAATTCGTTACGCGGTGCGCAAGAGGTAGAAAAATGCGTTGATGTTGTTTCGTGGTCAGCGTTTGCGATTCAAGTGCGACGGACCGACGAAGTCTCCGATGAAATTTGTCTCTCTCGAGAAGGAACCGACGACGAACGGACGAAGAAAGAAAAGAAGCGAAAAGAAGAAAAATGTCTGCACGCGCGAAATCAAAAGAAAAAACACCGACGCGACCGCCAAAGTCTCTCAATTCCGGGAAAGAAACTTGGTCGAATGCTATCTGTACTCGAAACGAGTGCGAAAACGTACCACGAGCTCTTTGGTGATTCGTTTCGAAGCCATTTTAATGTGTTTCTCTCTCTGCTATTTTTTTCTGTCTAGATGATGATGACGAACGTTTTTTACAGTTGTAATCTCGCTTCTCCTTCTCGTCGTCTGTCTCGCGAAGAGTATTCGCTCTGGTTGTAAACGTCTTCGAAGAGAAGTCGTTTCGTTTCGCGCGAACTTTTTTTAAAAAGTCGCGTTTCTCTTTGTCGCTTCGTCTTTGCAAAGTGCGTCTGTTTGTGCGCGTTACTAGGCGAAGAGTCAATGCTTTCTTTTTGTGTGGAGGCAAAAGAGGAGGAAAAACGAGAGACAAAAAACAAAACAAAACCAAAAATACACGAAACAACAAGGAAAAGCACTCGTACTAAAATTTTATCGCGCAATCAATCAATCAATCAAAGATCATCGTATGACTACAATGCTATTATTGCTCCCGAAACGCGTTCCGTAACTTGAACGACACCGTGGCGCGTACTAATTCACCGACGCGTTTAATACCTCCTCGTCTTTTCACTTGGATTTTCTGCAACTCCAAGGATAACGCTTTGAGGACGAGCGCTCGCAAGAACGTTTTCTCTTTGCGCGAGAAGTTTTGTTGTTGGTTTTGCCCCGCGTGCGTTTGCGTTTGCTGCTCTCGAATGTATTTGTTCCTCAGTTTTTCGCAACGAAGGAGAGAGGTGTGGATGATTTGCATCGCGCTGGGGTCGAGAGTTGCGGACGGGTGCGGAGGATCGAACTTGGATTTCAAGTCGTCGTGAAGATCGAAGAGTTCTTTGCAAAAGCGACACTCGGTTTCGAAAGAGTCGTAATACGCGGATTCGGCGGTGATTTTCGTTGTTATCGCATTTTCGTAGGCGATTTGTTCCTCTTGGACTTCTTCGATGCCTCGAGGAGAACGTTTTTCGTATTGAATTTCAAACGCTCCGAGGAAGCAACGCTTCTTAGCGACGCTGACGAAAACGTGGTCAGGAATGCGAACTAAAGCATCTACATCGACGATGGATTCGTTCGAAGCCGCTACTGTTTCGGAAATCATGGCATCTTCTCCGATATGCGCCGTCTTCCTTTGTTTGCTCAGTTTAGTTCCTCTCGCGTTTTTCTTCTTTGTCATTTTTTTCTTCCTTCCGATGTCGCTTGGTGCGTCGACAGGGCCAATCGCCGATGAACGAATACACATATTAACGCACTCTTTCCATGCCACGTGTATGTTTGATTCCGTCAACGCGCTATCGCTCGCGATTCGAAACGCGGCGTAAAAATCTTCTCTCGACAGGCCAGACGATGAAAGACTACTATTCGTAGATATACTTTCACCGACATGATCTTCGCAATTCATCGCGCGGAACAATACAATCAAAGCTCTCATATTCCGTTTCGATCGTTTCTCGTGTTCAGTCATCAAAATCGAAACGACATCGTCCGCATCTACAGTTGTTCCAGTTACTTTTTTCTTGATCCCGTTGCTAGAGGAAGATGACGACGAGGACGAGGACGCTTCTACGCCTCGATGGAAGAGAAATGCTCGCGCTAACGCGTCCATCTTTTCCTTCTCGGTCAATCGAAGAGTGCTATTGTTATTGCTAGTGCTATTACTAAATTGAGCGCTCGTCTTCTCGTTGACCAAGACGTCCGGGAACAGCAGCGCTTTTACTGCTTCGCACGCGTGTGAGAACGTCACTTTACCGCTATCGTCAAAGTTCATCATTTTGACCGACGCGGTGTTACTTTGAACTTCGCTAATTTTTATCGCTTTACCGTTCGCGGATTCGTTTTCTGGGAATAGTGAAGAGATGTGACCATTCGGTGCCAACGCGTCGAGTACTTTCAAATAGAAATCGTACGTATCCCGGTCGCCGCCAAAGTGAGCGCTATTGCTTTCGTCCGTGTTTAAAACAGTACCATTTGGAGAACAAGTGGAGGTAGACGATTCGAGGAGTCCGCAAAACGCCGCAAACTGTCTGATTTTCAGCGACGACGTCGAGTGAACTTTGCACGAAGCGATTAAATCCAAGCAGTTTGTTTCCGCCAATTGCCGCAAGCCGTACCGATGCACGTGCCACTCGTACGCAAAACTCGCGAGATCGTTATGAGATCCGCCTCCGATATGAGTCGATGTCTGTTGTTGTTGTTGTTGTTGTTGTTGCTGCTGCTTCTCTTGATCCTTCTCGGCGGCTATTTTATCGGCATAAATCTGCGCAACCGTGCGTAACGTCCACGACTTTGGTTTCTCGCGACCGTTTATTTTCGAAGTTTGGATGAGCCTCGCGAACCCACCGAGAGTGAAACTTCTACCAGCGCTCGGAGAAGAAGAAGAAGCGGAAGCGTTTCTGTTGGTTCGCCCATCCCCTCTTCTTTTCTTCATACTCGCAGAAGTTGTCTCGATACCGTCGTCGTTGTTATTGTTGTCACGAGTATGCCATCCCAACATCACCAAAGCTGCGTCCGTTTGCGAGCTCGCGTCTGCCATATCATCACAACCAATTCCAAGCAGCGACCCGTCCTCGCCATTCGCAATCACGTGCTTCATCCAACGCCGATTCGTTTGCGCATCCGTATCAACTGGTTTTCCTCTCGGAGTTTTCGCCAAAGCCACGCGCAATCGTTCCTCCGCGTACCTCAGCGACTCTTTCGAATCGTCGCGACTGTCCAACGCGTGCACTAACTTCTTCTCTAAAACCATCGTCTGCGCTCGAATCTCGCGAAACATTGTCTCTTTCAACTGTTTCAATTCCTTTTGCGCTTTCAGCAAAGCATCTCGTTCTAAATCGCGTCTGTTCTTTCGCTCCGACGATATTTCCTGCCATCTTAATTTGGCGTTTGCAAACTCGCTCGATATTTTTTCGTTTAACATTTGCACGCGTTTCTGTTCTCTTCTCGTGGCAGCTAAACTCTTCGCCAACGCGATTTTTTCCTCTCCGTCGCGTTCGGATTGCGTGTTTGCAAAATCTCGCATGGCAGACAATCTTCGATTTTGTAAGCGCATCTCTTCCATCTGTTGATTTTTTACGTCTATTATATCTCGATATCGATCTAAAACTGCATCGACGAGCTCGCCGCGGTCTCTGCACTGCGCGTGGATCTGCCGGGACGTTTCTCGCGCGATAGTTTCCAGCATTTTCAATTTTTGATGGTGACATTTCGTTTTATTCTCGCCTTCTTCTTTCTTTGACGTATTGTTCCGCGATGTAAACGTGACGAGACTCCTCGAAGCAAGAGAAATATCATCCTCGTTATCTTCTTCACACCCAGATTCAGATGAGGACGACGACGAACACGCGTCGTCTTCATCGTCGCTCCATCTCTCTTCCAGCGTTTCCAACAACCGTCTCGCCATCGCCCTCGATGCCGGCTCCGGGCCTTTACGATCGATCCACGCGAGACCGTTCGCGGCGGCGTCGACACCACCACTGTTATTAATACCGCATCGACGATACCTCCGATTTCCCTCCCTTTCGCGATCGCTTTGCATCTTCATCGCTCGCAACTTCTTCCTCCTCTCCTCTTCTTCCTCCTCCTCTCTTTTCTTCTCTCTCAGCTGTCTCTCCACGAGCGCGATTTCCGCTTTAATCTCTTCGATCGATCTCGCATCCGTTCTCCCACCGCTTCTTCTCTCATAAGTCTTCTTCATCTGTATCTTTTCGTTGTTCTCCTCTCCTCCGCGATTTGGGGAATCATCAAACGACGCCGCCGCGAGTAGTACTTTTCTTCGCACTCTTTCCTCGCACATGCGCTCGTGCGACCACCGAAACATGTCTGTCGTCTCTTTTTTTTTCAGCAAATGGTGGTGGTTTTACGTCGTCGCGTTTTGCATCATCATCGCTCGGATTTTCCTCGGTCTTTCGCAGAGAGAGAGAGAGACAGAAAGAGAGACGCGAGAAGAAGAGTACTCGCCCGTCCCGTCGTCGAGTGCGCGCTCTTTAACGCTCTCTTTCTCCCTTCTTCTTTCCGATTTTACTAAAAATATTATTTTTATATCTTTCGTTTGACTTTTTTCTATTTTTGGATTGATAAAAAAAAAGACGTTTCTCGCCAAAAAGAAGAAGAAGAGCAAAGAAGGGAGAATTTTCAATTCGGCACGTTATAGGTACCACTATTTTATACTCCCAGAAACGCGGGAAAGAAAGAGAGAAAGAGAGACGGTCGATGTGGTCGCGTTCTTCCTCCTTTTCTTCGCGGCGACCACTCACTCCTCCTCCAAATCCCAAACTCTGCTGTTTCCGGTGTTCTTTTCCTCCTCCTCTCATCGTCGGGAAAAATCAACACCCTCGGGTGAGAAAATGTAATGCGTTCGTCAGAAGCAGAACGAGGACGCGTAACAACGACGAAAAGAGGACGGTTCCTCAGCAACGAAAAGACGACGACGATGATATTGGCGATTTTGATGGTTCGAAGATGATTGATGATGATAACTCAGACGAAGATTTGGACGAGGACGATGTGGAATTTTTCAAAGCTGCTGCTTCGCTTCAGTTTGGTGCTTCGAACAAAAAGAAAGTTCCCATCGCGCCTGGATTTTACGTCGTGTCTACTCCGATAGGGAATCTCGAGGACATAACTATTCGCGCTTTGAAAATCCTAAACGAAGCGACGTTGATTTTGTGCGAAGACACGAGGAAGACGCGACAGTTGTTGACGCTGTTGGGCGTTCAATCGTCGTCGTCATCGAAAGGAAAACAAAAGAAGTTGCTCGCGTATCACTCGCACAATTTTTACGAGCAGAGAGAAACGTTGAGAGATCGAATCGTGAGGAACGAAGACGAGGAGGTGATTGCGTTGGTTTCCGACGCCGGTGCGCCGGTGGTGTCCGATCCAGGGCAGGATTTAGTGGATTTAGTTTTAGAAGCGAATGGGGGCGGCGGCGGCGGAGAGAGGAAGAGCGTCGTCGTGCCGATTCCAGGCGCGAGCGCGGTGACGACCGCAGTCATCGGGAGCGGGTTCAAATGCGACGACGGGTATAGATTTTGTGGGTTTCTTCCCGCGAAGAAAAACGAGCGAGTGAAAGTTTTAGAGAGTTTAACGTCCGAGACGAGTTTGTTGGTGTTCTTCGTGTCTCCGCACAAGTTGGTAAAAACGTTAGAAGACGTCGCGGCGGTGTACTCCAAATCGCCTCCTCGGCGCGTGTGTGTCGCTCGAGAACTCACCAAGCGACACGAAGAGTTCTTTCGGGGCACGTGCGAAGAGTGTTTGGAAGAATTCTCCAAAGAAGGCCGAGCGAGAGGCGAGATTACGTTGCTCGTCGAAAGCTCCGACTTGTCCGCGTCGACGAAGAAGACTTTGGCGACAAAGGTCGCGCCCAAAGATATAAACGATGACGACGACACAAACGACGACGACGACGACGAAAGCGACAAAAACACCGCAAAAGTACTCCTCGAAAAAACATTGCGTCACTTACTCCTCGAACGCGCGGAAAACCAAAGGCTCTCCGTCTCCGAAGCCGCGCGGAAAGTGAGCCAAGATTTGGGCGTAAAACGAAGAGTCGCGTACTCGCTCGCGCAAAAGATTAAAGACTCTTCGAGCGGTAATACTAATAATACTAATTATTAATGCTTTGTAATTAAAGAAACGCGCATGCGCGCGCGTCTCGTAGTACAGCGAGTAGTAAAAATCACTCAACTGTCTGTTTTCTCTCGAAAGCGCTTTCCTCACTTTTTCTCATCTCGCGCGCATAAAACGTTATCACACGTAATAAACTTAGTCGTCCTCGTTTATTAAACTTGCGCCAAAACCAACGCATCATCGTCAAAGTAACGAAATGGGTAACTGCTGCAAGTCCAAGCCTGTTCGAGAAGGAGTTGATGTCGCGCAAAGCGAAAACGCCGACGACGAAAGGGAACAAAGGTCGAGGAAGAGTCAAAAAGGCATCGTCCCCGTCGTCGGCGATACGGAGGAGACAAAGAAGACAAACGCGCTCTCAAAAGAGCAGCCGAGATCGAGATCGCCGCTAAAACAAGCAGATTCAGCGTCGTCTTTGATATCTCCGACGATAAAACAACAAGAACAACGAACGAAGAAGACGAACAAAAACGGAATAACCGACGATTTTCTCCTCGAAAAGGAAACGAAAAGAATATGCGAGAGTTCATTTTTACGACCGATGAACTCCGTATTGTTTAAAAAATACGAGACCATTTTCGAAAAGGAGAGCGGCGAAAACGCGTTTAGTAATGGTGGTGCTCTTCTTCCTCAATGGCCAGAGGAGACGGAAGTGAACGAGGCGTATTTGAGCGCGTTTAAATCGTACTGCGGAGATTGCGAGGGGCGGTTTTTGGCGTTTCACGAACGCACGGAGGATAACGAGTCCGTGTGGTTTGAAGGCGAAGTGCCGGGCGGAAGTAAAAAACAGAGAGTGAAAATGCAAATAGAACCGTGGGACGATCACGAGTGGACGTCGGCGAGAGCGTTTGCGATTTACGCGTTTGTGATGAAACACATGCGAGTGAGTGGCGGTAGCGGCGGGAAGGACTCGGAGGGTGGTTTGGCGAGGAGGAGATCGATGGACAGTAGCGCGCCGGCGGCGGGAGACGAGTCAGAGAGCGCGGCGCTACATTTACCGGACACGAGAAAGATGCAAAAGAAAGAAGAGCGGATGGCACAACTCATACGAGGTCTCGGGTGCGAGTACATGAACCATCCGTTGTTTTACTTCTGCGTCAATTTCTTCGAAGGCGTGAATATAGATTCCGGCAACGAACAGATGGATGAAAGAGATTACGTCGATCGGTGCGAAATGTTTCTCTATCGATGTTTAGACGGGTGTCAAGGCGCCGTGTTTTCAAAGTTTAAAGACAAGAGCATTGAGTTTGGGATGAAGCACATCTCCGATTCGCAGCATTTAGGCGCGTTGGCGTATTTGAAAGCGTACGTGAACACGAGATTTCTGAAACGGTTTCCAATCACCACGAATTTTATGCATCCAAAGCTGGACTCGCAAATCGAACGGATTCGTTTGTCCAGAGATGTCGCGCACAAAATGCGCGCGTTCACGTTCGTGGAAGCTTCTGATTCACATCCGGCGGCGTTGGTGTTATCTTTTCCAGATACCGAGGCGTTTAAAGATTTACTCTCCGTGAGCGCTCCCGATTGTTGGCTCGCGTTGAATCATTTTTACGAGTGGACGATAGCGCAACCGAACAGGACGAGACCGCGAGATAAAAAGTTACAAACGCCGCCAATTTTCATCGCGGACGTTAAAAAGTTATCCCTCATGAGTTGTACGAAGAAAAACGTCGCTCGACTGGCGGATACGTTTCGAGCGGCGATGTTCCACCCAGAACCGTTTTCGAGATTTGTCATCGCGAACGCTCCAATGTCTGTGATGGCGTTATTTACGTTTGGGAAGTTGTTCATGAGCGAATCCGCGAGGATGAAGTTTGTCATGACTGGATCGAGTTTACAAAAAGCGATGAAACAGGCGTGGGGATTAGAGAAAGAGGATATTCCTGAATGTTTAGGAGGCGAAGGGTACCCGGGGAAAGCGCTCTCGGCGGAGGAGATATTAACGAACGAGGAGAGGTGGTTACATCACAAACAGTGCATCGAGAGAACGAGAAAGCAGTACCCGAAATATTTCGCGAAATACTCGGAAAAGTATTTCGTAGACGATAAGAAGCAAGTAAAAACGGTGGTTGAACGCAAATCGAACGCGTTGGCGAATTCGCAAAGAGAAGAAGAGGATGAATCTCGAGCGAGCGGGAGTATGTCTTTTACAAAAAGCGCGCGACGCTCGAAAACGATGCCGAGAATGGGCGCGAGAGAAAAAGACGGCGACGCCGACGAGAGTTTGTTTGCTGGATACGGAGAAGAGGAAATGTCGGAAAAAAGGAAGAAGATGGCGTTTTTGTTCTTGTCCATCGTCCTCGCCTCGTTTCTTTCCATGTTGTTTAAAGTGTTTATCTTGTCCAACAATATCCGATAGACGCGGTGCTACCAGATACATTTATTTAGTCAATTGTATATAATATAGAGTTTCTAACTGTCTAATACTACGTTACGTTAATGATGGTGCGATCCGCATCCACCGTGGTGAGAGTGTTGTCGGTTAAACGCGGATCTCTTGGCGGCTTCCACTCTCTCCTGAATCGCTTCTTTATCGTACCCTTCATCGTATAATCTCTTGCTTAATTCGTCTTCTAATATCTCCAACGCTTCACCTAAAAGCTTAAAATTTGTTTCCGCTTTACTCTTCTCTTCGTCCGTGGCGTCGATTGGAATACGATCCGGGTGATACTCCATCGCTTTTTTCTTATACGCCTGTTTCACTTCAATCGGAGACGCTAAAGACGTCACGCCTAACAGAGCGTAATAATCGCATCGATTCAGCTTGCGCACCTCAAAGTTGCATTTTTCTATTCGAGCCTTTGTTTCCGCGTCGTCTGGAAGAATTTTCTGCAAATTCTCGAGCACATCTTTTGCTTTTTTCGGCTCTTTGAGTTTTAAGTACGCGTTCGAGAGCGTGAAATAAGCGGGTTTATAATCGTCCACGGCGGATAAAGCCTTTCGTGCGTCAGCCGCGCACTTCTCGGCTTCGTTCAATCGTAAATACGAATTGGCTCTTTCCACGAGTATTCGAGCGCATACGGGACTCTTTTCTGGAATAAACTCCGTGGACTCGAGCGCTTCGGTGAAGGACTCGACCGCTTGCGCAAATTCTCTGTTTTGATGCGCCGCTCGCGCGTTTTCCAACGACACTTTTATCTTCTTCGCGTCTTTGAACAGACGCATGGTTTTGGTATCGTCTGGATTTTGGGTCAACGCGTGTTTGAAAAACTTAATTCCGTTTTCAAAATCGCCATCGGCAGTCAAACACAACGCTCTGCCTCTCAACGCGTGCATATCTACTCTCGAATCATCTCTGCGAATCGCATCCAACGTAAATTTTAAGATTTGCGTCAAATTTTCTCCGAGCGAGAGCAAACATCTCGCTCGGGCGATTTCGCACCTTTCCCCGCAATCTAATTCCAATAAGTGCGCGTATCTCTCAACCGCTTGCGCGTATCGTTTCTCTCGCTCGTCTTCCTCGGCGCTTTGAAATGTCCGCAGCACATACCGCATTCGTTCGACTTCTTCCTCGAGCGCTTCGATTCGTGCGACTTCTTCCTCGAGCGTTTCGTTCTCGATCTTCAATCCTCTCTTTAAGATTTCCTCGCCGGCGAGTACGGACGCTTCGTAATCGCCCGTCTTTCTGTACATACCCATCAACGATTGGGCGCACGCGATCGCGTATTCGTTATTCTCCTTACCTTCCGCCACCGCTTGACACTCCTTAAAATCTTTAATCGCCTCGTGGAACGCTCCCAGTTGCGACCAACATCTGCCTCTCAAGTGTAACGCTTTCGCCGAGTCTTTATCTATCGATAAACACTTCGAGCACAGTTGCACGGCATCGCGGTATTGCTTCGCCTCGAATTTATTCAACGCTTGTTTCTGTAAACCATCGGCGGTATCGTCGTTCTCCTCTTTTTTTGCGTCGCTATTACCTCTCGTCGTCGTTTTTGTCGTCGTCTTACTCGTCTTACTCGTCGTCGTCTTCTTCTTATGCGCATCGGTGGATGTCATGTGTCTCGTAATCTCCGAACACGAACCGATCCAATCGCACGCGTCGTCCATCGGACACCGCACGCGCACTTTCTCGTACACGCGAGATAAAACCGGCGAGTGTTCTTTCAAGGTTTCGTACCTCGCGTCCGTCCCGTACTTCATTTGTTCTTGGCACGTCGGACATTTCCTATCTCCGTTTCGAAACCATTCGTCCAAACACGCGAGGCAAAAGATGTGTTTGTTCTCGCACAAGGTCACGACGGGTTGTTCGCAAAACTCGGAGCATATTTTGCACGTGAACTCGTCCACGTTGTCCGAGAGGACGTGGTCGAGTGGAAATCCGCTTCCGCCCATTAGTAGTATACTTTGAGTGACACCCTTTACTGGTTCTGGAGAGCTGCTTCTTACGCGCAACTACGACTCGAGTCCAAACGAAGAAAAACTACCTTTTTTTCCTAAAAAAAGTAATTCTCTCCTTTTCTCTCTTTTCTCTCTTTTCTCTCTTTTCGCTCTTGGAAAACCCCTTTCCGCACAACTTTTTACGCAAAGACACGATGCGAGGTACGCGCTCTCTCTCGTTTGTTTGTTTGTTTGTTTATTTACGCGAAACGTTTTATTACATATGCGAGGAATACGATTTCGTCTCCGCGCGTTTAAGTAAACGTTTCTGTGTTGCGGTGTTCGCGAGTGGCGGCTTTTTTTCTCTCTCATCAACGCTTCTGCGCGCGATTTTCGTCGTTCTCTCTTTGTTATGGAAAGAAATGGGAGAGAAAAAAGTTACGCGCTCTTTGTCTCTTCTCTTCGGAACGGAAAACGCGAAAATGTTGTGCGCGAAAGAAACGAGGATCGCGTAGTATTAATATTAGCCTCGCGCGTTACGATGGCGCGTGTTGTGTTTTATCATCAAGCGCATATTGCGGTTTAGGACGACGGTTTATGCATCATCACGC
>Ga0115552_1001821_pt1 | contig 12321 bp, 6 predicted proteins | sample COGITO_mtgs_1103_3_FD_87178 | JGI IMG/M metagenome (GOLD analysis project Ga0115552, IMG submission 87178) | Pelagic marine microbial communities from North Sea - COGITO_mtgs_110328 | ecosystem: Environmental > Aquatic > Marine > Epipelagic | place: Germany:Helgoland, sampling site Kabeltonne...
GACAGAAGGAACATCTTCTACTCGTTCGTACGAACGGAGAGTTTTCGTCGTCTGAATCCTCGTCTGAATCGTCTTCTTAATACTATAATAATAACGATGAAATAAATAAACGAGGGAGGCTTGTAGGGAGAAAATTATTTGTGTGTGTAAAAGAAAGCTTCTCTCTCTTGCTTTTGAGGTTTTAGTCGACTCGAGTGGTATTAGGGCGAAAGTGGTATGATGAGGATTACGTCGTCCCCTCTCGGATAAATGTATAATATAGAACAAGGAAGGCTAATAATAAAACTACTACAAGAATGCTACTCTCTCATATATGTATATAATTGTTGCGCGCGCACTCACGCGGTTAATCGGTCTTCTTCGGCGCTTCCGAGACGATGGTATACACCGGAGGCACAGCGGCGGGATCCACGGTCGGGTAATTGGTCGGCGCTCGGTTCTTATCGCTGGGGCGGTGTTTCACCGGTCTGTTTTTGCGACTCTCCTTGGCGCCTTTCGGGCGGACGTGGTTTGCCGCGCTGATTCTGAGCGTAGAAATGCCTCCCGCAACGAATGCCATGATCTTTTGTTTTCTACTTACTTGTTTGTGTGTGTTATAATAGAACGCGCGCGTTTAAATGGAGAGAGAGAGAGAGAGAGAGAGTTTAGACCTTATCGCTGGAGCGAGAGAGGTTTCTTCTGGAAGAGGAGGTTTTTCCTTGTTTTTTTAACCCTGCTGTTTTTTTCCTGGTCTGTTGCTCAAAAGAAGAGATCGATGTCTTCTTAAGATTTTCGTCGTCCTCGAAGAGATAAAAAAATCCAATCCAACTCTCTCATCATCATCATCACTCTTTTGCACGCGCCGGCGATTTCCTGCACACTTTAATAAAAGAAGAATTTACTAGTATTTCTCTTTAACGACAGCGCGCGCTTAAATCAGTGAAATGATGTCCGCTTTATCATCCTCGATGGTGAGCTCCCGAGTGGTTCTCAGACAATTTTCCTCCTCCTCTTCTTCTTCTTCATCCCAGTCAACAAGTAGAAAATCATCTACTTCTTCTTCTTCATCGAACAACAGAAGAACGAAAGTTCAAAGAGCCATCCGCGCTCAAGCTGTTCAGCAACACGAAATGACGGAAGGAGGCGTTTTGCTTCCCACCGGTTTGTACTGTCCGGACACCACCCAAACGTTCAGACGTAAAACCAGAACTATCCAAATCGGTAACGTGAAAGTTGGCTCGGATCACCCTATTGTGAAACAAACGATGACGACTTCGGATACGAGAGATGTGGACGCGACGGTGAACGAAATCATGCGATGCGCCGACGCTGGAGCTGAAATGGTCAGAATTACCGTTCAAGGTATGCAAGAAGCGAAAGCGTGCCAAGAAATTAAGAACAAGTTGTTGCAAAGTGGCTATACCACTCCCATCATAGCCGATATCCACTTCGCGCCGAAAGTAGCGATGACGGTGGCGGATTGCTTGGACAAGATTCGAATCAACCCGGGCAACTTTGCCGATGGCAGAAAGAAATTTGAGGATATCTTGTACGAAACGGACGAGGAATACCAAGCGGAAATCGATGAGATTGAAGAGGTCTTCACGCCGTTGGTATTGAAGTGCAAAGCGAACAACGTCGCCATGCGTATCGGTACCAACCACGGATCTTTGTCTGCGCGTACTTTGTCCAGATTCGGAGATACTCCGGCTGGTATGGTCGAGTCTGCATTTGAATTTGCGAGAATTTGCCGCAAACACGATTATCACAACTTTGTGTTTTCGATGAAAGCCTCGAACCCGTTGGTCATGGTTCAAGCTTATCGCTTGTTGTCGTACGAGATGTACAAGCTTGGATGGGATTATCCGTTGCACTTGGGGGTTACTGAAGCTGGCGAGGGTGAAGATGGTAGAATGAAGTCTTCCATTGGTATTGGTGCGTTATTGCTCGATGGTTTAGGGGATACGATTCGTGTTTCGTTGACGGAAGCCTCTGAGTTGGAGATAGAACCGTGCACGAGATTGGCGAACCTCGGCATGAAGGCGTGTGCGGAAAAGTTGGGCGGTGAGGACAAATTCACCGAAACAAAGAGAGATTTCCAATCGTTTGAAAGATTTAATGGTGATTTGCCGGAACAAAAGGCTGACGAAACCATCGATTACAGAAACGTCTTACACAGAGACGGTTCGGTAATCAGCGCAGTCACGGTGGAACAATTAGAATCTGAAGATCAGTTTTACGCCGAGTTGGGTTGCATGCTCGCCGTTGGTATGCCGCTCAGAGACATCGCGACGTCTGATTCCATCTTGTTGAGACAAGCCCCGCAAGCTTCTCAAGAAAAGGCCATGAGAAGTATCCGAAGATTGCAAGAGATTGGCTGCGGCGTTCTCGTCCCGGAAGCCGAGTTGAAGAAGAACCCGGTGCCGAACGCGATTGCTATCGTATCTTTGGCGCAAGCTATCGCCAAGGAAGCGTTGCCAGAATGCGCCGAACGGTTTGCCGTCACTTTGAACGGCTCCGAGAGCAACGAAGATTTAGCAAAATTGAAGGACATCGATGCCATCATGCTCTTGATTCAAACCGAAAAAGGACGGTCGAGAATCCACTCCTCGAGAAGAATCTTTGAAGTGTTGCAAGCGAATGGCGTGAAGATTCCGGTGATTCACCACAAGCACATCGTTGATGGCGACAAATCTGACGTCGTTATCCAGTGTGGTGCTCAAGTTGGTGGCTTGTTGTGCGATGGTAACGGTGACGGCGTCCTCTTGGAATACGTCGGAAACGAAAAAATTCCATTAAGCTTTTTGAGAACGACTTCGTTCGGTTTGCTCCAAGGCTCGCGCATGAGAAACACGAAGACGGAATACGTTTCGTGCCCGTCGTGCGGTCGTACGTTGTTTGACTTGCAAGAAGTCACCGCCCAAATTGCTGAAAAGACTGGTCACTTGCCGGGTGTCGCTATTGCCGTCATGGGCTGCATCGTGAACGGTCCAGGGGAGATGGCGGATGCCGATTTTGGTTACGTCGGAGGCGCTCCTGGTAAAATCGATTTGTACGTCGGGAAGGAAGTCGTCAGAAGAGGTATCCCGATGGAAGGCGCGACTGAGGAGTTGATTGAATTGATCAAGGAGCACGATCGATGGGTCGAACCGAAAGAAAAAGCCGCAGTTGCCGCGTAAAAAAGTACTTTAAAGGAAAGCGCTGCGGGGTTCATCAAAGCAGTTGTTTTTACTCTTGATAAGTTTATTAATATAGCATTTTTGACGTGACTTCTACTCAAAAATAAATCATTTGTTCTCGCTCACTCTCAATCTCTTTCTCTCTCACACATACGCTCACTCTTTTTCTTGTTTGGATGTTGTTGTTATTGTTGTACCCTGGTACCAAGGTACTGTTTATGTTTGTTACTTTTCTTCTACTAGATTTTATCTAACGCTTGTTTGAAATCCGCTTCGATATCTGCGTAATCTTCGATACCACACGCGAATCGAACGAGATTGTCTTTAATACCAATCGCCGCTCTTTTTTCAGGTCCTTGATCCCAGTAAGAAACAACCGTCGGTTGTTCGATCAACGATTCGACACCTCCCAAAGACGGCGCGATGTACGGCAACCTGCATTCGTCGATAAACTTGGCGGTTTGCCACAAATCTCCGTCGACTTCAAAAGAAACAACCCCGCCAAAACCAGTCATATATTTCTTCGCTACCTCGTGATCTTGATGCGATTTCAAGCCCGGATAGTGAACTTTCGCAATCTTTGGGTGTGCCTCCAACCATTCGGCTAACCTTTGCGCGTTCGAGTTGTGTCTTTCGACTCTTAAACTCAACGTTTTCAAACCTCTCAAAATCAAGTACGCGGCGTGCGGGTCCAAAACCCCTCCGACAATGTTGTGGAACGCTCTCACTTTACTCACGGCTTCTTTTTGTCCAACAATGACACCAGCTAGCACGTCGTTGTGACCTCCCATATACTTGGACGCGGAGTGAATGACCAGATCTGCTCCAAACTTGAGCGGCTTCAAGTTACACGGCGTCGCGAAAGTCCCGTCGATGCACACTAAGCATCCTTTTGGTTTGCACATCTTTGAAATTCTGTCGATATCAACGCACCTTAAATAAGGGTTCGTCGGCGACTCAGAAAAGTACAAGGAACAGTCGTGTTCGTCCAAGGCTTTTTGCAAACCATCGTAATCGGACGGATCCAAAACCGTCGACGTGATACCCATCTTCGGGAGAAACGTTTGGATAAACTGACGGGTTCTTCTGTAGCAATCCGTAGTGGTGACGATGTGTCCTCCGGCTGGAACCAAAGAAAGAAGCATGGTCACTGCGGTGCACATCCCGGAAGCAGATAGTAAGCAATCGTCGCCACCTTCCAATAAGCGAATTTTCTCTTCCACCGCCCGCGTGGTCGGGTTCCCGTACCTCCCGTACTCGAACGACCCGTAGTTACCCTCTTGATAATCGATCAACTCTTGGGTATCTTTAAACGTATACGTGGACGTGCACACGATTGGAGTCGTCAAGGAATCTGAGATTCTCGGTCTCCCACCTCTCTCACCGTTGTGAACGGCTTGCGTGGATTCTCCCCAATCGTTGTCTGGCGTGACCGAGTTCGATACCGCTTTTATTATCATCGTCTGTTTTTTAGTTTGTTTTCCTGAGGAGGAGGAAGAGGAGGAAGCATGTCGTCCTTTCTTTCGAAGCGAGAGGACTTTGGTATTCACGAGAGCCGCTCGGGCGGAGGATGACGTCAACGCGCTCGTGTGTGTGTTCATATTGTATGTGTTGCTTTGTTTAGAATACAATAAACCTGATGAGTATTGATGATGATGATGAAGAGTCTATCTCGTCAGTGATTAGAAAAGGACTATATAGAATAAAAATCCATCGAACCGCACCGCTTTTGGTCTCTCGATGGAGATGAGAGAAAAAAGTCATCGCGAGACGACGCAAAGGATAAGACAATATTAATACGCGTTGAGTATCCCTCGCACGCGTTTAAATAGGCATACACGAGACGATGACGCGCGCGTCGGGGGAGATGTCGAAAGAAGAGATCGTTGGAAGTCTTACCTGTGAGAGAGAGATATTGTTACAAACGAAGTGCGCGTGTGTGTTACCCTCACTGATTTGATGAAGCAGATTATCTGACGCACACTAATAAGCACTACAAAATACAAAATAGGTTAATTTTTTGCTCATTTTTTGCCTTTGATTTTTGATCGGTTCGTTGGAGTTAAAGGTGAAACGAGCTTTTAACAAAAACAACAAACAACAACAAAGAACAGGTATACATACTACAGTAGTAGTAGTAGTAGTAGTAGTAGTAGTAGTATCATTAGTATCATCAGTATCATTATTCAAGGGAAATGCCAAACCCAAGGTTTATAGGTTGACTCTCCAACTTCCAAGGCGCTTGGCTCAACTGAAACTGACTGGCGCCTTCGGACGCTCTCGCGAGAAGGAGGTCTTGGTCCAGAAAAGTCGAGGTTTCTTCCGGGTACCAGACGCCGTAGGAACTCTCTCCTTCCAACATGGCCAATGCGAACGCGGCGACGCTTTGACCGACGCACTCGCTCAGCTTGTTGTGCGTGAATAAACTCGTGCTAATCTTACCGTCTTTCAGTTTACAGTCGATCTTTATGCTCATCTTCTCTCCAACCGCGGCGTCGACGAGTTTCACGAGAGGCATCAACGCCGAAGCGACTTGTTGGATCAACTCCTTGTTTTTTAAAACATCAGACGGTAATAATCGAGCCATGGCGACCATGGCCGTGTTCCAAATTCCAGGACTCGTTCCAAAACGAGCTTTGATGGTCGGCACGTTGAATATTTTGTGCGTGCTTTCGACTTCAGGCAAGTTGTAGAGGAAAATTTCGCGTTTTCCAACGCCTTTACCGAAATCGACAACTTTCCGCGAACTCGCCGCTTCCATTCGAACTTCGTTCCCGTTTTCGTATATCGTGACTTCTTCGCCGCACAAGAGGAAACTGGTTGCTAATATCGTGCTGCCTACGCCACCGGAGCCGGCGGTGAAATAGTTATACAATAAGTACTCGATTTCGTCTTTCTCTTCTTGCGATGAGGACGATGATTCTGCTGCTTCGTCTTCGTCGTTTCTCTCCCGGGCAATCTTGGCATCCCTCAGTTGGTTCTCGATCGCTTTCGCAGCCATGATATTCGAGACGCCCGGGTAGATGCCACCGCTCGTGATTGCGGTGACTTTACTCGCCTTTGCTTTGCTGTCCAAACTCTTCGCGTTTTTCGCGTACGACCCGTCGTCGCACACGTCCAAGTAGTTTGGTACGCTCAGGTTGATGCACGCCTCTAAAATGTTGCACGTCTTCACTGTTTGGAACGGTCCCGCGGTGTTGATGACTAAGTCAGCGCCTTTAATGGCACTTTCGATGGATTGGATATCGGAGACGTCCACTTCCCAGAACGTCGTCGTTTTAGACCGTAATCCAGGATATCTCGAAACTGTTTCCTCGAACGACGCTTTGTTTCTAGAGGCTAGAACTATTTTCGAAGACGGGGAGGATTCGGAGAGAGCTTTCTGAATCGCATTCGCAGAGCTCGAACCGACTCGACCGGTGCCTCCGATGATGACAATCGTTTTGTCTCCTTCTAAGGAAGAAGATACGGACACCGATGATTTTTGCAATCGCCGTCCCGACGAAGACACGAGCTGTTGACGGTTGTTATTGTCGCGAAAAACACATCGGTTACACTGATATCTTCGTAACGAATGGGGCAACGAGAAGGATGAGGTCGTGACAGTCGCGCTCATACTGTGTGTTCGATTTTGGGCAAGCGCTTTTTTTGTGCCGTGATGAGGTACATTTTACTTCCTCTCGAAAGGTGGAAAACGAGAAGTTCCTCTATATTATATAGAAATAATTCGAGCAAGAAGTTTATGTAATTATATTGATGTGAATTACAATATATAAATATTTATTACTATAGATTTAGGTACGATAATTAAATATTCTTGAATTAATTTTTTTTTTAGTTTCTCTTTCCTATTAAATCACATATATGTCCAACAATCCGTAGATTATAGCCTATATTATAGATACAAAATAATCGATTGTGAAATACGCTGGATTTTTCCAATATAGATACAATGAATGTCGTATCAGGGATATTCTCTTTTTTATTATTTCCGAATAATTTTATATTTCGCGTGAATCAGACAATTTCCCGAATATTATTACGTATATATTGTTATTATTAAATATTGTGCCAGTATATATTGAAAATATTGTAAGAAATTAGAAAAATCGGGGCAAGAGTTAATTCTGATTTTTTATTTTTGTATTTAATTTTTTTGGAGCAGAAAAATTCTTTTGGAGCGACAAAAAAAACGCTTCAAAACGGAAAACGAAGAAGAACAAGAACAAGAACAAGAAGAGAACGAGAAACAGCATCGAGACGTTAAATCTATCTCGTACAATTCGTATTGTTGTTGAGGCAGTAGTAGTATCCATACGCAGTGAGTGAGTGGGAAAAGAATACGTAGAGGAGTAAACTTCTTTCTGATTTGATTATATCGATTGCATTGCAACAACAGACGACATGTTCGTGGAAAAAGGATCTGAGACCGAACAACGCCTCGTCTCTCCTTCGACGACAAAACCATTAAACTTGATCAAACTAAACCATTTCAAAACGAAAGCGAGCGCGCACTTAAAAGATGGCAATTACATCGCCGCGTACGAAACGTACTCGATGTGCATCGATATGGTTTTAGAGTCATCGTCGTCGTCGTCTTCACAAAAAAAAAGGAACAAAGACGAAACGCTCGTCCTCGAGTCTCTCTACTGCAACCGATCGCTGACGTATGAGAAAGCTGGGAAATATACGCTCGCGTTAGAAGACGCATTAAAATGTAGAGATACGAATTCAAAAGCTAAATGGCGTGCGGCTATGGCGTTGAAAGGATTGAATCGTTTCCCAGACGCTTTAGACTGTTTTCGTGAAAGCTACCGGTTACTTCCAGCGAGCGAACAGCCTTCTTACTTTGGCGAGTACAATAAGGTCATTTGCAACGTAACCAAACGATTGACGCGAGAGGATTTAGGGAGATATGTCATGAAAGAAGTCAATGCAGTGTGCTTACCGCCGAGACTGGAGACGGTGACCAAATTGGAGCAAGAAGAAGCGATGTTCCGCGCGATTCGAGAGGAACACTCGCAAAACCGAAAGCCGGGCGACTATTACACCTACGTCGCAAAGTGGGTTCTCAAACCAATGTCGCTCTCCATGGCGTACATTCAACGTTCGCAGATGTTTTACAAGGCGAATTGCTTCAAACAAGCGAGATTGGATGCGGCCATGGCGATTGAAAATTGCAAAGGTGGGGTGAGTAGAAAAGAAAGTATGAAGGAGTCGGAAAAGGAGACAAAGAAAGAAGAGAAGAAGGAGGAAGAAGAAGAAGAAGGAAAAGAAGACGAATATAACATGTCGTACAAAGAGGCCTCAATATACGTCAAATACAACGACAGATCTTTAAAAGTCGAACCGTTCGCGTGGTATCTTCTCGGTAAAGGCTTCCAAGGCGAACCCGGCTTTTCGAAAGAAGACTTTGTTCCAGATCACAACGCCGCCGGGAAGTGCTTCGCCCGGGCCCAACACCTCGACCCCGATAACGAAATGTATCGAAACGCATTCCGAGCGATGACGTCGAATTTAGATAACGCGGAAATGTCCGCCGTGTTGAACGACAAGCACGAACAATACGAGACGTCTGAATTTGGTATCGTGGATTACGATTCAAATACAGACGGAGACGTTTATCTCGGGCACGGGAAAGTCACGTTCGAGTGCGTCAACGCAAAGCTGATGATGTTCACTACGGCTTCACGTTTCCAGTTGAGAGAGTACATCTCGAAGAGTGCAAACATCGAGTTGAAGAAAGTCTTGATCGAAAGCGTGAAATTGGTCTCATCATCGTCCACAAAAGAAGACGAAAACAAGGAAAATAAAGCGTTTTCTCCTTCTTCCTCGACGTCTCTTTGCGTCGAGTTTCAAATGGATTTCGCCAACGATAACGAGCATGCGAAAAAATACATGAACGCCATAGACAAAGAGCAGAAGATCGTTCTAAAAACGCTCGGTTTAGGTAAGTTTTCTTTCGTCGGCATCGAGTTTGTTGCTGCAAAGACGCTCTCGTTCAAAGGCTACGGGTTCGGCAGAATTTTACAAGAGGAGATATCGGCCGGAAAAGAAATAGTCGTCGCGCAACGACCATCCAAAGCGATCGATTTGCCGTACCAAAACTATAAACTCACTCACAGCGACGGGACACCGATTGAGCGCGTGGAGAAACACGCGTTCGGGATGACTGAAATCCATTACGACAAAGGTCACATGGGACGAAACAAAGAAAATGTATGGGTGTCCTTGATGGATGATTCCATCCGTTGGCGCCAATCGAGTTCGGAAGTCAAAGTCATCGTAAACACAGTCCCAAAAGATCGATACACGAAACACCACCTTGATGTCTCCATCAAAACAAAGTCGTTAAAAATCACCGATCGCGATACCAAAGAGGTGTACGTATCTGGCGAGCTCGAATACCACGTCCTCCCGGAAAGTTCTTCCTGGTACCACTTACAAGGTGACGGTGAAGACGGCTTTGTTTTCTTACTGGAGAAAGCAAACTTAAAATTACTCTCGAAGGCAGACGATTGCGAACACGCGGACATGTGGTGGGATCGTCTGTTTTCCGCGCACTGCAAGATTGCTTTCGACGACTACGACAAAGACTACTCAGACTTACCGGCGCCAATCATGAACACTCACCTGGCGTTCGAGCATTCCAAACAATCCGTCTCACACATCGAATTTGAAGGAACAAAAGAACGAGACTCGTGTCAAGCGAAAGATGACATTCGCAAACGCGAGCGACAGGAGCGTTTGAACGTCTTGCGCGGCGGCGGCGCGTACAAGAGTTGGGTTCGCCTCGAACGCGAGTCGCCGTCGAACGATCCTTTGAGAACAGATAAGAAGAAACCAGGTGGAGGTGACCGAGACGCCGAGTTGTTCGATTAAGTCGTCGTCGAGTGATGATGATGATGATCAAACTAATACTATGCACACATTATTAAAAGTACTCACTCAATCACTTGGTTCCTTTTCGTGTTTTTCACTCTTCCTCGCACTCTTTGGTTTTCATTTTATTTCACACAGGCGTATTTTTTTCCTCATTTTTTTCTCGTAGTAGAGTAGTAGCAGTAATACAATAAAGATAATGGAAGAAGTCGATGAGAAGAAGGAAGAAGACGAAAAACCTTCAAACGAAGTTGCCGTCGCCGCCGATAAGGCCGTTCCAACGAAGGAGACAAAAGCGCTCCCGAAAGCTTTGCTCGAACGACTGAAAAAGAAAGGCATCGTCCCCGCCGTCGTCGTCCCCAAAGAAGAAGACAAAGAAGAAAAGAATGATGAGGAAGAGAACGTTCCACCTCCTCCTCTTCCAAAAGGATGGCGAGAAGGGAAGAGCGAAGACTACGACAATCACGCGTACTATTACAACGCAAAGTTGAACATATCTCGCTGGACGAGACCAAAAGAGAAGAAGACAAAGAAGGAGAAAGAAAAAGTGCCACCATTTTATTGGAAGACGACTGTCGATAAGAAAACAAAGCGGGAGTACTATTACAACGAGAAGACGAACTATTGCACGTGGGTGATGCCGGAAGATCCAGCGATAGTTGCTAAAATGATTCGATGCGCCAACTGCGGAGGGTTCGGGCAAGGTTTAGTCAAAGAGCACGGTTTTTGTAACCGCTGCGCGAGAGAGTTACGAGTGAGGAAGAAGCCGCCGCCGACGAAACAGCGAGGTGGAGGGCAGAAAAAGACGTTGGTTTTGTAATGTACTATACGATAGCGATGGATAGATGTAGGATGTAAAAGTAGTTTACAGTGTAATATGCGGCAAATTAGCTAAATGAAAACAACGACGAACACGTCGAGACGGTATAAAATTTTTCCTTTCATTCCTCTTCGTGGTCTTCATCATCCTCATCGTAATCCTCTTCATCCTCGTCGCTTGGTATGAATATAAACTCTGTGTTGATCAATTGCGATAAAAGCTCCACGCTTTCCTTCTCTTTCAACGGTTTCCCGATGAACTCGAGCTCGCCTTCGTTCGCTAAAGTATACGCTATCGCTTTTCCTTCGTCCGTTTTCATCGTCCACGAAATCCCACCAGCAAAGAATAACAACCCGCTGTCGTCGTCGTCGTCGTTGTCCATGGAATTATCGTTTACGCTATCGATGAATGCGAACCGCACGCCTTCGTTTCTTTGCAGAAACCCAGCTTCTTCCCAGGCGTCGTAATCAATCTCTCTTTTATTCGCGCCGAGTTGTTCTAGAAATCCTTTTTCGTCGAATAACGCGATGGACTCCCCGAACCGTTTTGCCGTGGCATGTTTCCCCATCCAAACCGCAACATCCCTCTCTGATTTTGGTTCCGCTTTCTTCAAAACGTCCCAGGCGTGCGATATGGCATCTTTATCGATGGCTCCAGACTTTCCCAATTCCGCCGGTTTCATCCACGGGTCTCTCCATCGAACGTCTTTATACTTGCTCGATTCTTGTTGCGCGTACGACCAAATCATCTCCTCGTGCATGGGCGCTAAAAAGCCTAAACTTAACGTCACTGAACACGCTCCTTTTTCGTGCGGTTTCCCCAGCCCATGGTGCGCGATTTTCGGCGGTAAGTATAAAATGTCCCCCGGTTTCAACAAAAAGCTATCGTCCGCGACAAACTCTTTCAAAATACGAACGTCTTGGTTCGGAACGAACGACTCATCTTTATCCGGCCAATACGCCTCGTTATCCGCAACGGACCAAAGTTTATCTCCTATGGCTTGTATTAAAAACACGTCGAAATTATCCGAGTGCGCGCCTACGCCTCCGTCCTCTGGCGAGACGGACGCTTGAATATCCGAAATTCTCCACCGCGGAAACTGCGGAAACAAATCCGTGATGATGCTATTCATCGCCGGTATTTTCGAGTCTAACTCATTAATCACCAAGCTCCAAGCTTGGTCGTCCGGTAACGTCTGCAACACTTCCTCCGGAAACGGTCCAACTTCCAACGTCCATTTTTTATCCTCCTCTCGCACTCGCATCAGACGAGAACTGAATTCGTCTTCGCACGCCAGGCCGGCGAGTTCATTCGTATCTAACGGACACTTAAAGTTCGGAATCGCGTCTCTCATCAGAAGGGGTTTCTTCTGCCAAAACTCTCTAAAGAATGTCTCCGCTTTCTCTTCGTCCAAGGGCATGGACGTTGTCTCCCACACTTCAACTTTTAGATTCGCTCTCA
>Ga0115552_1001836_pt1 | contig 12259 bp, 12 predicted proteins | sample COGITO_mtgs_1103_3_FD_87178 | JGI IMG/M metagenome (GOLD analysis project Ga0115552, IMG submission 87178) | Pelagic marine microbial communities from North Sea - COGITO_mtgs_110328 | ecosystem: Environmental > Aquatic > Marine > Epipelagic | place: Germany:Helgoland, sampling site Kabeltonne...
GAAATAGCGAAGTCGCCTCACTTAATCAAAAGCTTCAAAGTATTGAGACGAACAGTACGGGCGGTGCATCGAGACAAGGCGTTGTTCTGGCGGTCGCGCAGCTTCGTGATGCTGTGATGTCTGGACGCCCTTATTCAGCTCAATTATTAGCATTACAGTCGATTGGCACTAATAGTCCGGATGTCATTGGTGCTGCCACCCAGCTCACAACAAATGCTGACAGTGGACTGCCAACGCTTCATCATCTGCAAACACAGTTTTCATCGATTGCAGGTGATATTGTGTCGCTTGCGCGTATTAATGGCGGCGATTGGCTCGATCAAGCTGCTGGAAAAATTTCGGCCTTGGTTGCCTTGCGTCGCACGGACGGATCATCGGGCGATCCCGTTGAAGATGCTGTTGCAAATATTGAGGCCCATTTAAATGACCGGGACATTATCGCGGCGGTGAAAACTGCGGATGCGTTATCAGAGCTTTTGCAAAGTGATGCGCGGAATACTTTAGAGCCTTGGTTGTTGGATGCGAAAGCACGCGCAATAGCTGAACGCGCTCTTAACGCGATGCACGCCTCGGCTTTAGCAGCGCTCGAAAAATGATGAGTGGGAAGGATATATAAGCCATGTGGCGTTGGATTTTCTTTCTCATCGGACTTTGTGTCGCTGTATTAGGGGCTGTTTGGTTTGTTCAGAACCCGGGTGAAGTGACACTTGAATGGCAAGGTTGGCGTCTTGATACGTCAATTGGCATTCTTGTCTTAGGCATTTTGTTTTTCGCGACAATCGTTGCGGTCTCGTATCGGTTTTGGCGGTTTTTGCGCCGCGCACCGAGCCAGATCAGCGCGTCAATGCATGTTCGGAAACAACGCAAAGGGTATACCGCATTGACTAGTGGTATGGTTGCCGTTGCAGCTGGTGATGCGGGTGAAGCAAGACGGAATGCGCGCCGCGCCGAAGCCTTGTTAACAAGCTCTGCACCGCTAACCAAATTGCTGTCTGCCCAGTCGGCACAATTAGATGGTGATGAAAAAGCGGCGGAACGGTTTTTCACTGAAATGTTAAACGATCCTGAAACCAAGTTTCTAGGATTGCGCGGCCTTTTGACGCAAGCGGTCAAAGCAGGCAACCGTGAACGTGCGCTCGAGCTCGCAAATGCAGCCCATACCCTGCAGCCGAAAAGCGAATGGGTCGCGATGACTTTGTTTGAATTGCAATCATCCAGCAATGCCTGGCTGAGTGCGGACCAAACAACAGATGATATGGTGCGCCGCAAGCTCATTGAAAAGCCGGATGCAGCGCGTCGTCATGCGATTATTGCTTTTGAGCTTTCACGTGAGGCAGAGGCTGATGGAGATAGCGTGAATGCACTTAAGCAGCTTCGCAAGGCCAGTGATATTGCGCCTGATTTGATTCCAGCAACTGTTGCTTTGGCGCGCCGACATGTATCAGACAATCAGCACCGCAAGGCGGTTTCGCTGATTGAAAAGACATGGATAAAAAATCCGCATCCAGATTTTCTACAACCATATTGGGATGCGAAAAAAGCCAGCACGGGACTTGCACAAGTTAAGGCGAGTGAAGCGCTTTCTCAAAAGAACCCAGATCATATCGAAAGCCATATTGCGTTGACCCGTGCTGCATTGGCCGCTGAATTATGGGGCGAAGCACGCAAGCATCTTAAAGCTGTGGGTGCCGGTGACGGCCTTGAGCCGCCTGCGGGTGTGTGCCGTATGATGGCTGAGTTAGAAGAGCGGGAAAACGGTGACCTGACAAAAGCACGCGAATGGCTGGTTCGTGCTGGGACCGCAGAAGATGATCCAAAATGGGTATGCGGTTCGTGTGGCAATACGGTTTCGGTTTGGACAGCGCATTGTGGAAACTGTCAGGAATTCGATAGTTATGCGTGGGGTGTGCCGCCGCATAAGTCGGGTCTTGCTTCAACGGAAACCAAAGCGATTTCGGTTTCAGCTGACCCAATTGATGTAACGGTTATATCTAGTGCGCCAGTCGAGGCCGCTAAAGCATCGTGAGCAGTGAGTTGTCATTACCTATTCGAACGTATAACGCGTTCATGGCGGCTGAAGGTCTTTCAAGTAAACTCCGTGATGTTACCAGATCATCTGTGATTGCAGGACTGTCGATAGCGCGCAATCCAGTTGCGCAACAAAACTGGCTCAGGTTCCCTTATTATCACCATGTGTTTGATGATGAGCGTGCAGGCTTTGCGCGCCAGATACGGTATTTTAAAAATATCGCCGACGTCATTAGCATTGATGACGCGGTGGCACTTTTGGAAAGCGACGCGCCTATCGATGGCCGCCATATCTGCATAACATTCGACGATGGTTTTAAAAACTGGATCGAAAATGCAGTGCCAATCTTAGTCGAAGAAAAAGCGGTCGCAGCTTTTTTTGTGGCCGCTGGATACATTGATACAGACTTGAAAGATGATCATGAAAAGCTGTTGGCGTTTTATGACGATGGTCGTCGTTTAATGGAATTTTTAAGCTGGGAAGATTGCCGCACGATGATTGATGCGGGCATGACGATTGGATCGCACAGTGTCGACCATGTTCACCTGATGGATTTATCTGATGCTGAAGCTGAGGATGAGTTGCGTCGATCCAAAGAGCTTATTGAGAAAAATACAGGCGCGCCCTGTAATCATTTTTGTTGTCCGTTTGGACGTGCAGGTATTGATTATGATCCGGCACGTCATCCTGAAATGACCAGACAAGTTGGATATAAATCTTTCCTGACAGGACATCGTGGAGATAATCCAATGGGGACATCTCCATTTGATATAAAGCGCGATCACTTTCTGGCGAATTGGGGAAATTACCAACTTCGCTATTTCCTAGGGACTTCTTGAATATGACGACGACAAAAGGGCAATTGCGCCCGGCATCAATTGATGATGCTCAAGCGATCACAGCGTTTTTGATTTCACTTGGTCTGGTGATGCCCGCATGCGAAGACGCAACCCGCCGTCACTGGCAAGGATTGTGGATCGATAATCCCGCCCTTGCTCATCACACGAACACATCCTTGGGCAGTGTGCTTGAAGATGATGGTGAGATTAAAGGGTTCTTTGGAAACATCCCGCAAGTATCCTGGCTGGGCGATAAACCTGTAACGATATCCAGTGCACGCGCCTGGGCTGTTGATCCTGAGTTTCGTTCTGAGACACCACGCTTGTGCTCTGCATTTTTTGATCAATCTGATGTTGATCTTGTCCTGATTTCATCGGCGAACCCGCCTGCCGGCAAACGATGCCTGGCTTTTGGTGGGGCGAAAATGCCGCAACCAGAATATGACAATATCCTTTACTGGGTCGTGAATGCATCAGGCTTTTTATCGGCGGCGTTCCGCAAGAAAGGCTGCGGATCATTCATGGCATCTATGCTAGGTCTTATGGGGTCGATGCCGTTTGATTTTAATATCAATATTAAAGGGCGAAGACCTTATGGCGCGCTTGATAATTTGACCCCGGTGTCACTCGATGGCGTTGATGCGGTGTTCGATGATCTTTGGATGCGCAAACGCCGCCAGATGCCCGATACCCTATTGGCCAGCCGTGATGCTGCGACGTTGCGTTGGTACTTCGGCCTAGGTGCGGGCCGGGATGATGTGCGTTTCTTGCGCTACGACGAAGGTGATATGCTTAAGGGATATGCCGTTCTGGTCCGCGAAGACGCGCCTGCGATTGGCCTAAGACGGATGAAAATCGCGGATATTGTTGCTGATGAAAATGATTCAAAAATCATCCAGGCTTTATTGGCGGGCTCATATGATTATGCCAGGGCGAGGCAATGCCATGTGTTGGAATTGATTGGCTTGCCTGAAGACGTGCGTGCTATGGCGCAAAAGAACAAACCGTTCTCCAGACCCATGGCGACATTCCCATTTTTCTATAAGGCACTGACTCCGGGTCTTGGAGAGAAATTAGCAAATGCTAACTCGTGGTATGTTACCGCCTATGATGGCGATACGTCGCTGATCTAAATGCAATGAATGATCAAGGTGCCGGCATGAAGAGTGTAAAGATTTTAGTGACCGGTGGGACCATCGATAAAGTCCATGACACCTTTAGTGAAGGTTTGGATTTTCCTAAAGACGGCACATCGCAAATTCCCAAAATCCTTTTAGATAGCCGATGTCATTTTGCTGATGTCCAAATTTTGATGATGAAGGACAGCTTGGATTTTGATGATGCAGACCGCGATGCAATTGTTGCGGCTGTCGAGGCTGCTGCTGAAGACGCTATTGTCGTGACCCATGGTACGGGAACAATGGGAGAAAGTGCACGTTGGTTGGCCGCGCGTGTCACCGGCAAGACGGTTGTCTTCACCGGCGCCATGCGGCCTCATTCGTTAAGTGTGTCTGATGGACCGTTTAATCTTGGTGGAGCAATGATTGCGGCACAAACTTTACCTGCGGGCGTATATGGCGTGATGAATGGCCGAGTGTTTGAAGCCGGCCATCTTACCAAAAATACCGCGCAAGGCCGGTTTGATCTTTAACGCATTTTCAAACTGAATGTTACTTACAGGTTTTCAGTCCGTGCAGCCCAAGAGACATTCCTTTTATCGCAATGTCATAAGTTCCAAGACCAAAATCGATATCTTTGAAATCGAGACCCGTCCGCAACTTTATGAATGTAAGATCAAGATCTGACAAATTGAATCCATCGATTTTCACGCTGTGCTCAAGATGGTGAATTTCCTTTTCGATATCATGCACGACACGGTGTAGTGCCGTCTCAACTGCGCGGCGCATCTCTGCTTTGATCTTATCGACGTGCATAAAGTGCTCGAGTTTCTTTACTTCTTTTTTCCATTCTTTGAGGAGGTGCTTAATGGTAAAGCGAACCTTTACCGGACCCACGTGAATATGAATATGTTTCTTCATCTCATGCTCAAGCTTATGGATTGCCTTATCAAGCTCATGAATTGCATGGGCGACATCGTCCATTGGATTTTTTATAGCGATAATGGGGCGCATCGATACGGATAGCTCAGTCTCCATAATTTTATTGAGAACATTAATGGCATTGGCCGTATCAACGACCACAGTATTAACCGTTTGCACAGGCACTCTGAAGGCGGCGTAAACGTCATCAATCGCCTTTTCTCCGGATGTGATGCATGTCGCTTGTTTGATGGTATCTGCAATGTGGCAGGCTTCAATGAAGTCTTTGGTTAGCGTGACGGCTTTAAGGTGCGCGTCAGAGGAGCCCTTTTCGAACGTCGCAATTTTCAGCAGAACTTGCGTATCCAGTTCATTTTCAATCTCGTGCAACTTAGCTTTGGTGACGAGCCCGTTGGTGACGTCATAAACAGGGTTAAGGACGTCCTTGTGAGAAATCTCTGCGGCGCGTGCAGCCTTCTCCAGGCCAGATTGAAGGCTCGGCGCTAATTCAAAGAGAGGCGCGATAAGGCTTAAAATCTTGTGAATTTTGTTGGCGGTTTTATTCGCTTCGCCAATTTGGTCGTTCATCACAATCACATCATTAATCTCGGTGCGGATGTGCGTCACATTTTTATGTAGGCGTGCATTTTGATTGTAGAGCGACAGCCATGCTTGTGTGTCGTTTTGCAACAGCGCTGTGCCGTGTTGGCATGACGCTGTTTCTGCTTTGGCAGGCAAAGTTGCGAAGACCGAAAAAATAAGCGCAGCCGGCGCAATAAGATATGTATGTCGCTTCATCGTGACCCCCAATTTATGATTTTATCAGCGTAAAGGCATCAGCAGAATACGTTGAAACTATAATCGGTACCTGAAAAAATCTTGGATAGCGGTGTCTAAGCTATCTCAGTTCTTGACAGGAATAGTGCTGGGTGTAATTTGCGCGCCAAGAATGGTTGTAGGCTCAAGGCCTTATGTTAATTAAGCATTTACTATTCTGCCGCCTTAGCTCAGTTGGTAGTGCATCGCATTCGTAGTAAGTTTATCTACTTTAAAAAATACTAGTTTTCCGACGTTTTTTATAAAAAAGATAGAAAAATAACGGTTTATAAATCGTTTATAATATTATGTAACAAGCCTAAGGCAGAGGCGACGTTATGAACGGTAAAATAAAAACCTACCAAGATACTGAGAGCTTCCACAACGGAGACGTGACTATCTACGTGCGAAGCGCAGGGAAGAAGCCTGTCTACCAAGCTCGAATAAGAACGCCACTTGGCACGGGTTATATCGTCAAATCCCTCAAAACTATTGATAGAGACGAAGCTTATCGGAGAGCCATAGATCTCTACGAGGAATTGTGGTTCAGAGCCAAGGCAGGCGAAGAAGTAAAAAGTAAATCCGCTTCAAAAGTAATTGAAGAATATCTTCTATTTCAAAGCCATAAGTCTCGTTTCGCCAATACCGAAAAACAAATTGGAGATCACTTCCGCTCATTCTTAGGAAAGAAAACAATTGGAGCGATAGATACGAAACTTATCGAAGATTATTTCACGCACAGGCGGAACCAAAGATACCAAGGCAGACAGTTATCAGAAAACACGCTAAATTCTGAAGGAGGATAAATCGCCAGGTTCCTAAATTGGGCGAAGGATATGAAGTTCATCAGAGAAGTACCAAAATTTAATAAACCTTCAGTCAAAAACAATCCACGCCCAGTCTTCGATGAAACCTACTACAAGAAACTCACTCGTTACGCACGGTACTGGTTAGATCAAAGCAATCACACTTCTATTCTTCGAGACCGCACAATGCTGTGGAGCTATGTTTTAATACTCTCAAACACAGGAATAAGAGTAGGAGAAGCAAGAGACTTGGAATGGCGAGATATTCGCCCATTCAAAATGGAGGGAAGTGACGAGACTAACTTCGCCTTTCGTGTGAAAGGTAAAACGGGGCTTAGGGAAGTCGTATCTCGCACCTCTGAGGTACAAACATACCTCGGGCGTATAGTAGGGCTTAGAACCAAAGAGCTCGGAACGAAGCCATCACAAGATAGTCTTGTATTTTGTCACCCTGACGGCAACCCAGTCTGCTCTTTTAAAAAATCGTTCACTTCTTTGCTTAAACATTGTGATGTTGAGTTTGACAGAGAGGGTAACAAGCGAACTATTTACTCACTTCGCCACACTTATACGACGTTCCGACTTTACGAGGGTGTGGATCATTACGCTTTAGGCAAGAATATGGGAACGAGCGTGGAAATGATTGAGAAGTTTTACGGGCACACGAGCAATCTGCGACAGGTAGGTGAACTGACTAAATCCTCGAACCGAGCCAAGGTAGAGAGCATTTTTGACTTTCTCGCACCCTGACTTCGCTTTATAAGAACCATATGCCGCTTTAGCTCAGTTGGTAGAGCATCGCATTCGTAGTTTTAAATTGCGTCTCTCTTGGGAAACCTTGAGATGAAAACTCATCAAAGTCGGGGAAACCTGTGAAATGGCAATCCCGAGCCAAGCTCCGATAGGAGAAGGTGTAGAGACTTGACGGTGGGTGCCTAATCTAACTTAGGTTAGAATGGTAAAGAGAAAGTCCAGCGCACGAAGCCCACTAGGGTGGCGACGAAAGTCGTAGTGTGATGAATGCGGGGGTCGGGTGTTCAAATCACCCAAGCGGCACCAGATTATTAAAACCCCAGGATTTAGGTTCTGGGGTTTCTTTTATGTCTACCTCTCTTACGTTCCAAGAGTCATAGAGAACGATTAACGCACCTTTAGCTCCAACTCCCCATTAACTCCCATATAGCTTCTCTCTCTTCCTTAAAACGAGCGAGGCAAAATAAGTTTCTGTAATGAAACTCAGAAACGAAATTAATTTGATTTTTTTTTAGTTTTTTCAATCTCAACCATAAATATCTTATAAATAAATAAAATAGCGTCAAAAAGGGGAACCAGTCGTGTCGATAAATGAAGGTTTAATAGGTTTAAGAAAGGAGCTTGAGACGCAACACTTCACTATCAAAGGTACATTCAAGTTCCCAAACATACCTAATGCTCAAGGTATACCAACTCCCCTTGGAGCTAACACAACGGATACTGATCTAGCGTTCAAACTAATCTGTGAATGGCACCGAAATATAAACCGTGTTTTACATAAACACCCTGTGAGTTGGAGAGCGTTCCCTGAAGTTCTGTGTAAAGAGGGTAAAGATAAACGCCCACTTCATTACCACTTTATCGCCTACACATATAAGCAAAAAAAGTTTCTCAAGGTTGCGCCTAACAAGTGGGAAGACTTAATCAAAAGAAGGTATCCCAAATCACCAGTACCAAAACTATATGTCGAACTTATTGATAGAAATATGACTGACACTGATCCTTACGGTTATGAAGCCTATATTTTGAAACAACAACACGCTGATTGGAACGCCAAGAATGCTCTCAGTTCCAACCAGTTAGATAAACACGAGAGCATCAGTCTCCTTCGTTTCCTTAAGTTACCTGAGTATGTCTCTTCTAATATGGGAAAGAACCACGAGGTGGTTCCTCACTCTGTTTAAACAGAGTAACTCAAATAAAAGGGTGCTTATTGAAACCTATCCGTTCCTTGGGTTTGGAGCGGTAGGTGAGACAGGTGAGACTGTACCTAAATCCCAATACGTTTCGTAATGAATGGATAAACCAACTAACTCGATAAACTTAGTTTGCGTAAGCACTTTCCGAAGGAAAGTGAATAAAACCCACTGATAACCTATTGGGAATAATAATAAGGAATATATAAATATGACTAACGAACTACCAGAACCCAGACAGGTTTTACTCGAGCTACTTGGAATGTACGGAAGCCAGACTGATCGCCAACATATTAAGAAGGATATGAAACGCTACCTAATGTCTATTCGAAAAGACTTAATCTTATACGGATCACTTTCCGAGAAGCAGTTCCATTCTATCCGTAAATATTTGATATACGAAATGAAAGGAACTATCGAACAAATTGAAACTTTCTTTGAGCCTTGTATCCGAACCTTTAGAACGACTGGTAGGTTTATTAAAAAAACAGAACCTGAATCCGAAACACCTAATACTTTAGACAGATTTATAAAAGGATCTTAAATGAACTCCACATTACTGAACTTTCAATGCCCCAATTATCTTAAGTCAGATATTGATTTGATTTGTAGGTTCCGCCGAATTAGCAGAACCGCATTAATAAACATATTATTTGAACGAGTAGTTGAAGAATGGAAACCTAAGATAAAACAAACCGAACAATCTCACTCTACTTTACCCAGTAAAGTAGAAACCAGTAACTGGAATGTATCCTCTCCTAGCGTTCCAGTAACAGATTACAATCAACCATTAGCGATATTCGCCAATTCAGAGCCGAATAATGATTGGTGAAACCACCCAACCAAAAAACAAATCAGAGCTTCTCCGCTCCATACAGAGCATTCCTCGTATGGATTTTGAAGTTATAGAAGCGGGGAGCATTAAAGATAAGGAGAGTGTAATAAAATCACTTGATCGACGCTTATCTAAGGCACCTGTTTCTATAATCCTCATACAGGAAAAATAAGAAAGGAACCTAACAATGATGACGTTCGCATTCTATAATAAAAAACTACAGGAACAGAAGAAGCGTAAAAAATGTTAAAACACACTCTTACCCATTACACCGAGGAAGAAGAGGATCCAAATACAGGATTATTCTATGACACACTCATTAACCGCATTGATGAGATGACAGTATTAGCGAATGTAGAGGGTAATGCGATTGAACTGGAATATGATGAAGAGTTACAGAGTTTATTAGTGAGGCGAGTTAATCAGAATTAATCGATGGTGAGTTAGTCGCTAATTTTATTTCCTTATTCCCACTCAATAATACCAGTGATGTAAATTATTGTTAATAAATAATTTCATTAACACTTTGTAAGTACTTTGTAAGTCGCCACTTCAAAATGCATAGTTGCTAATCTCTATGCGTTACTACTCATTTGCAATAGAAACATAGTAAGTGGATACAAACCTTGTATCCACTTTTCAGCTAAGCAAAATTGAATTCTTTTATGTTGCTAAACTTCGCAGTTGCTATTCAAGTCACGGCTGCAGCAAACCATCAAGTGCCCCATTAAGGAATGGTTGGTATTTTCTCCATTGCTCCGAACTACCTCGATACACTTTTTTTCTAACCTGAACGTTAGACGCTGTTGCTACGCTTCTTGTATTGTTTTGAGGCGATAGGCAGTTTTCATCCCAATCTAAGCCTAGATAGTCAATTAGCTGCCGCGTTTCACTTTCCTGATTAACTGTAAGTTGTTCGTAATCAAGATTGTAAATCCTGTTACTGAGTGTGTTAGTCCAAAATTCCATAAGGTTTTTGTACAGTTTATGATAACTAACTACGTCATCAATTGCGTAACAGTAGCCAATGTTCTTTGATGTAAAATACTGCTTATAATTCGCCCAACATACTGCTGCAGGGTTTCTTTTGACGTGTATTATCTTAGCTTCAGGAAACGCCGAAGCAAGCAATCCTATGTAGCGGAAGTTTTGTGGCATCTTGTCTGTAACAATATGATTTCCGTTAGAAACATTTTTCAGTTTATCTAGATATTTACTCCGGAAATCGAGCAAAGATTCGTTGTTTGCCCCGGTAATACCAGTAGCAATAGCTGCGCCAAATTGCCTTGCACAATCTAACTCTCCTGCTCCAGTGACTTTCGAATGAGAAGAAACTATTTGCTCAACTAAAGTTGTTCCAGAACGTGGCATCCCAACAATAAAAACCGGCATTAAATTCTTTGATAATTTGTCCGGTTCTAGTGAATTTTGTGCTATCTGAGAGTAGTTAAATTTAATCTTTCTGAACAGTTCAATATCTCGATTGATATCGTAATTCAAAAGCTTTTTACGCAGCACATTACCCTCGCCATAATAGGTGTACGCTTGCTCATAGTCTCCTAAATCCTCACAAGCTTTGGCTAAGCTAAAGTTAATATGGCAACGCTGTTCTTCTGAAATACCTTCATCAAGATATAGCTCCAGCATTTTTGAATATTGTTCATCCTGTGCATCAAATTTTTTCATTGATGTAAGAGCTTGATGGGCTTCGGCAAAGTCAGGTTTCAACGCAATCGCTTGCGTATAGCTTGCTAGAGCTTCGTCTAATCTGCCTAGTTTTTGGAGCGTGTTACCCAAGTTGTAGTGGGCTTCGGCTAAGTCAGGTTTCAACGCAATCGCTTGCCTACAGCTTGCTAAAGCTTCGTCTAATCTGCCTAGTTTTTGCAGCGTGACAGCCAAATTGCTGTGGGCTTCCGCATCTTGAGGAGATAATGCAACTGCTGTCTGTTTGGCATCTACGGCTTCAGACTTTCTGCCTGTTGCCTCTAATACTGCGCCTAAAACTTTCCACGAGAATTGATGTTTGGGAAACTCGTTAGTAATAGATACCGCTAGCTTTTCTGCGTCATCAAATCGCCCGTTCTGATAGTACTCTAAAAGACTACTGAGTTGTTTCTGAGATGGATTGTTAACCTTTAGGTTTTGTTTTGTTGCCTTCTTTCTCTTCTTTTGTTCAGATAATTTCTTACGCTTCTGTGACAATGAGAGGCTTTTATTTTGCGCAGCTAATTTAGGCTCATTCACCTGTACGGTTGGTGTGAGCTGTGCTTCCAAGATATTTAATTTTTCTTCAGCCACACCCTGTATTTTCACCTGCTCAAAGACTTGCTTGGCATTCTCAAACTGTTTTTCTTTGATAAGTGCATCAATGTAACTCAGCCAAAATTGTTCTATCTTTGGGTTGGCTTCGAGAGCAGTTTTAAATAATGGCAAAGCTGCCTCGGCTTTATTAACAGAGACTGCTAATACACCTAGATTATGGTTAGCGTCAGGGTGTGCTGGCTGGGACTGCAAGATTGCCCGATATAAACGTTCAGCCTCTTGAAGCTTGCCTTCTCGATGTGCGGTAACACCCTGCTGCAGTGCTTGTTCGATAGTCAGTTCCATTAAATACCTGATTATGCGGCTTACTAAATAGTTGAAGCATTTATACTAACTTGGTGCGGTGTTTCAATCGTGACGTAGAAAGTGGATACCTACCTTGCTTCCACTTTTCACACTTGAACCCACCTTCGTCCATTTCGCAAAGGAAGGTGATGAGAACATTACCGTTGAGACTAACAGTGTGAGTATGAGAGTTAGTTTCTTCATTGTTTAATGATATGTCCGTCATCATGCAATTGGAACACTCAACGGCCTAATCTAAGAGAGGATCTGGCTCATCTTGTTGATAATATTAAGCGGCGTGTTTGCGGTATTGCAAGCGCCGGGTCTCCATGGTTTTCC
>Ga0115552_1001869_pt1 | contig 12133 bp, 13 predicted proteins | sample COGITO_mtgs_1103_3_FD_87178 | JGI IMG/M metagenome (GOLD analysis project Ga0115552, IMG submission 87178) | Pelagic marine microbial communities from North Sea - COGITO_mtgs_110328 | ecosystem: Environmental > Aquatic > Marine > Epipelagic | place: Germany:Helgoland, sampling site Kabeltonne...
TATATTAACGGGGTTTGCACGAAGCGTTTGCGCGTGGATACGCAGGGCAGCACGAGCTTCTGAGTTAAGAATAGCTTTATCAAACTCGAAGTAGATAACACGTGCAACAGAGCTATCTGAATCCAGCGAAGAACCACTGATACCGCCAGAACCTGCAGTGCCAGTGGACACCTGATTGCCAGGTACAGATGCTGCGCCCCCCGCACTGGAGGTATCCGTAGTATCAGTGCTGGAGCAACCAGCAAGTAGAGCTGTCAGGAATGTAGCCATTACGCCATATTTGAGTAGTTGGGTCTTCATTGTGTTCTCCTATCCTATATGTAGTGGGAGGTTATCAATCTATAGTAGTAATAATTTCTTTTTGTTACCAGAGAAGTTATTTTGGCGACCATGCCGGTTCGCGTACATCGCCTCGCCTTGCCGGCAGTAAAAACTTCACTCCTGCATCTAATGATACCGCAGCCAACACCCCCTTATTGCCCTGCTTAGTGGCATACAGCAGCATCGCACCGTTAGGTGCAACTGTTGGAGATTCATCCAGATACGTTTGTGTTAGAACTCTAAGGTCTCCGGTGACCAAATCTTGTGACGCAATATGAAAACTACCGTTATCACGATGTACCATCACCAACGTTCGGCCATCAGAAGCAAGCCTTGGCCTAGCATTATACGACCCCCTGAAGGTTAAGCGTTCTACCCGCCCTGTGGCAATGGCTAGCTTGTAAATTTGTGGGGTACCCCCCCTATCAGAAGTGAAAATAAGCGACTTTCCATCCGGTGTCCAGTTTGGCTCGGTATCGATAGCAAAGTGAGTGGTTCTGCGGGTGAATTTTCGAGTCGACAACTCATAAGTATAAATCTCAGGATTTCCATCCTTAGAGAGAACCAATGCTAACGTCTTACCATTTGGCGACCAAGACGGTGCTCCATTTAATCCTCTAAAATTGGTTAACTGTTCACGGGCTGCAGTCGCTAGCTTCTGTCGAAAAATGGCCGGACGCCCCGTTTCAAATGAAACATAAACGAGCTCCGTCGCATCCGGCGACCACGCCGGTGACATAATCGGCTGCTTCGAATCAAGTAACAGCCGCTCCCGAGCACCATCCACATCTGCAACCATCAGCTGAAAGGTCATCTTGCCATTGACAGGTACGGCTGTGACGTAGGCTACTCGTGTTGAAAATGCACCTGGGATTCCCGTCACTGCCTGATAAACCTGGTCGCTAATATAATGAGCCAAATCTCGAAGCTGTGTAGCTGGGCCTTCCACGACTTTAGTAAATAATTTTCGTTCGCCGTGAACCTCCATCAGACTAAAACTGATCTGATAACGCCCCGACTGATTGACAGCCTTACCTACCACCAAGTATTCGGCACCCAGTATTCGCCAATCTCGGTAATAGACCTCTTTTGCTGTAGATGGAAACGACAACATATCACGACGGGGAAGGGGCATAAACAGACCACTTCGCTCCAAGTCAGCCGATACAATCTTACTAATATCTTCTGGTAGAGCTTGCCCAGCCTGGGTAATGGGGGGTATGGCAATACGACTTGGGTTATCCACCCCATGGGTAATCTCTATGGTTAACTCTGCAATACCAGACAATGGAAATACCAGAGTGAACAGGTAAAGACTGAGGGTAGCGCCTAGTTTTCTCACGTCAGCTTTCTCATATTAATTTTCTCACTATCTATAACCTTAAATCTTCCGGACGAAAAACCAACCGCAGTTTACGAAAATAATCTTCAAACACCCGGGGTGGGAGCTCCTTTAATTTATCGAATCTACCCGCCTTCTGCACTGCCTGTTCAGCTGAACGGTCAAATGCCGCGTTACCACTGGATTTTGATATCATCACACTGACCACCTGACCCGTAGGAACCAACTGTATCAGTAACTCCACCTCCATTCCCCGACGGGCACTGGGTGGGCGATTCCAATTTCCAGCAACTCGCTCAAAAATATAGGCTGAATAGCTACTCGCCAGCTGCTCATCATTCTCCGCAACCAGAAACTCCTCCTCATCAGCTAACGCACTCGCCAGGTTCTGCTCCAACTGCTGGTTATCAGGCTGCGGTGTCGGCGTGGGCTCAACCTTCGGCTTTGCTTTAGGCTTAGGTTTTACCTTGGGCTTGGGTTTAGCCTTAGGCTTAGGCTTGGGTTTTGCCTTAGGCTTTGCTTTGGGCTTGGGCTTTGCTTTGGGTTTAGGTTTAGGTTTAGCTTTTTCCTCCATCTGTATCAGTTTGGCTTGAACATACTTTGGCGGGGCCGTTTTCCTCGCACTCTTTTCTGGCTCCCACTGAACGATCAGCATGGCTATAACGAGAGCATGAATTACGATGCTCACCAACATGGCTACTGAATATGAAAAAACCTTTCCCGCTACCACAACAATTATTTTTTTCCTGGTGGCTCAGTGACAAGCCCGACAGAAGGTGCCCCCGCATTCTGCAACTCGCTCATTAAGGTCACTACTTCACCGTAGTTCACACGAGCGTCACCCCATACAAGCACCGGTGTTTTCGGTTGCTGGCGCAAAACTTTAGTTACTTTTTCAATAATTGAAGGCAAAGTTTCTTGAATGTTTTTACCATTCCCTAAATCAAGATAATAAGAACCGTCAGCCTTAATAGAAACGATGAGTGGCTCCTGATCCTTATTTTCAAGCGGCGCTGAAGGCGCCTGAGGCAATTCAACTTTCACACCCTGCATCAGCAAGGGTGCCGTCACCATAAAAACAATTAATAGCACCAACATCACATCGATATAGGGTACGACATTAATTTCAGCAACCAGTCGCCGCTTATGCCTGGAATATTTCATGATTAGTCACTATGAACCCGACGGTGCAGAATGCTCGAAAATTCTTCAGAGAACATCTCATAACCACTAAAGATACTGTCTGCAGAGGCAGAATAACGGTTGTATGCCAATACCGCGGGGATGGCAGCAAACAATCCCATAGCAGTAGCAATTAGGGCCTCGGAAATACCGGGTGCGACAGTCGCCAACGTAGCTTGCTGAACGTTCGCCAACCCACGAAAGGAATTCATAATCCCCCAGACAGTTCCGAATAGTCCGATATAGGGGCTCACTGAAGCAACACTGGCGAGAAACGGTAAGTTGCGGTTGAGCTTTTCTTCTTCACGAGACAACGCCACCCGCATAGACCTCTCCGCACCTTCCATCACCGCATCCGGATCGGCATTACTTTGTTGAGTAAGACGATTGAACTCACGGTAGCCCGCACGAAAAACACTGGCTAACCCCTCAGCTGCGCCATGAGCGCCACTATCGTGGTACAGCTCGTTCAAATCGACCCCTGACCAAAAGTTATCCTCGAAGTCACGCAGGTTTCGACTAGCACTTCTGAGGTACAAGCCACGCTGAACAATCATCACCCAAGACATCATTGAAGCTATAAATAACAAGGCCATCACACCCTGCACAAGCACAGTGGCATTGGCAATCAAGCTCCACAAAGATAGTTGTTCTGTCACCCGTTACTCCCTTTTTTATTCCACTCTAACCTTATACGGCTGCCTGAAGTGTTTGCAGCATGTCGGTCGGTATCGCTGCCGGCCGTTTTCTTTCATGATTGATGCAGGCCACCTTGACCACCCCTTCAACCAATACCTCGTTATTCCTCAATACTTTCTGAGCAATGGTGAATGACGTTCGCGATACTGAGAGTAGCTTAGCCGTAGCCACAATCTGATCATCCAATACGGCTGGTTGTCGGTACTTTACTTCCACAGAATGGACAACAAACTGTAGGCCATTAAACAAAGCAGGTTTATCGTAACCCAGTGTGCGAATCAGCTCAGTTCGGGCGCGTTCAAAATATTTTAGGTAGTTGGCATAATAGACAATACCACCCGCATCAGTGTCCTCAACATAAACACGGATGGGTAGACAATATTCTTCGGTCATTTATCCATTAAACCTAGTTATTTATTAATTTTTTTGGACTAGGCAAACCAAAGTGCTGATAAGCCAGGTGAGTCACCATACGCCCCCGTGGGGTTCGAATCATATAGCCCTGCTGAATAAGGTAGGGTTCCAGCACATCTTCAATGGTATCTCTCTCTTCACTAATGGCCGCTGCCAAGTTATCAACCCCCACTGGGCCACCATCGAATTTCTCCATAATCGCCAGCATCAGCCGCCGATCCATATGATCGAAACCACTCGTGTCCACATTGAGCATATTCAGAGCCTGGTCCGCTACCTCGGTCGTGATATCGCCATCGGCTTTGATCTCGGCATAGTCTCTGACTCGTCTCAACAGGCGATTGGCTATCCTAGGGGTGCCCCTAGAACGACGAGCAATTTCTCTGGCTCCCGACTCGTCCAGAGGAACGCCGAGAATACCGGCAGAGCGAGCAACTATCGTGCTTAGCTCTTCAACCGAATAAAATTCTAGCCGCTGTACAATGCCAAACCTGTCCCGCAAGGGCGATGTCAGCAAGCCTGCACGCGTTGTCGCACCCACGAGGGTGAAGGGTGGGATATCAAGTTTGATGGAGCGAGCGGCTGGTCCTTCCCCAATCATAATATCCAGCTGGTAATCCTCCATCGCAGGATAGATGACCTCTTCTAGAACTGGACTCAACCGATGGATTTCATCGATAAACAACACATCACCAGGTTCCAGATTGGTCATCAATGCCGCAAGGTCACCCGCCTTCTCAAGCACCGGGCCCGATGTGGTTTTCAGACCAACCCCCATCTCATTGGCAATAATGTGGGCCAGTGTTGTTTTACCTAGGCCGGGCGGACCAAATATCAATGTGTGATCCAGCGGTTCTTCACGTTTTCGGGCCGCACCAATAAAAATTTCCATTTGTTCCCGGACGACCTGCTGCCCCACATAATCATTGAGACTTAATGGGCGAATGGCGCGGTCAAAACGATCCTCTTGGATGGAGGCTTCGGGGGATATCAGGCGGTCAGTTTCAATCATGACGGAAGTATATCTTGCTCAGTCTAGGTTTTAACCATGCTTTTTAGTGCCTGACGTATCAATTCCTGACTGGTTTGTTTTTCTCCAGCACAGGCATTGACCATACGGGCCGCTTCTTGAGGCTTATAACCAAGGGTAATCAGCGCACTCTCTGCCTCTTTTACCGCAGCAGATTGATTGCTGGCAGATGCTGACAGCATACCGATATCAGCCGTATTGCCAAAGCTCTCAAGTCTGTCACGCATTTCTACAATCAGGCGTTCCGCTGTTTTCTTGCCAACACCGGGCAATTTTACCAGCGTTGCTGTGTCATTGGTCTGAACAGAATGCACAAAGTCAGTCGCGGTCATGCCGGACAAAATAGCCAGCGCCATTTTGGGCCCAACACCACTCACCTTAATCAAGGTGCGGAACAGCTCACGCTCACGCACATCGGCAAAACCGTACAATTGCTGTACATCTTCTCTTACAACAAAGTGTGTTCGAAGCGTGACCTTTTCACCCAGTGCAGGCAAATCAAAAAAGGTGTTCAGAGAGACCAACACCTCGTACCCGAGACCCTGAACATCGATCAGTAGCTCTGGCGCCTGCTTTTCCAGCAAGACCCCTTCAATTCGACCTATCACACGTGCTCTCCTAGACCTCGCTTCTCTCTATTTCTTTCAGCCTGCCTTTTGAGTAACGAACCTGAATACCCATACTGGTGGCCGTACGTAACGTTTGGGCATGACAAAGCGCCACAGCTAACGCATCGGCCGCGTCCTCGGCAGGCGCTGAAGGCAGCTTAAGCAATTGCTTTACCATATGTTGCACTTGCTCCTTACTGGCGGCACCGGTTCCAACCACGGACTGCTTCACTGATCGAGCAGCATATTCCGCCACCGGTAATCCTGCTGTGACACCCGCCACAATAGCAGCCCCTCGGGCCTGCCCCAACTTCAATGCAGCACGAGGATCGCGAGCAAAGAATATATCTTCAACAGCCATCTCTACCGGTTCATATTCAGCAATAATTTCAGCCACACTGTCAAAAATCACTTTGAGGCGTGCCGGTAATTCACCGGTGGGTAAACGGATAATCCCGCTGGTGACATATTCAGCCTTTGAACCAATGGCTTTAATGATGCCAAAGCCCGTTTTGCGAGAGCCGGGGTCGATACCAAGAATAAGGGTCATGCCATAAATACCACCAGTACTGTATATTGCTACAGTATATTAACCAATAAAAAAAACAAGCCCTAAACAATAGGGTTCATCGGGCTTCTCTCCCACAGGTTTATGCCCTTCAAACATTGTTTGTTATTTTGAATACCCCAATCCCCAAGATCTGGAAATCTGTTAAGAGCTAGAAGAAATGACAAGGGCTTCTGTTCAGAGAAAAAGGATGGGGAAACAAAAGCAGTGGTTCGGCTTATTAATAACAAATTTTAACTGAATGAGCATCGAACAATTATGGAACCGATCCATAGCGTTGATGATATAAGAGGAGATCCTGCTGAGGGTTGTGTTAAGTAGTCATCTGGGGCAGCCACATAATCTAATAAACGATTGAGACTCCATGAAAGTAATCGTCGTCAAAACTCTAATTATAAAAAACAAAAAAGGCGGGTTATCCGCCGTTGAAAAACTACGATTTCCAGCTCGGTTGGTGGAAATTGTATCCACCATTGAGTAGAAGGGAAGTCATCTTCGGATAGAGCTAATCCACTTTACTAACGGAGTATTTGTTTGAAGCCAAGTATTTCCTCTGAATGAATATTAGTGAATTGAAAATCACCGCCGGAGATAATACTTTTACGCACCAGAAAACGAAAAGTCATATCTCGCAGCGCATCACAGTCAGCACTTTTCTAACGCTCCATCACTGGCCAGTCAGCAATAGCAGCCTCCCATTGCTCGACGTTAAACCCCATTTTTTAATGCGCTAGTTTTCACGCCAATTACTAAATCTCTAAACGACTAATTAAGTGGCAATAATCAATAGGATCAAATTGATATTACTCCCTTTAACAATTTACTCCTAGTCGGCATCTATTGCAGCGAGCGTATCCTGCTGGATTGCTCGGCTAGAGTCCATCAACCGCACTGCAGCATCAGCCAGCGCCTTATCCTTTTCTGTTTCAGCAATCCAGGGTTGGACGGCAGTCGGCTTTTTATCATCCCCCATGGCAACAAACACCATAATGCAGCGCGTTGTAGACTGGTAATCATCTTCCCTAGGGTCTGTGGCGCTAACATCCAGCAGTACATGCATACTTGATGTACCCGTATAGATCACCTTTGCGGTAACTCGCACCAGGTTACCCACATGTATGGGCTTAATAAACCGAATACCGCCTACATTGGCAGTCACGCAATAGCGCCCGCTCCAACCAGCAGCGCAGGCATAACCAGCATGGTCCAGCCACTTCATCACACTGCCGCCGTGAACATTACCGGCAAAATTGGCCGACGTCGGTTCAGCAATAAAGGTCAGTATTGTTTCTCTTTTTCCGGAAGCCATTGTTGATTCCTATTGCTGCCATGCATAATTAATGGGGTCAAAACGAATATTATATGTACAGTTTAGTTGTTTTATTATCAGTTAGGCAAAGGCTAGAATTTGATTAAAAAACACTCACTCTGACCCTGTTAACTGGCATCATATATAATTTATTCCTCGCAATAAAAAAGGCGGCTTAAATAAGCCGCCTTTTCTGAAACAAACTGTTAGATTATTCTTTTGTTTCAGGCGCTTCTTCAGCCGGAGCTTCCTCAGCAGCAGGTTCTTCTGCAACTTCTGGGGCTGGCTCTTCTTCAGCAGCAGGCTCCGCTGCAACTTCTGGAGCAGCTTCTTCCTCGGCTACAACTTCTTCTACAACAGCCTCTTCAACTACTGCTTCTTCAACTACTGCTTCTTCAGCTACGGCCTCTTCAACAATTTCGGGTTCAGGTGCAGCCACGGCTTGTTTAACAATGCCCTCAGCTACGAGAATTTTGACTTTTTCGTCACCATTGATAGGGCTGTTATCCGCACCAATAACGGCATAACGACCTGAACGCTTTTGATAAACGGTATAGTCATCAGTTTTTTTCAATACTTTCATCTTTTTTCTCCGTTGATTACTCGTTGAGTTCAATTAAAAAATTTTATTAAAAATAGTTAATAACGCGCGCTTTCACTTAAGTAAGTGGGTAGGTATGCGGCTAGGTAAGTGCAATCGGTTATGAATCCAATTGCTCCATCACCTCAAGTGAAATATCGGCATTGGTGTACACATTTTGGACATCGTCCAAGTCTTCAAGGCTGTCGATTAATGCCAATGCTTTTTCAGCACCCTCTTTGTCCAGCGGGATGGTGATAGAAGCCAGCATAGTGATCTCTGCATCATCAGGCTCTAAACCTGCAGCGACAATGGCGTCTTTCACTGCGGTAAAATCTTCCCAGGCTGTCATCACATCAATGGATTGATCATCATTGGTCACAACATCTTCAGCTCCCGCTTCTAGTGCTGCATCCATAATTTTTTCTTCATAATTTTCATCATCACCACCCGGTGCAAAACTGATTTGCCCGGTGCGGGTAAACAAATAAGCAACAGAGCCATCAGTCCCCAGGTTGCCTCCGCGTTTGTCAAAGGCATGACGTACGTCAGAGACGGTTCGATTACGGTTGTCGGTCATGCACTCCACGAGAATAGCTATACCACCAACCCCATAGCCTTCATAAGTAATTTCATCGTAATTGTCACCTTCGCCAGCCCCTGCGCCACGCGCTATTGCCTTCTCGACGGTGTCGCGCTTCATATTAGAGCCTAGCGCTTTATCTACCGCTGCACGTAACCGCGGGTTATCTTCAGGGTTGGGGCCACCGGCCTTGGCGGCTACCACTAGCTCTCGAATTAACTTGGTAAAAATCTTGCCCCGTTTAGCATCTTGAGCCGCTTTACGGTGCTTAATATTGGCCCATTTACTATGACCCGCCATACTTTCCTCCTATAGAGAGAGGGCTACCTCTAAAATTACTGCGCAGTCAAATAGCTACGTCGCGTGCTCACTCAAGTTTCGCCTATCAAAAAGATAGGTCTCAACTTTCGCTCCGCAGTTTCTTGCTATTTACGTTGCTATTAGTACTGCTCGTTACATTTTATAGGCACCCAACACCATAAACTGGAAGCAGGCGCTAATTAATTACTTCTCTTCAGCCGGTTTTTCGCTCGCCGGTTTCTCTCTCAAGCGAATATTCAGCTCGCGTAATTGTTTTTTGTCCACTGATCCAGGCGCGTCGGTCATCACACAGGCTGCTGACTGGGTTTTGGGGAAGGCAATCACATCACGAATGGAGTCACTGCCCGTCATCAACATAATCAGACGATCCAAACCAAACGCCAGTCCACCATGGGGAGGACAGCCGTAGCTGAGCGCATCTACGAGGAAACCAAATTTTTCATTGGCCTCTTCATCGCTAATTCCCAGTACATGGAAGACGGTTTTCTGCATGGCTGGGTTATGAATACGAATAGAACCACCGCCCAACTCAGTGCCATTCAACACCATGTCATAGGCGAGAGACAGTGCATTTTCTGGATCATTTTCCAACTCTTCAGCAGTACAGGCCGGACGTGTAAACGGATGGTGTAACGATGTCCAGTTGCCATCGCCGGTCTCTTCAAACATGGGAAAGTCAACGACCCAAAGTGGTGCCCAATCACAGGTATACAGCTCAAGGTCCGCACCTAACTTACAACGCAATGCACCCAGCGCTTCCGATACAACCTTGCCCTTATCGGCACCAAAGAAAATCAGATCACCATTTTCTGCACCCGTGCGCTCGAGGATGGCGGCGCGAACCTCATTAGGCAGGAATTTAACAATCGGTGATTGCAGACCTTCTTCCAAATCATCCTTATCATTGACCTTAATATAGGCCAGTCCTCTGGCACCGTAGATGCCGACAAACTTTGTGTAGTCGTCAATCTTCTTACGGCTGATACTGCTACCGCCCGGCACTTTTAATGCGGTAACCCGACCTTTGGGATCATTGGCTGGGCCAGAAAACACTTTAAAGTCTACAGCGGCCATCAGGTCTTTGATTTCCACCAGCTCTAATGGAATTCTCAAATCTGGCTTGTCACTACCAAATCTATCCATGGCTTCGCTGTGGGGCATTCGGGGGAAATGGCCAAGATCCACATCCAAAACTTTCTGGAATACTGAACGAATCATCTCTTCGTTAATGGCCATGATCTGTTCTTCAGAGGTAAACGATAACTCCACATCTACCTGGGTAAACTCAGGTTGGCGATCGGCACGTAGATCTTCATCACGGAAACATTTGGCAATTTGGTAATAGCGGTCAATACCAGACACCATTAGCAGCTGTTTAAACAGCTGAGGCGACTGCGGAAGCGCAAAGAATTTACCATCGTGGGTACGGCTAGGTACCAAATAATCTCGTGCGCCTTCGGGCGTGGCACGAGTCAAAATAGGCGTTTCAATATCCAGAAAACCGTTGTCATCCAGATAGTTACGAATCACGGTGGTCACCTGAGAACGAAAACGTAAGTTCTTCAGCATCTCCGGACGACGCAAATCCATATAACGGTATTTTAAACGAACGTCCTCGCCCACTTTATTATGTTCGTCCAGTGGGAATGGCGGCGTGTCAGACGTGTTTAAAATTTCCAGCTCCAAGCCGTAAATTTCTACTTCACCCGTGCGCATATCAGCGTTGACTGTTTCTGGTGTGCGGGCACGAACTTTACCCTTAACCTTAAGCACATATTCACTGCGTACTGTATCGGCTCGCTCAAAGTGCTCACCACCATCGGGATCAAAAACAACTTGAACAATACCTTCCCGATCACGAAGGTCGATAAAAATAACACCACCATGGTCGCGACGGCGATCCACCCAGCCACACAGTGTTACTTCCTGATCGATGTTCGCTGCATTCAAAACACCGCAATAACTTGTACGCATTATTTATTCCCGTATTGATCAAAAGATGCTCAACAACAAAGCATCGGAAACTGCCGAATCAGGCGCTGGGGAAGAAGCTTTCCTCTTTTTTAAGAGAATAGCTTTGTTACAACCCGTCATGCCATCAAACCATAATAGGCGAGGCAAACGTCCCCATTGGTAAAAGCGGCGCATTATACCCTAGGAAAACGGGAGCTAGAAGGTTGTATGCACGGTTAGGCCAGCAATAGCCTAAGACCGGCTGAAATCATCTCCCACCAATACATTGGCTACAGACTCAATACGATGCTCAAGGACTTCTTGCTGATAACCCACAGCAGAAAGGACTCCCCATATCGGATTTGGCCAAGCACCGTCCGTTATGTAGCGGGCAACATGATGCATATGCAGTTGAGGCACCATATTACCCAGCGTGGCTATATTTATTTTATCAGGTGCAAAAACATCAACCAGCGCCTCGGCCAGCATGCAAGACTCCTGCATCAACTGCATTCTGTCCTGCTCCGAAAGATGATAAATCTCTGTCACTTTGGGTCGTTTAGGCACCAGAATGAACCAAGGATAGTTCGCATCTCGATGGATCAACAACTGGCACAACTTAAATTCGCCAACCACCAAAGTGTCCTCCGCTAGTTTGGAGTGAAGCTCAAACATGTAAATACCTCTTATTTCTGTACTAGAAGCCCTGTACCCAAAGTACTGCACCCGAAGCCCTGTACCCAAAGAACACACCACCGTAAAATAGCGTCTTTTCCATCAGCCGCCAATAGAAAACCAGTGACTATGTAAACGTCACTATACGAAAGTCACTAGATGAGAGCCACTATGCGAGCCAGCCAATACCTGATTGCCACCCAAAAAGAAACGCCAGCCGATGCTGAAGTCATCAGCCACCAGCTGATGCTGCGTGCAGGTATGACTCGAAAACTGGCCGCAGGGCTCTATAGCTGGCTACCCTTAGGGCTTCGCGTATTGCGCAAGGCAGAAGCCATTGTCCGCGAGGAAATGGATCGAGCTGGCGCCCTAGAAGTGCTAATGCCCGTCACCCAACCTGCAGAGCTCTGGGAAGAATCCGGACGATGGGAGCAATATGGGCCAGAACTATTACGGATCAAAGACCGACACAATCGCTCTTTCTGCCTTGTCCCTACCCACGAAGAAGTGATCACTGATCTGGTGCGCAATGATATTCGTAGCTATAA
>Ga0115552_1001880_pt1 | contig 12114 bp, 12 predicted proteins | sample COGITO_mtgs_1103_3_FD_87178 | JGI IMG/M metagenome (GOLD analysis project Ga0115552, IMG submission 87178) | Pelagic marine microbial communities from North Sea - COGITO_mtgs_110328 | ecosystem: Environmental > Aquatic > Marine > Epipelagic | place: Germany:Helgoland, sampling site Kabeltonne...
TAGCACATTAGTACACGCCGCACGACGACGCACGGAAGGAAGGAAAAAAGTCATCTGATCTCATCCGAGCAGGCAAAAATGCCGCGGCAACACAAGATGACGAAGAGCACAACAACGAGAAGAAGAAGAAGACGAACAACAACAACAATATCATCGTCAGGGTTGTTGGCATCGTTAAACAAGCCGATGAAAATAGCCGTAGCTCTTTTCCTTGTCGCGCTCGCGTCTCTCTCGTCGTCGTCGTCATCATCAACACCATCATCATCATCATCATTTACGACGGTCGCGGCGAGAAAGTTGATTGAAAAGCCGTCGAAGAAAGAGATGAAAGAAAACTACTTGGTGAATCACCCGCGACCGTTTTCGTGGGCAGAAACGAAAGCGCCGGACACTTCGGCGTTCGATAAGCACGTGCAGAAAGTAGCGAAGGAAAATTTTGAGAAGAAGATGAACCCAGACCCGGTGGAAGAGGACGACACGGCGTGGGACGATAACATCGTGGACCCGGATTACGAAGAAGAAGAAGAAGATTTGGGAGAGATGGGAGCGGCGCCGCCAAGTTTGTTAGACGCGTTTAAGAACAAAAAAGTCCCGAAAGTGGACACGATGAGTAAAGATGAATCTCCGTTCGTGGAAGTTTTAATATTAGCCCCAAGCGCGTTCTTGTTGATTGGTTTGATGTACATGTGGAGATGTAAATACGCCTGGAAGGAAAATTTCCAAGAGAGTCAAGCGCTGTCAGAGTTGAATAAAGTGAGAGAGTCGAAAGAGTACGCTCTCTTTTCCGCGTACATTTCCAGCGGGAACTTTGACGTCGGGATGTTGTATTGGTCCTTGGGTGGCGCGGTGTTGTTGTTGCAAATGCAATACAACGCCGTGTACGCTTTAGTGCCGCCGATGACGAGTTTAGCGTTCGGGGTGTTTTATTCGATGATTTTCCAGAGGTCGTTGACGGGTATTCCCGGAGTTACGGGACCCCCGTTAGCGCAGAGATTGTTGATATTAGCGACATCGATAGTTTTGTTGATGAACATGATTTATTGCGAAGTGAATAAGAGTTTTGTGGCCAAGGCGGAGTATTGGTACGTCACCGGCGCGTTGGTTGTCATTCCTCAGTTGCTCGCGTTTTATCACAGAATGGGCGGATGGATTCAACACAATAGAGAATATAGATACAAAATGGTTGAATAAGAAGTGATGAAAAGGTCAACATCGTCATCATCAACAACAACAACGTCAATAGTCACATAGAATATCAATTTATACATATACATATAAGAACTGTACCTCATCATTAATGAATATTATTATATGCTACAAAACTAAACACGCTCTACTTTTTTTCTCACCTCTTCTTCTTTTTACTCGTATGTTTCCACTGCTTCTCTTTCTTGAGCAAATCCACCTGTCCAGGCACGCCCATCCCTTGCTCGTTCGGTAACGTCGCGCTCACTTCTACAATCTCCCAGATTTGGTCCATCGCCACTGCGTTTTTCACAGACTCTGGCAGATATTTCAGAGGCGAACGCAACCACGCGGATTGGTACGGTTTCGCTCTCGCCGCGTCGTCTTTGTCTTCGTTTTCGTTACTCGTGCTATCATCCGTCTCTCCCTCCTTCTTGATCTTCTTGATCTTCTTCTCTGTACTATTACTCGCTATTCCTTTGTGTTCGAATTTCCGCATCATCACCACTTTCACGTCGCAACTCGCCTTCTTTCCGTCCGCTATGAACGCGACCACTCGCACGTTCTCGCCTCGTTTGTTACACGACGCGTTGTACCAAAAATCAGTTTCTAAACGAACGCCGTCGTCGTCATTTCTATTCAAAGCGACGACGTTCAACACTCTCTGGCTCTTTTCCAGCTTTGGCATCGCGACTGACTTCGCTTTTTCGTACAAGAGTAAATCGTCGATGGCTAAATTGAACGCGTACAGAGTTAACGCGGATAAACCGAAACCGAAATAGCGTTGGAAACCGGTGGAGAAACCATCACGAGAATTTGGATTTGGATTCGACGAGGATGAATACGAATACGATCGGCATTGGTGGCTACTTCTGCGCGAAGAAGAAGAAGAAGAAAGAAGTCTGCGGAGAATTTCTCTCTGTCGTCGCACGGTTGGAGGAGGTGGAGGTGAGCGAAACATTATACATTTATTGCCCCCCGGGAAGCCTTTCTTTGGTTCTCTCTTTTTTTTGTCGCGTTTTTTTTGTTTTTATCAGTTGTAATAAGATCTTTAAAACTACTCACAGTTCTGTTATGCGGTAGACTCTCGTGACGTGATCGGCACCGCACGTGGCTAAAACTATCTCTGATGACGACGGTTTAAAAGCTACTTTCGTCACTTCGGCGCGGTGAGCGTTTGGAATATCACCGGCGACGCTCCACTTCACGCTGTCTTCGTCGTCGTCGTCGTCTTTGCCCTTTCGCGTCCAGATTTTAATCGAACCGTTTTCGTGCCCGGTGGCGAAGGTTACGTCGTTCAAAACACTCACACACGTCGGCGCAGACGAACACGCGGAGTCGGACGACCACGATGGTTTCATTTCTTCTTCTGAAGACGAGGACGACGAAGACGCGTTTATTTGCCACACGTTTACTTTTTTGTCGCGTCCGACCGTGATGAAGAGGCTATCGTTCAAGAACGCCAAATCGTACATCTCTCGCGCGTGCGCTTTAAATCGGTTCGTTAACAACCATCCTTCAGATAAATCCTTAGAATCGTCGGAAATCCGAGTGAATACGCAGGCGTGTCGATCTCGCGAGGCGACAATTAACGTCCCTCCATCGTTTGAGAATTCCAAAGCGACTGCTGTGAGCGTCGGTCCTAACAGCGATTCCACCATCCGCCAATCGTTGTGCGTTTCGTTGTGCTCCCAGAGTAAGATTTCAGCCGTCGACTCCTTCGTTCCTTTTGCACCAGACGCTAGCAACTTTCCACTCGGATGCGCGGCGACGGAGAAAACGTCGTCGCCGTGACCGTACAGTTTTGACGTTTCCGGCCACAACGTGTTCGTCGCCAAGTACTCTTCAACAATCGTGCCGCCGTGTTTTACATCTAAATTTGCTTTCGAAAGCTCTTCTTGGAGTAACTCTACGTTCGCGTCTACATTTTCGTTGTTGTTATTATTGGTGTTGTGCACGCCTTTATTTGATAAACCGAGCGCGGAAGCTTCGGCGGCGCCTTCACCAGAAACAATCAAAACGTCCACGTTGTCGACGTTCATATTTCCAATCTTCGTGCGCTCCCAGAACACTCGAGGTGCTCGGAACGCACGGAGAGCTTTTTCGCTCGAGCCTGAAATAAATGATTGACTACTCTTACTACTATTTTGACTATTTTGACTATCGTTGCTGCTAGTCTGTCCAGACTGCCTATTCTTGGGCGGAGGCACGAATGCTAAACACGATATCGCGTGGCCGTGCGTTTGCGGTCTAGCAATTTCTCGCCATCCTTTCGGCGTTTGAATTCTATTTGTGTTGCGACAAGCGTCTTCGTTCCAATACCCAATCAACCTCGTCGTGTGATCTTCGGATCCCGTTAAGAAATATCTACCGTCGTTGTCCCAAACCAACGCTCGAATTTTATCCGTGTGCCCAGAATTTACCGGAAGCGATTCCCACGATTGTAACTCTTCGATAAACTCCCAAGCGTGCAACGCGCCAGATTGCGAGTGGGCAATAAAACAGTTTCTACCGTAAAACGAAGCGCCTCGATATCCAAGACAGTTTTCACCAGCTTCCCCGAGCGATGCTAACGAAAACCAAAGTGATGTTCCCATACTATCAGCCTCGTCATTCATCGACGGAGACCATAAGTTTACCGAGCGATCTGCCGATGCCGTTAGAAGCTGTTGATGCAAAGAAGATGGGACAGGATTGTCACTATTCTCTGACAATGGTCGCCACGCGCACGTGAACACCCAGTCTTCGTGTCCGCAAAGTAATGCTTCCAACTGGAAGTCCACTCGCGCGCCTCCTAAAACTTCCGAAGGCGGTCGCGGCGGCGCCGCTAAAGTTTCAAACGGCAAACGCGTATTCGTTGATTCGCTTTCTCCTAAAGTATCGTTTCTGATGACAATTTTCCAAACTCTCGCGTTTTTATCTTGGCTGCATGTGGCTAAATATAAAGTCATATTACTATCACTTTCACTATCGCTCGTCAAAGATTGAAACTTTGCGTCTCGAACCCAATCGTCGTGACCAACCAATTCCGTTATAAACTCGAAATCCGTCGCCGCCTTCGTATCTACGGCGTATACGCGCGTTGTACCATCCGCACATCCAACCGCGACAAACCTACTCGAAGACGATGATGGAGTAGTAATAGTAGTAGTAGTAGTAGTAGTAGTAGAAGAAATACGATCGGAAACGTCCACGCACATCGGTCGATGTTGCGAAGGGAACGCCTTCTCGCCGACTTGTTCCATCGTCCAGTTTGTGACATTTAGATTCCACAAACGCACGTAATCGTCCGCGGCAACCGTAGCTACGATGACAGAATCACTCGTCTCGCGTTTCGCGGCAATTTGCGTGATTGGACCGAACGAGTGCTCATTATTCGCTCTCGGTATCCATTTTCTTTTTCTGGCGTCTTCTTTTTCTGCAACAGCCTCCCACGCGATGACTGTCCCGCTCGCGTCGGCGGAGAGGACGATAACCGCGTTCGTATTATTCTCGTTATCTGATACATTCTTCTTCTCGACAATCTTCACGCACGTCACCGGCGCTTCGTGGTGTCGTTCTTTTGCGTCGGAACCACCAGCACCGACGCCGTCGCCCAAAATCGTCGCGACTCCACCCGAAGAAATGTGCAACTCGAAAACGTTCTTATTCGACGCGTATACGATTACATTCTGAGAATAATCCGCATCCAAAGCGTGCGCGGAGTGATTACATCCTCCGGAGACGTACTCCGGGTGGATTTTGTTGACCACCACACCCATTTTCGTTCCTCTTCTTCTTCGTAGGTTGTTGTTGGCAGTTAAAAAACTTGAGAAGAAGAAGAAAAACTGAAGAAGAAGAAGAAGCAAAAAAAAAATCGATTTTCACTCTCTTTGTAAAGAAAGAGGAGGAGGGGCGGCGGAATTACGCCAAAAACAAACAAACGCCTCTCACCGTTCGGTCGCGTTTCGGGAACACACACGCGCAATCCATTCATTCGATAGATTTTCCAACCCTTGGGAATAACTCGAACGTGAATTTCCATCGATATCGGAGAACTCTCGTTCGCATTTAGCCGAAGAAGTGAGCTGAGAGAAAGAGCGGGATTGATTGATTGGGAGAGAACTTGTTAACGAGAAAAACAACGCCCAATTTTTGCCTTTGGAATTTAGTACAACATATAATAATAAAAGATGGCGACGTTTTTGCTCTACGAGAGCGCGTCCGGTTACGCCTTGTTCGAGGCGAAAGACATGGATTGGGTCGGGGATACGCCGCAATCCGTGGCGGAAACCGTCAAGTACGTTTTCTTCTTCTTTGTCTTCTTCTTCTTCTCCGATTTTCTCTTCTTGGGCCGCCAAATTTTTCTTTTGTTGCGAGAGGGCAAATTCTATTTGTATCTCCTCTCTTCTTATTCGGATACACGTTTACTCACCACGCGTATTTACTAAATTTCTACTATACTTTCTACAGTAACATGGATCGTTTCGGTAAAGTGTGCTCGTTGCAATCGTTCAAGCCGTTTAAATCGGCCAAAGACGCTTTGGAACAAATCAACGCCATCTCCGAGGGCGTTTGCACCGACTTGTTGCACAACTTTTTGGAGCAAAACTTGCCGAGAATCAAAGACGAGAAAAAGGCAAAGTTCACTTTGGGCGTTTTAGATTCAAAACTCGGGAACTCGATCGTAGACAGCATGAAAATTCCGTGCGTGTGCAACGACTCCATCAACGAGATGACCAGAGGCGTTAGAATACACTTTGGAAAGTTCATCAAAGGTTTGAAAGAAGGCGACTACGAAAAAGCACAGTTGGGTTTGGCGCACTCGTATTCGAGAGCGAAGGTGAAGTTTAACGTCAACCGTTCGGATAACATGATTATCCAAGCGATTGCGTTGATCGACACTTTGGACAAAGACATCAACACGTTCGTCATGCGCGTGAGAGAGTGGTACGGGTGGCACTTTCCGGAATTGGTGAAGATCATCGCGGACAACTACATGTACTGTCGATGCGCTTTGGCGATTAAGGATAAGGCGACGCTTTCCGACGGTCACGTGTCGGCTTTAGCAGAGATCACCGGAGACGAGGACAAAGCGAAGGAAGTCGTCGAGGCCGCAAAAGCGAGTATGGGACAAGATATCTCTCCGGTGGACATGATGAATATCGAGTCGTTCGCGAAGCGAGTCATCAAGTTGGCGGAATACAGAACGAACTTACACAACTATTTGAACGAAAAGATGCAAGCGGTACGTGTTTTTATTTCTTTTTTTTCTCTCTTGTTTGGTTATGTCGCGTCGTTGGGGGTGCGTGAAATATGGCGTTGATGATTTGATACACCTATCACAGACCTGATCTGAATTCTTTGATGCTACAATTCATGCACCACTCTGAGTCATATTACACGCAGCAACAAAACGACAACGCGAACATTTTTTACCAAATTCTCGTTCTCTGTTCTTTTATACCTTTTCGAGTATCTTTAGCATCGTCATCATTATCACGCTGACGTCGTATTTTTCTTCTCTTTTATCCACACAGGTTGCACCAAACTTACAGGCGCTCATCGGAGACTTTGTCGGCGCGCGTTTGATTTCGCACGCCGGTTCGTTGACCAACCTGGCGAAATACCCGGCGTCGACTGTCCAAATTCTGGGCGCCGAAAAAGCGTTGTTCAGAGCGTTAAAAACGAAAGGTAACACGCCAAAGTACGGTTTGATCTTCCACTCGCCGTTTATTGGTAAGGCTTCATCGAGAAACAAAGGTCGAATCTCGAGATACCTGGCCAATAAGTGTTCAATCGCCTCGCGAATCGATTGCTTCGCGGACGTTCAAACCTCCTTGTTTGGCGAAAAGTTGAAGGAGCAAGTGGAGGAACGCTTAGAGTTTTACGACAAAGGCACCGCGCCGAGACGTAACGTCGCGGTGATGCAAGAAGTTGTCGAAGCCATGGGAGGTACTTCGGTCAATAAGAAGAGAAAGAGTTCCACGGACGACGACTCCAACGGCGGCGGCAAGAAACAAAAGAAGGAGAAGAAAGCGAAAGAAGGAAAGGAAGGTAAGGAGAAGAAAAAGAAGGAGAAGAAAGAAAAGAAAGAAAAGTAATACTTTATAAAGAGGATGAAGATGAAGAGGATGTTGATGATGATGATGAGAGTTAACTTTTAGAGTTTACGCTTACACACCACAGACGTCGAGGAAACAACATTGTAATTTTTAACACACACATACAGAAAACTAAATAAAAAAGAAGAAGAGAATCGAAACGTCATTCTTTTTAAGTCGTACGCACACCTAAAATAAAATGGAACTTCCACACCTCGGGAGGAATTGTGCGCTCTCCTCCTGCAACCAACTCGATTTCCTACCTCATCGTTGCTCGTGTTGCCATTTGTATTTCTGCGAAGAGCACAAAGACAAAATCGAACACGACTGCACGGGAATTGAGGTGCCTTCAGCACAGAATAAACAATCAGAGCTGTGCCCGATATGTGAAAAGTCGGTCGTGTACGTATTAAATGAAGATATCAACGTGACAATGGAAAAACATATGAATTCAAATTTCTGCGTGAAAAAGAAAAAACTGACCTGCCCGATCGAAGGATGCAAAGAAAAGATATATGCATCGAATCAATATGAGTGCATGAAATGTCAAACTGTTTTGTGCTTGGCACATAGACACGAGGAACACAGATGCGAAGAGATTCGACGGAGTCGGTATCAACCGTTAGGAAAGCAAAAGACTCGCAATAGCGGAATGTTCATGCGACACGCGTCGAAGAAAAGGGAAAAGAAGGGTGGTGGTGGAGTAACTTCTTCTCGCAGTAGCGCGCTTCCTTCTGCGACCTGCGAGGCGTGTCACAAGACTTTTCCGCATAGGGCCGCGCTTTTAGCACATAGATGTTCTAGCAAGAAGAAGGGTAGTAGTAGTGGTAATAGTTGCGCGGTGAGTTAATATTAAGTGAAACGGGAAGACGTATTATTTAGTTGTACATACAGGGACATAGCTTTTACTATAATAAATACATAAACATCGTGCATCCAATTCCTTCATACGTTCGTCGTTATCGATTTTCTAACATTTGTCTCGCGTTGCGTTCTAATTCCTCTACATCTGCGTCGTCTAAACTCATCGTTTCCACGACATCAATCATTTCATCCATCTCTGACTGCGTCATTGAATATGCTGCAGCAGTTGCAGAGGATAACTTCTCCTTTTCAAAAGAAATATCGTCTTGGATTGAAGGCGAACCGTTCGATCGACCTTCGCTAAATGACTCTGAATTAACTTTCTCTCTGTACACTTGCTCTGCTGCCTGGCGTTTGACTCTCTCCCCGTATTCTTCTTCTGCGTTTTTTACATATGCGTTCATCTTTTCGCGAGGTAAACTTTGTGATTTTCGTGCAATAGCGCTCTTACTCCCAGCCGCCATATCCTCTTGTATTTGTGCCGCGGCGAACTGCGCGCCAAACTGGTCTCCTTCGCCCGATCGATAACTCGACCCTAACTCCGCGCCTTCAAACTCTCTCTTCGCTTGCGGATGATACTCCAATATCTCTTCGTATAATAGTCTCCTGACTTCCTCTTTCCCAATCTTCCTTTTTTCAAACTCGAAATCCTCCACCTTCACCGGCCTCGCCGTCGGTTCTCTGCTCGGATCGGCTAAACCTTCAAAGTACGGGTCTTGCAAAGCCTCTGTCGCGTTCGGTCGCTCGTCCGGATCGAAAGCTAACAACCTAGACAGCAACTTTAACGCTTTCTCCGAAGCTTTCGGAAACTTGTCTTTCAAAATCGCTTTCGGTTTTACTCTCATCGTTCCTAAAAACCTCCTCGCTTTTTCGTTTCTCACTTTTGCAATCTGCTCCAAGGTAGGTGTCCCGAGAATATCGGTGATGATCTCCAACTGATTGACGACGTTCTTCCCAGGAAAGATAGGTTTCCCGTTCAAAATTTCCGCGAAAATACACCCAATAGACCAAATATCAATCGCCGGCGTGTACTTGGTGAAAAAACTGCCGCACAACTCGGGCGCTCGGTACCACCGCGTCGCCACGTAATCGGTCCAAAACACCGTCGTCGGCCCTTGATCGTGGAAACTCGGCCTAGCTAAACCGAAATCGCAAATCTTTAACTTGCAATCCGCGTTGGCTAAAATATTTTTAGGTTTCAAATCTCGATGGTACACGTTCGCCGTGTGAATATATTTCAAACCTCTCAAAAGTTGATACAGGAAAAACTGATGGTGATCTTGCGTCAAGTCATCGTTCGCTTTGATCACTTGGTGCAAATCTGTATCCAAAAGTTCGAATACTACGTAGACGTCTTTAAACTCTCGAGGATTCGAGGGTAATAAAATGTGTAAGATCTCCACCACGTCTGGATGTTTCAGCGCTCTCAATAATTTAACCTCTCGTAAAATCCGCGTGGCATCGCTCACGTGCTCGAATATATCGGTTATTTTCTTCACCGCGACTTTCTTGTCCGTTTTCGTATCCGTGGCTGAGCAAACGACTCCGTAAGAGCCTTTTCCGATGACTTCATGGACGGAGTATCTGTTTGCGTCCTCAAACTCGCTGAAGAATTCATTTTCTCTTCTTTGGTTGTTATGTTGGCCTTCTTCGTGAGAGGTCGGCTGATCGCTGCTCGAATGAGGGTGTTGATTGTCGCCCATTATCTTCTCTCACTTCTTTGTTTCTTTCTCTTCTTCTTCGGGCGTTTTCTTCCGTCCGCTTGGGGGTCTACTTCTTTAACGTCAAGGTTTCTCGATCTCTGCTTTGTGTGCGTATACTTGACGCACTCGACGAAAAGGCTTCGTCGTTCGTTGTTACCCTTTTCCTTTCCTTTCTCTAATTTGATTGATCCTCTTCTCGAAAAGAAAAAGGAGTACAAAAAAAGGGTAATATTCTCTCTCACTCTCACTCTCTCTCTTCTCTTTCTCTCTTTTCGTCGCGCGCTGATGATGATGACGCGATGGCGTGTGCGTCGTGTGCAGAGGGAAAGATGAAGAGAGAAAGGCTTGAGAGTGCGTGTGTGTTAGAAAGAGAGAGAGAGAGAGAGAGAGGAACCAATCGAATCGGTCGACTCTGCTATTAATTACTCCTCTAATCAAACGAGAGCGTTGGTTTTGTGAGGAGAAATACGTGTCAGATTTTTTGGTTGCTTGCTTGTGGGATCGAAAAGAAAGAGCGACCCCCGAAAAAAAGAAAAAAGAAAGCAAAGAGAATGGAGACCACACAAAACACAAACAACACAACACGCAGAAAACAACAAAGAAAAAAAAAAATGTTTTGCAGAGCGATAATGATGAAAACGACGACGACGACATCATCGGCACCATCGTCATCATCATCATCGTCGTCGTCGTCGTCATCATCATGTAGAATACTAGCCTACGCATCAGCCTCAAAATCCTTCTCCTCGTCTTTTTCTTCGCGCAAAATGCGTTCTTCTTTTCCAAAACAAAAGACGACGACGTCAATTTTAGCGAAAGAAGAAGATAGTATTATTATTAACGCAGCAACAACGAGAAGATCATCATCGGATAAATTAGAAAAAGAAAAAGGAGAACGTACATTGAACGCATCATCGTTGACCGCTTTAGGTGCCATAACGGCGTTGTGTACCGTAGGAGGGTGCGCGATGCTTCTCAACCCATCTGAAGCGTTCGCGATGCCCACGACGCAACTCGTCTTGGAGTTGGCGGAATCGAACGCGGATGCTTTAGATCCGGAAACAGCAAAGACAATCGCGGGCATTCTCGGTCCGTTATTCGCGGTGTCAGAAATTCTATTCATCGTGAGAATTGTGATGACCTGGTACCCGTCCGTGCCGATTACGAAGCTGCCGTGGGTGGTCGCTTACGTGCCGACGGAGCCTTTGTTGAAACCGACGAGGTCGGCGATACCGCCGGTCGGAGGCGTGGACGTTTCGCCAATCATTTGGGTCGGAATGATTTCGTTTTTGAACGAAATCTTGTTAGGGAAACAAGGTTTGTTGGTGTTGTTGTCGAACAAAACCATGGCTTGAGAAAGAACTGTCATCATGTGTGTAAGATACTCTCTATTTTATAACTCTATCTTTTACTATTCCTACTCCACGCGAGGCGGTTCTTCTTCTTCTTCTTCTTTATCAACAACAACCGCTGTCGCCTTTTCAGCGACGATTCTAGCGTCTAAACTTATTCTATCTAATCGGAAATTTCTCGAACCTTTCCTCGCTAAGCGTTCTCCAACCTCTTTCGGTTGTAATCGAACGCGTATCGTTTGCAGTATTCCTCTCTTCTCGGCTTCTTTGAAGACCCACAGCCTCCGGTTGTTCATGCTGACGAATATCTTTTCTGTTTTCATCTTGTTCTTCTTCTTCTTCTTGCGAGCACTACTTTTTCGTCGGTCTTCTTCCTCGTCGTCGCTTTCTTCGTCGTCTTCCTCCCTTTCATCACCAGCCGTAGGTTTATCAATCTCCACGACCGCAACCGCAGGAATATCTCTCGAACTAATATCTCTCTTTTCCAACTGTAACAAAGTCTCCATCAACGTTTTCGAGCATCCACTGAACGTGTCGGAGATTTTAGAAAACGTGAAATAGATTTCCGACGGTTTCAGTTCAACGAATACCACGCTGTTGTTGTTGTTGTTGTTGTTGTTGTTGTTGTTGGGCGCTTTCTTACCTCCCATTTATCGAGAGCGTGTGAAGAGAGGGGAGTGAAGATTTCTTTTTGGTTGAGAGAAAGAAATTTCTGCAGAAAACGAAAAAAGGAAGAAAAAAGAAAAAAAGATTTGGAGGGGGAACTTCTTCATTCACACACCACTTCGTTTTTCATCATCATCGTCACCACAAACAGAAGACGACGACGACGAGAGGGAACACACAAGAAGCACGAAGTAGAAGATGACGATGCCACCATTTTCTACCAGGAACGAGAACACCACTCCCTCTTCATCCGCTGTAGAA
>Ga0115552_1001894_pt1 | contig 12068 bp, 9 predicted proteins | sample COGITO_mtgs_1103_3_FD_87178 | JGI IMG/M metagenome (GOLD analysis project Ga0115552, IMG submission 87178) | Pelagic marine microbial communities from North Sea - COGITO_mtgs_110328 | ecosystem: Environmental > Aquatic > Marine > Epipelagic | place: Germany:Helgoland, sampling site Kabeltonne...
ATACGACCCTATGGATCCAGTAACTTCAAATGGTGGTGGTGTTTGTTGTATGGGTAATGCTGTAAAAGGTGGTGCATATGATCAACAAGAAGTTGAAACAAGGGATGATGTACTAGTTTATACCTCAGAAACTCTAAAAAATGGATTTGAAGTCACCGGGTTTATTAATTCTTCAATTTATATTTCATCTGATGTTAAAGACACAGACATAACTATTAAGCTGATCGATGTTTACCCTGACGGAACAGCCTATAATATTGATGAAACAATTCAAAGGGTTAGATATAGAGAAGGATATGATAAGGAAGTTTTTATGGAGAAAGGTAACGTATATAAAGTAGATTTGTCTCAAATGTCAACTAGTAATTATTTTAAGAAAAATCATAAAATTAGAATAGAAATTTCGAGTAGTAATTTTCCAAGATTTGCTAGAAACCTAAATACTGGAGGAGATAATTTTAATGAATCTAAAGGAATTGTAGCTAGAAATACAATTCATCATTCAAAAAAATATCCCTCTTCAATTTCATTGCCAATTGTAAAAAAATAGATAATGAAAAAAACATCTAGAAGATCGTTTATAAAACATGCATCTGTACTTTCCTCAGGTTTACTAATTTTACCCAATTTATATAGTTTTTCGGCAAACAATAGATTAAATGTTGCTGTTATTGGTGTGGGTGGCAGAGGAAGAGCAAATTGGAGTAGGGTTCCCAAAGAAAACATAGTTGCTATGTGTGATGTTGATGATAATAGAGCGAAGGATGGTTATAACATGTATCCCAATGTTAGAAAATTTAAAGATTTTAGAGTGATGTTTGATAAGATGCATAAGGAAATTGATGCAGTTATAATAAGTACACCTGATCATACACACTTTGCAGCTACAATGGCAGCAATGGAACTTGGGAAACATGTTTATGTTGAAAAGCCATTAGCTCACAATGTATGGGAATTAAGAGCTTTAAAAAAAGCTGCAAAATACTATAAAATTGTTTCTCAAATGGGAAATCAAGGCCATACTACAAATGGAATTAGATTGATTAAAGAATGGTATGAAGCTGGAGTATTGGGCGAAGTTAAGGAAGTCCATGCATGGATTGGTGCTTTTAATTTTAAGCCAGGGAATTATTGGACTAAACCAGAAAGTTTTCCTCCACCTAAACATCCTATTCCTGATTATTTAGATTGGGATTTATGGTTAGGTCCTTCAAAATATAGAGATTTTAATACTGCATATGCTCCAAAATCTTGGAGAGGATTTTATGATTTTGGGAATGGACAGTTAGGTGATTGGTCATGTCATACACTTGACGGTCCTTATTGGTCATTAAATTTGGGTATGCCAAAAAGTATTAATGTAAATGTAACTAACCCTATGACTAAACATAATTTTGTTTCTGAAAAATCTGTAGTAACCTATAATTTTGAAAAAAACCAAAATAGACCTAAAGTCACTTTAAAATGGTATGAAGGTGGTTTAAAACCTGAACTATATCATGATTTGGGTATTGATAAAATGAAACCTTACAATAGACAAGGTATGATAATGGTAGGAGATAAAAATACATTAATAACAGGTGGAAGACCTAACAATCCTCGTCTACTAATGTCTGATTCTGATTGGGCCGATTTTAATAAAAATGCTCCAGAAAAAACAATTCCTAGAATTAAAGATGAGACACCAGTAGAAGAATGGGTTAATGCTATTAAAAACGATACACTACCTCTTTCTAATTTTGAATATAGTGCTGGTCTAACTGAAATGGCTTTATTAGGTTGTTTAGCTCAACGGTTTAATGCAGATTTAAAATACAACGCAGACAAAATGAAAATTACTAATAGAAAAGACGTTAATGCTTTTTTGAAGCCACCGGTTAGAAAAGGTTGGTCATACGGAGAACAATTTTGAATTATATAATCATATTTATCTTATTTTAAAAATTATAAATAAGGACTTAAAAAATATTTTGTGGATGGAAACAAACTTTGATGCAATTGTAATAGGGACTGGAATTAGCGGAGGATGGGCTGCAAAAGAACTATGTGAAAAGGGATTAAATACTCTTGTTTTGGAGAGGGGAAGGATGATAAAACATGTTGAAGATTACAAAACAGCAAATAAGGAAGATTGGGAGTTTCCTGCTGGGGATGCTATTACTCAAGAAATTAAAAAAAGACAACCTAAACAAAGTAGAACTGGTTATGTAAATACAGAATCAACAAAAGATTTCTTTGTTGACGATATTGAACATCCTTATAATGAGATAAAAAGATTTGATTGGATTAGAGGCTATCATGTAGGAGGAAGATCATTACTTTGGGCTAGACAAAGTTACAGGTTAACTCCTTTTGATTTTGTAGCTAATAAAGAAGATGGATATGGAGTAGATTGGCCAATAAGATATAAAGATTTAGCACCTTGGTATGACTATGTTGAGAATTATATTGGAGTAAGTGGAGAAAATTTAAATTTAAATCAATTTCCAAATCAAAAACTTCTAAAACCAATGGAGTTAAATTGTGTTGAAAAAGTTTTACAGAACTCAATTTCAGAAAAATATTCTAATAGACACATGACTATTGGAAGAGTTGCACATATAACAGAGGGCACTAAACCTGGATTAGGAAGATTAAATTGTCAATTTAGAAATAGATGTAGAAGAGGGTGTCCATTTGGAGCTTATTTTAGTAGTAATTCTTCTACACTTCCTGCAGCTGAAGCAACAGGAAATATGACATTAAGAACTAATTCAATAGTTTATGAAGTAATTTATGATGAATTAAACAAAAGAGCAACAGGCGTTAAAATTATTGATTCAGAATCTAATTTGACTTATGAGTTTAAAGCTAAAATTATTTTCATGTGTGCTTCTACAGTACCAACAACCTCTATATTAATGCAATCAAAATCTAATCGTTTTCCAAATGGGCTTGGAAATGATTCTGGTGAGCTTGGACACAATATAATGGACCATCATTTTCAGATAGGAGCTGATGCTACTTATGATGGTTTTGAGGACAAATACTATACAGGACGAAGACCAAATGGTATTTATATTCCAAGATTCCAAAATATTGGTGGTAAAACTAAAAATACAAACTTTTTAAGGGGTTATGGTTATCAAGGAGGAGCAAGTCGAACAGATTGGACTAAGTACGTAAAGGAAGCTTCTTATGGTGAAAAATTGAAGCAAGCAGTTATAAGACCAGGTGAATGGACAATGGGTCTAAATGGTTTTGGAGAAGTACTTCCTTATCATGATAACAAAATATTTTTAGATTATAACAAAACTGATAAATGGGGTTTGCCAACTGTAACTTTTGATGCTAAGCTTAGAGAAAATGAATTAAACATGAGAAAGGATATGCAGTTACAAGCGATGGAAATGTTAGATAATGCTGGTTTTAAAAATGTTAAACCAATGGAAAGTTCATATGGACTAGGTTTAGGAATTCATGAAATGGGTACAGCAAGAATGGGTAGAGATCCTAAAACATCAGTGCTTAATGCTTTCAATCAAGTCCATGCCGTAAAAAACTTATTTATAACTGATGGATCCTGTATGACTTCCTCTGGAAATGTTAATCCATCGTTAACTTATATGGCAATTACTGCAAGAGCTGTTGATTATGCTGTTAAGGAACTTAAAAATAATAAACTTTAAAATGAATAGAAGAAATTTATTAAAAAAAATTGGTTTAAGTATTGGCACAATAGCAGTGACTCCGTTTACTGTAAACTTATTTCAGTCTTGTAAAAATGATTTGAATTGGAAACCTGTTTTTTTTAAAAAAGAAAATATTAACTTTTTAAGTGAATTAGCTGACTTAATAATTCCTAGTTCTAAGGAAATTCCAGGTTCAAAAGAATTAGATTTATTAAAATTTGTTGATGTTTATATTTCTCAAGTTTTAAATAATGAAGAACAAAAAATATTTAACAATTCTTTTGAATCATTTAAGTCTGAATATTTAAAAAAAACAAAGTTGAAAAAGATTGATTTAAACTCAATTACAGAGTTGTTAGATTTTTATTTAGTCAAAAATAAATCTAAGCATGATATTTGGATTAATGATTTTATGAGTTCAGGCGAATCACTTTCTTATATTTTTCTAAATTCATATAGAAAACTTTTAATTAACGCTTTTAAAACTAATCAATATATTGGTGAAAACACATTAGTATTTAGACCTGTTCCTGGTGAACAAAAAGGTTGTGTTGACTTACAAGAAACTACTAATGGAAGAGCTTGGACAATATAATAAAGTAATATGAAAAGTAATTATATAATATTGTTTGTTTTTCTTATTTGCTCTTTTTCATTTTCTCAAGAAAAAGATGATTTGTTTAATATGATTGAACAAAAAGATGATCAAATCGAATTACTCCCGGAAAAAATGATTTTTACGCAAAGTATACTCTGGGGTGAAAAGGGTTTATTTCGAAAAACAGGTATTTCTCCTCTTAATTTAGAAAATAGAGAAAAGGAGCTTAAGATTAGAAAAACGATGCTTACCGCACACCAAGCTATAGGTTATTTAACACTAGCTTCAATGGTTGCTCAAGGCATTATAGGTGGTAAATTATACAATGGTCAAGATGATCTTTACAATACTCACAAAACAATGGGTAAAATTGTAAATATTGGATATTTTACTGGTGCAGGTTTGTCATTGTTTTCTCCACCTCCATTAATTAATAAAAAGGTCAAGGGTTTAAATTCGATCAAAGCCCATAAAATGTTAGCGACTCTTCATTTTTCTGCAATGGTTGCAACAAATTATTACAAAGACAAAAATAAAAGTAATCATAAAGCTGCAGCATATACTGCTTTTGCTAGTTACGCTACTGCTGTATTAGTTATCAAATTTTAATTATGTATAAAACTATTTTCCTCTTAATTTTTATTTCCTTTTCTAATTTATCTGCTCAAGACGAAAATACATGGATGTTGGACAGTAATCAGTCTGTTATTGAATATAACGCCAAACATCTTCTTCACGCATGGTCAGGAATTAATAAAAATATAAAGGGAGTTTTTTTGGAACAATCTAAAAGTAAAATCGCTATTTCAGCAAATATAGCTGATTTTGATAGCGGAATTAGTAATAGAGATTCTAATGCAATCAGAGTATTAAATGCTTTAAACTTTCCAAGTGTTAAGTTTTTTTCAGATGAAATCTTACTAAATTCTAGTAATATTGAATTCAATGGCGAATTAGATTTCCATGGAAAAAAAGTTGATAAAATAGTTAATGCTTACGTTTATAAGAAAAATGACACTTTAACTATTGAAGGAAAATTTTCGATTATTCTTACAGATTTCGATATTAAATTACCATCATTAATGCTTGTCAAAATGGATGACTTAGCAAAAATTAATTTTAAATTAATATTTAAAAAAAGTAATTAATTTAATCTTGCCACTCGGCAATAAAAAGATTGGTGTCTCTTGTACCGTTATTATTTCTGTTTGAAGAAAAAGCTAACTTTTTTCCATCTCTAGAAAAAACAGGAAATGCATCAAACGTTTCACTGTGTGTAACTCTTTTTAAGTTTTTACCATCAATATCAATCATGTATAGGTTGAAAGGGAATCCTCTTTCTGCTTCAAAATTTGAAGAAAATAGAATTTTTTCTCCTGAGGGGTGGAATACTGGACTCCAGTTCGCATTACCAAGATCTGTTAATTGACGAAGTTCACTTCCATCAGAATTACATATGTACAATTCCATATTAGTAGGTTGTACTAGTCCTTGTTCAAGTAAACTTTTATATTCTTCAATTTCTTTATCAGTTTTAGGTCTTGATGATCTAAAAATTAACTTCGAACCATCAGGTGAAAAGAAAGCTCCTCCATCATATCCTAAATCAAAAGTTATTTGTTTAACATCCGAACCGTCAATATTCATTGTATACAAATCTAAATCACCATTTCTTGTTGATGTAAAAACGATTTTATCTCCGACTGGTGAAACAGTTGCTTCTGCATCATAACCAACTTGATCAGTAAGTTTGTTTGTGATTTTTCCATTTAAATCAGAAACATATATATCAAACGAGTCGTAAATTGGCCAAACATATTTACCTTCTTTTCTCAAAGGAACCTCTGGACAATTCTCACTGTCTTCGTGAGTAGAGGCATAAAGAATATGTTCGTTGTCAGGAAGAAAATAAGAACATGTAGTTCTTCCAAGTCCGGTACTAATCATTTTTGGGTCATTATTTTTAAATGTTTGATCAGCATCCATTAAAAACATTTGATCACATTCAACATTCCAGCTATTATTGTTAGACTGAAAAACTAGTTGTTTATCATCGAAACTCCAATACGCTTCTGCATTATCTCCTCCAAAAGTTACTTGCCTTAAAGTTTTAAAATTCACTTCATCTTCAAAAATTAAAGGATTTGAATTTTCTACTTTTGTTTGACAAGAAAATAGTCCAAATAAAATTATAATTAGAGATAATTGTTTCATGTTATAAATTTGTAATTTGCGCAAAAATATACAAATTATGAGAAATCCCTTGACTTACATCATCTTCTTTTTAATTTTTTCAATTTCTTGTACTTCACCCGTTGTTTACAACAATCAAATTAAAGCGGATTTAACGTTTTTGTCTTCTGATGATTTAGAGGGTAGAGCTACGGGAAGTGATGGAGAAAGAATTGCTGCTAGTTATATTTCAAAAAGATTTAAAGAATTGAATGTAGAAGCTAAAGGGTCTATTGATTATTTACATCCTTTTTCTTTTAAACCAAAATCTCATCCTCACGAAGAAATTAAGTTTAATGATTCCTTGAAAAGTAATGGAATTACAGGCAATAACGTAATTGGTTTTATAAACAATAATTCATTAAATACTGTTGTTATTGGTGCTCATTATGATCATTTGGGTTTTGGAGACGAAGGCTCTTTATATAGAGGAAATGAAATTAAAATTCATAATGGTGCAGATGATAATGCAAGTGGAGTTTCATTAGTGCTTGATTTAGCAGCTAAATTAATTGATGAAAATAAAAATAATAATTATTTGTTTATTGCTTTTTCAGGAGAGGAAATGGGACTTCTTGGTTCAAATTTCTTTGTCAAAAACCCTACAATTGATATTTCTTCAATTAATTACATGATAAACATGGATATGGTTGGAAGATTAAATGATGAAAATTCTCTAGCAATTTATGGACTTGGAACTTCTCCTATTTTTAAACAAACTATTAAATCTAATAATAATGTTTTTAAAATTATTGAAAATGAATCTGGTATAGGCCCATCTGATCACACATCATTTTATTTGCAAGATATTCCGGTTCTACATTTTTTTACTGGCCAACATGAAAACTATCACAAGCCTAGTGATGATAGTGATTTGATTAATTACAAAGGCTTGGATTTAATTTCAAACTACATATTTTCTATTATTTCAGACCTTGATGACAATGGAAAGTTACCGTTTAGAAAAACAAAAAATGAAAGTCAAGAATCGCCAAGATTTAAAGTTTCATTAGGAGTTATTCCAGATTATTTATACGATGGTAAAGGAATGCGAATTGACGGAGTTTCGTCAGGAAGACCTGCTGAAATTGCAGGTTTTATAAAGGGTGATGTTATTACTAAATTAGGAGAAGCCAAAATTGATGATATGATGTCTTATATGAAAGCTTTATCTAAATTAAAAAGTGGTGATTTAGTTAAGGTTGAGTACAAAAGAGATAATAAAATATCTTCAAAAAATGTTACTTTTTAAAAAACCTAGATTTAATATTTAAATAGTTTTCTTAACTTATAGCTTTCATATGAAAAAGCTATATTTTATAATTTTATTTCTTATTTTTTCTTGTTCCGAAAATCAAGTTTCAATTGACATTTCTACTCTTTCTAAGTATAATATCGTTACTACTTATAATGATGTCGCAGACACATTAAATGTTTATTTAGACAAAACTTTAGGTTTAACATTAGAGATTTCAGAAAAAAAGAAAAATAGATCAATAATTTTAACTGAAAAGCCTGATTATAATAAAGATTTTATTTCTATAAATTATAAGGACTCCTTAATTACAATTTCTGCAAATAATAAAAAAAATTTATACTATGCTACTTATGATTTTATTGAAAAGTTTTTGAACGTAAATTGGCTATCAACTGATTTTACTTACTACAGTGATTTAAAATCAATAAATTTTCCAAATAACTATTCTTATTATTATGAACCACCAGTCTTGACTAGAACAGTTCATTCAAAATTATTTTATAAAGATTCTGTTTTTGCTGATAAATTAAAAGTTACAAATGAAGCATTTCCTAGATATGTGCCAAATGCCAGAGTACATACTTTTCATCGCTTTCTTCCTTATGATGTTTTTTACGAAAATAACCCGGAATATTATGCCTTAAGAGGGAATAAAAGACTGCCTACACAACTGTGTTTAACAAATCCTGATGTTTTAAATATTGTGAAAGACAGTGTAAAGTCTTTTTTCAATAAGTTTCCAGGCTCTGATGTGATTTCTGTTAGCCAAGATGATAACACTCAATATTGTAAATGTGACAAGTGTTCAAAGATTGACTTGGAAGAGGGAAGTCCAGCCGGAACAATGATACATTTTGTTAATGAAGTTGCTAAATCTTTTCCCAACAAAACAATATCAACACTAGCTTATCAATATACCAGAAAACCACCAAAAGTTAAACCTGTAGAAAATGTTTTAATAACATTATGCTCTATTGAATGTGATAGAAGTGTTCCAATAGAAATAGGATGTAAAGATTTCAGTTCTGATTTAAAAGGTTGGTCTGGGTTAACCGATAACATTAGAATTTGGGATTATACTACTCAGTTTACAAATTTTCTTGCACCCTTTCCAAATTGGGGAACCATAAAACCAAATATAAATCTGTTTGTTGACAATAATGCAAAATGGATTTTTGAACAACATTCAAATAATAATAGTGAGCTTTTTGAGCTTAGAAGTTATCTTATGGCTAAACTACTTTGGGATCCTAATTTAGATTTTCAAATTCTTTTAAATCAATTTAATAATAGGTATTATGGAAGTGGAGGTAAGTATATTTCTGAGTATGTAAATAAAATACAAAACCAGATTGATAAAACTTCTTTTTTTCTATTTTTATATGGTGATCCTTCACAGGGATTTGACTCTTTTTTAAGTCCTGAAAATCTATTAAGCTATGACTTGTTATTTGACAAGGCATTAAACAGCGTTAAGTTAAATTCAGGTTATTACAAAAGAATTCTTAGATCCAAAATTTCTATAGATTATGCGATTTTAGAATCCTACAGAAAAAACTTTTCTGATTCATTTCAATTGACTGTACTTCAAAATGACATAAAAAGTGTTAATCCAAAATTGATAAAAAGACTTAATGATTTTAAAAATACTTGCATTAATAATAATATTACATTGATGAACGAAATGGGTTTTACAGTTTCTGATTATGTAATTAACTATAAAAATGCATTGAAGACTGCAGTTAAAAAAAATCTTGCAAGTTTAAAAAACATTACCCTTTTTACATCCCCAAAAAAATATGCAAATGAAGATCCCAATGTATTGACTGATGGAGCTTTGGGTGGTAACAGTTTTTATTCAAATTGGTTAGGCTTTGAAGGGAATGATTTGAGCGCAGTCGTAGATTTAGATCAGAAGAAAGATATAAAATCCATAAGTATTAACTTTCTTCAGGTAACTAATCATATAGTTTTTTTTCCAGAAAAAGTTGAGTTCTTTTATTCCGAAGATAATCTAAATTGGAAAAGTTTAGGTAAAGCATCTAATAAATTTGAGTTATCTCCAAAAAGCAAAGTAAATGATATTCAAACATTTTCTATTGACGTTAAAAATTTAAATACTAGGTATATAAAAATAATAGCAGATAACATGAGTAAAGCGCCTATATGGCACCATGGAGCCGATTTACCTTCATGGATATTTGCTGATGAACTAATAATTGAATAATTAAAATTTATGAAAAAATACATATTATCTATTGATGCTGGAACAACTAGTTCACGAGCTATTTTGTTTGATAAAAATGGAACTCAAATTTCAATTTCACAGTTTGAATTCACCCAAATTTTTCCAAAAGAATCTTGGGTTGAACACGATCCAATTGAAATTTGGGATACTCAGTTAAAAGCAATCCATGATGTTATAAATAAATCTAAGATTAGTATTGATGAAATTGATTCTATTGGCATAACAAATCAGAGAGAAACAACAGTTGTATGGAATAAATATACCGGAAAACCTGTTTATAATGCAATTGTTTGGCAAGATAGAAGAACTGCTTCGTTTTGCGATGAGTTAGATAATTTAGGAAAGGCAAATACTTTTTATAACAAAACTGGATTATTATTGGATGCTTACTTCTCTGGTACAAAAATTAAATGGATTTTAGATTCAGACAAATCAATAAGACAAGCTGCTCAAAACGGAGATCTTTTGTTTGGAACAATAGATACATGGCTTATATGGAACTTAACAAATAAAAAACTACATGCCACAGATTACACAAATGCTAGCAGAACATTACTTTTTAATATTCATACTTTAAACTGGGACGATGAGTTATTATCTCTTTTAAAAATTCCAAAAAATATGTTAGCTAAAGTTTATGATAGTTCTAAAATAATAGGAACAACTGATTTTGATGTTTTAGGTTTTGAGATTCCTATTTCTGGAATCGCAGGTGACCAACAAGCTGCATTATTTGGTCAAATGTGTGTTGAGCCAGGAGATGTTAAAAACACCTATGGAACAGGTTGTTTTTGCATGATGAATACCGGAGAAAAGCCAGTTAAATCAAATAATAGAATGTTGACTACAATTGGATGGAAAATTGGTGATAAAACAGTTTATGCCCTAGAAGGAAGTGTTTTTATCGCAGGAGCGATAGTTCAATGGTTAAGGGATCAATTGAATATTATTAATGATGCTTCAGAAATTGAAGATTTAGCAAAGACGGTAGATAATAACGGAGGAGTTACTTTTATTTCTGCTTTATCTGGACTAGGAGCACCTTATTGGAACCCAAATGCTACAGGTGCTATAATGGGAATAACAAGAGGAACTAAAAAAGGACATATTGCTAGAGCTGCACTTGAAGCCATAGCATTGAGATCAAGAGAGATTATAATTGAAATGCAAAAAGATTCAGGAACTACTTTTGATAAATTAAAAGTAGATGGAGGAGCAAGTAATAATAATCTTCTAATGCAAATTCAAGCTAACTTACTGCAAGCCCAAGTAATTAGACCAAAAATTACAGAAACAACCGCTTTAGGTGTTGCTTTCTTTGCTGGGCTGGCAACAGGCTTTTGGAGTTCAGTTGATGAGATAAAAAATATTTGGGATGTTGAAAAGAATTTTCATCCTAAAATACAAGAGTATGACAAAAAAATTATTTCTAATTGGGAAAATAGAATTAAAAAAGTTCTTTAAAATTGAACAGATCTTCAAATATTAAATTATTAAATAATAATAAAAAATTCGATTTTATAGTAATTGGAGGTGGCGCTTCTGGACTTGGTTGTGCATTGGACGTATCCTCGAGAGGATATTCTGTTGTATTATTAGAAAAATTTGACTTTTGCAAGGGAACTTCCTCTAGAAGTACAAAACTTATTCATGGTGGAGTCAGGTATTTAGAAAAGGGTCAAATTAGTCTGGTTTACGAAGCTTTGAAAGAAAGAGATATTTTAATAAAAAATGCACCTCACTTGGTTAAACAAGTCGGTTTTTTAATACCAGTTTATAATTATTTTTTAAAGTTTTATTATTTTTTTGGTTTAAAAATATATGATTTTATTTCAGGTAATTTAAGTTTTGAAAAATCTAGAACAGTTAACCGAGAAAGTGCTATTAAATTAGTTCCTAATGTAGAAAAACAAAAATTAAAGGGAGGGGTTGTTTATTTTGATGGCCAATTTGATGATTCAAGATACAGAATTGATATTGCTTTAACATCAAAAAGTAATAATGCAGTTCTAATCAATTATAAGTCGGTAGAATCATTGATTAAAGAAAATGGTAAAATTA
>Ga0115552_1001905_pt1 | contig 12027 bp, 6 predicted proteins | sample COGITO_mtgs_1103_3_FD_87178 | JGI IMG/M metagenome (GOLD analysis project Ga0115552, IMG submission 87178) | Pelagic marine microbial communities from North Sea - COGITO_mtgs_110328 | ecosystem: Environmental > Aquatic > Marine > Epipelagic | place: Germany:Helgoland, sampling site Kabeltonne...
CGCCGACGCTTGGAACCCTTTCGCGAGAAGAGAGGCGGAGGACATGTTTATATTCTCTTCTTAAGAGAATAAAAGGGGTACTTTTCGACGTTCGCGTGTGCGGTAAGTGTGAGGAAATTCGAATAGATTTGAGTAACTGTCGCTTTCAGTGTATGGTCTCTTGTGCTTCTGTTCAGAGCCACTAGTTTTTTTGCGACGAGGTTCCCTAAAAACAACCTTTGAGAGAGCGAGCGAACGAGAACCCAAAAAACGAAGACGAAACACGAAAAACAGATTAAATTTGGATCGATTGGGTATCACACAACGCCTGTGATATCATTGTGTATGTGGTGCTTTTCTCCACTCCCGTGTGTGCTTGGGCACACGTTTTTCGCACACGCACGCACAAACATATCTTTTTGTTCCTCTCTCGCTCGTAAACTTTATCCCTCCGAGGAATAACTTTTCATCCCGCGAAACTACAATCGAACAACAGTCGTCGCGGAGAACAACAACTTAAGAACTCTAGACAGAGAGCGGAGGAGACGAAGAGAAGTGTTAAAGCGCGCTTGCAGAAGAGAGATTGGATTTAGAATTACTTTTTCCCTATTGGAGTTTCTCTCTCTCTCTATCTATCTCTCGCGCGCGCAAAACAGATTCAAAGCACGGACGCGCACCAGATACCGAAGATATCGTTGTTACTTTATCCGTCGTGGTCGTCGTCGTCTTACAACAAATCGTAAAAAAATGTGGAAACTGGTCTGCTCGGAACCAAATTTGGATGCCGAGAAGAAACTGCACACGTTGAACGCACACGTCGGTCGGCAAACGTGGGCGTTCGACCCGAACGCGTCCGAAAAGGACATCGAGAAGCAAAACCAACGCAGGAAAGAGTTTCGAGAGAACAGGTTCGTTCAAAAGCACAGCAAAGATGCGCTGATGAGAGACGCGTTCGATGCGCGACGGGTAGAGAGGAAGAGAGAGAGGAAAACGACGCCGCCGAGCGCGGACGGCGCAGTCGCGGACGAATTCGCGGTCGAGAAGGAAACGAAACGGGCGCTCAAAGCGGGCGTGGAGTATTACCAAGGACAACAACATCCAGACGGACACTGGCCGTCGGATTACGGCGGACCGATGTTTCTCATGCCTGGATTAATCATTGCGATGAAAATTATGAAGAAAGAGAAAGAGATGTTACCGGCGCACGTGAAAGTGGAAATGAAACGGTACTTGGAAAATCACGTCAACGAAGATGGCGGCGTTGGGTTGCACATCGAAGGACACTCGACGATGTTCGGTTCAGTGTTGACGTACGTCGCGTTGCGGTGTTTAGGTGAAGAGCTCGAATCTTCGGAAACGTTGAGGAAGATGCAAGAGTGGATTAAAGTAAGAGGCGGGGCGACGAAAACGCCGAGTTGGGGTAAGTTTTGGTTAGCGATGTTGGGATGTTACGAGTGGAAAGGTTTAAATCCAATTCCTCCCGAGTGTTGGTTGCTTCCGTATTGGTTTCCAGCGCACCCGGGGAGATATTGGTGTCACTGTAGGATGGTGTATTTACCGATGTCGTATTTGTACGGCAAACGCGCGCAAATCGAAGCCGGGAACCCGGTCAGCGAGGCGCTGAAGTTGGAATTGTACTGTCAAGAGTACGACACGATTAACTGGAACAAAGCCAGGAATGAATGCGCGAACGAAGATTTATATTACCCGCATCCAATGTTGCAAGACGTGCTATGGGGCACGCTTTCAAAAGTCGAACCTATTTTACTCCGTTCGCCTTTGCGCAAATGGGCGAACAGAGAAGCGCTGAAGCACGTGGTGTACGAAGACGAAAACACGCGATACGTGGACATTGGTCCAGTCAACAAAGTGTTCAACTGTTTGTGCAGATACTTTAGCGGCGACGCAGAAGGCGTGGAGAAACACATGCCTCGATTTTGGGACTATTTATGGGTCGCCGAAGACGGTATGAAAATGCAGGGATACAACGGCAGTCAACTCTGGGATTGCGCGTTTGCGGTTCAAGCGATTGAAGCGACCGGGTTGGCAAAAAACTTCAACGAGTGTTTGCGCGACGCCGCTAAGTATATCGACGACAGTCAAGTTAGAGATGACGCGCCGGAACTGAAGAAATATTACCGACACATCTCCAAAGGCGCATGGCCGTTTAGCACTAGAGACCACGGATGGCCCATTTCAGATTGCTCCAGCGAAGGTTTAAAAGCCGCGCTATCGGTGATGGATATGGAAGATCAAGGTTTGATTAAAATTGACCCAAAAAACAAAATAGCAGTCGATCGATTAGCGGATTGCGTAAATGTGATTCTGAGTTATCAAAACACGCAAAGATTTGGGTTCAAGCCTCAAGGAAGCGGCGGATGGGCGACGTACGAAAACACTCGAGCCGGTAAGTGGGTAGAAATTTTAAACCCGGCGGAGACGTTCGGGGACATCATGATTGATTATCCGTACGTGGAGTGTTCGTCGGCATCTATCCAAGCGATTTCCAAGTTCGCTAAACGGTTTCCGGACCACCCGATTGTGCCCCGCATTGAAAAAGCGCGCAAAAGCGGCCGAAACTTTTTGAAGAGCATTCAAAAAGAAGACGGGAGCTGGTACGGTTCGTGGGCGATTTGTTTCACCTACGGCACGTGGTTTGGTGTTTTAGGTTTGATTGCGACCGGGTCGACGTATGACACGTGCCCACACTTGCGTAAAGCGGTGCAGTTTTTACTCTCCAAGCAACAAGAAACCACCGGCGGATGGGGCGAAAGCTATCTCTCGTGCGAAAAGAAAGTCTATCATCAACTCTACGAAAAAGACGGGAAAACCGAGTTTGCGCATTGCGTCAACACCTCGTGGGCTATGCTTGCCTTACTCGCCACCGGTCAAGAGAAGAGAGACGCCGCGCCGTTGCGCAAAGCCGCCGCGTGCTTGCTCAAAAAGCAACTCCCAGACGGCGATTGGCCGCAGGAAAATATCATGGGCGTATTCAACAACAACTGCATGATTACGTACGCAAACTATAAGAACATCTTCCCGCTGTGGGCGTTGGGTAAATTCGCAACAAAAGAATAATACTGACAATAATAATAATGATAATAATTAAAACCAATCAATCACAAATACCACTTCACTCGTTCGTCCGCTTTCAACTTCGCCATAATATTAATCACCTCTTCCCCATTCATCAAAACAACCGTCATGTTTGCGCTGCAATACTTTCCGTTTTTACTCAAGTTACTCGTCACGTTTTCCGGATGCACTTTCCTCCCGTCGCCCAACGTATCTTCCACGAGTTTCACCATGTCTCCAACAAACTCCGGCGAGTTAACTCCAATGGCTTGAAATTTTCGCTCGCTCGGGTACGTGTTCACTTTCTCGTCCAACTCGCGCCACTCTTCGGACGTGCCCGGTCCCATCACCGTATTCGATCCCCCGCCGCCGCCTAACGAAGCAGCCGACCCACCAGGCGGCGGATGTGCCGCATTCTCCACGATAACATCCGGCTGTTTCCTCTTGTTCTTCTTGACCAAATTTTCCCTTTTTGAGATTTTATCCAGAGCTTCGATCAGTTCGTTTTGCGGTTTCGATTCGTCCGTGTTGTCGTTCTCGTTCTTCGATGAAGAAGAGTCCGAGGACGCTCGAGGCGTCGTCGTCGTAAATTTCATCACCATCGCCCTTTTCCCGAAGATTTTGGAATGTGAAAAGCCTTTGAGCGTTTTGGACGACGAGTAAGACGACGAGTAAGAACTCGACGAAGACGACGAGTAAGACGTGGCCACGCGAATGGCGAGTTGTCTGGCGACCGAGTGCATTCTTGTTTTTTCTTCGTGTGTGTCGTTTGCGGTTGTGGAATTGTGTTGCATTTTATACAAATTTGGCTGCTCTTTGACGGTTGCAAAGAATCTCGATTTTACGCAAGCGGACGGTCTCTCCCTCTCGCTTCTTCCTCTTCTCATCTCGATACCGACGAGGAGGGTTTCTTACTACTGTTATCTTTATTCGTGTTATTAGTATACCTTTTCTTCTTTTTCTCCTGATTGTTCAACTTGATCTCAGCCGCGGTTTTCTTCATCCCGTCTCTGCTCTTCTCTTCTCTCACGGCGAAGGAACCGACGTTGCATCCTTGGACGTTTCCGTTTTTGTCTTTGACTTTCCTCAACTGCTCGTACGCGTCTCGAGAGGATATTTCTCCTCTGAGCAACTTCTCGTACGTGTGTAAGAGCAAAACAGTTTCGTTTTTATCCGTATCCACGAGTTCAATTCGGTAGTTCTTTATGTTTCCGATGTTTATCCAATCTTGAACAAACATGGCGCCGGATTGCGCTTCGGCGTTGAAGACGGTGTTGCGACAGCCCATGTCCGCGAGAACTAAATGGTCTTTGCCGTTCGAGTCGCGCAATCGCGCGTCGTTTGTTTCGCACGGGTGGCCGCAATCTTTGTAGCTGTTACCATCGGAGAGGAAACGGCAAAAGACGCAGTGCTCCGTGTGGAAGATTGGGAGATGGCAGTGAAGGATGATTTCGATTTTCGAGGCGGCGGTTTGCGGAGGAAGCGCGGCGGCGAGGTTGCGGATTTGGCGCGCGTTCAGGTCGTGCGTTAACGCCAAACGCTCCAGGTTGAACCTTTCCAGGAACGTGGAGGTGGTGAGAACATTTGCGGCGTTCAAGCTGAAATCGCCGCGAAGTCGCGGATAGGTTTTCCCTTCTTCCGCTTTTTCCGGGATCAACTCGTTCAGTTTGCGAAGTAGGCCCGCGGACCGAACTAAAAGGGCGTCCGCGTTTAAGCTTAAATAAAACCGCCACAATTTTTCCTCGTCCGGTTTCAACACGCGCGGAGTCGCGACTACGGCTTTTTTACCAGCTTCTTGGATTTTCTTCACCGCGTCGCGTAAACCGTGGACTTCCAAGAAATCGGCTTGAATTTCGTCCAAGAAATCAAACGCGCAACACGTTTCGACTTGTTCCATCGTTCGGCAGAGCACGGTAAGTTTAGGCTCGTCGTCCGGAGACGATTTTGTTGTCGGAACATTCTTTTCTCTTGTTTTTGACGCGATTGCCGTCGGCGTGCCCCACCATTTTTCAATTTCATTTTTGTACATTTGGTCTGAAACGCTCACGTCGTCGCTCGCCATCGCTTCCGCTTTCACCGCGCCCATGTTGCGTCGTTTCTCCAGCAACATTTCGACCGCTTCTCTTCGCGCTTTCTTGATTTCGCCGGCTGGAACGAAGATGTTGTTCTCATCGGTCTCAGTCTCCGAGAAGAAGAGTTTCTTGCAGTCGATGTTCTTTTCAGCGTCGAGAAAAAATGGCGTTCCTCCTAATTCGCCGATCGTTTTTGCGATGGATTGAAAATCAATCGGTTGTTTCTTCGCCTCTGAAATGTGCACGGACGTCATCGCTTCGCCAACGTTTCCTAACGAATCGTACAAAGCGATCTTCAAAGGCGCATCGCGCGATCCAGAGACTATACAAACGACGTCATCGCGCCCATCCGCACTCGGCGACGCGGACGATGCCGTCGCCACTACCTCTTCCTCGCTCTTCTCCTTCTTGCGATGTTGCGCCTTCTTCTCGCCAGACGTCGTCGACGTTCGCCACACGATATTCCCGGGTCGAATTTTCTGGTAATCCATTGAGTTCCTCGCAAATGCCAAAGTTACAAACTCGCTCGAACACATCTCGCTCGAGTCCACGTAACTCCCTCTTTCGTCGAAGATTTCGTAAATGAAACCGCCTTGCTCGTCGAGTTCCGGCGCGCCGTCATCAAACACGACGCCAAACCCGCGCTTCAAAACGCCATTGATGGAAGAGCTATCTTCTTCGTTGTTGTTGTTAGTCGTTGTTGTTGTTGTTTGTATCGTCACTCGTTCTTTCTTTGCGTCTACTTCGACCACTCGCCCGGCGAATACGCCTCGATGCCTCGGATTTCGCCCTCTCACAATCGTTTGATGCCGAGTCCCCTCTAAAAAACCAGTCGTTAACCCGTCAAAGTGTTCGTCTTGCGCACGAGCAAACACCTGTCGCAACTCCAATCTCGACTCATCCGTCAACAACTCCTTCTTGGACACATTTCTATTCTCCCACGCTAAGTCTACCGCTCGCCGATACGCCGCCGTCGTCAACCCGACGTACTCTTCGCCTTTCAATCGCCCTTCAATTTTAAAGCAAGACACGCCGGCGTCGATTAATTGCGGAACTAAATCTACCGCCATTAAATCTTGCGGACTTAAGAGATACTTCTCGTCCCCCATCGCTTTAATTTCCCCGTTCACTACAAACCCGTACGGCATGCGACACGCCTGCGCGCATTGCCCTCGATTCGCCGACCTCCCGCCCCACGCCTCGCTCGAAAAGCACTGCCCGGAATAACTCACGCACAACGCGCCGTGCGTAAACGCTTCAACCGTCGTCTCCGGTGACTTCTCCACCACCGTTTTTATCTCCTCAATGGATAACTCCCTCCCGACGACGACTCTCTCGCACCCAATCTCCTTCGCGAACATGGCGCCGTTCGCATCCGTGATCGACATCTGCGTCGATCCGTGCACCGCCATGTTCGGCGCCACCCGTTTCACCAACCTCGCCGCGCCCACGTCTTGCACAATCATCGCGTCCACGCCATTTGTCGCGCACGCTCGTATTAAGTTTTCGCATTCCGTCAATTCATCGTCGAATACGAGCACGTTCATGGTCACGTACCCTTTCGCGCCTCTTTCTCGTAAAAAATCCATCACTTTAGGCAACTCCTTCACGGTGAAATTATTCGCTCGCGCTCGTGCGTTTAAAAGCTCCAGGCCGAAGTACACGCAATCCGCGCCGTTTTTTATCGCCGCTTCCAGTTGTGGCCATCCGCCCGCTGGGGCGAGAACGTCTGGTTTCTTCTTCATCGTCCTTTTCCTTTGTTCGTTGCACACCACGTCGTCGTCGTCCAATTCGTCGCCGCCGCTTCTGTACAAGTCTGGATTTTTTCTCATCTTTTCCCCGTCGTCGTCGTTTACTCCATCGTTCGACGATGATTTCGCTTCGGTGGTGTTTTTCGCGCGAGAATACCGCGCGCTTTTTTTCCTCCTCGGACGAAAAAGACGAGGAGGACGGACGATTGGCGACGACGTGAGCTGCGCTAAAGTCATCGTCATCATCCCTCTAAAACGGTTAATTTATGACGCACATTCTCCATAAAACGCGCACATATACATACGCATACGTTTGCGCCAAAACGCACGAAAAATGCGTCGAGCGTTGCGAACGCTCGAAGAGTCCGTCCGAAACGTCGAATATCTCGCACCTGCGCATATTTTGCGAGAAGAAAATGCAACTTTTGAAGGGGACAGAGTCTTCCTCGATTTGGTTAAAAAGACGACGGCGTTCCTTTCCCGGAAACGGAAAAGGAGCGCGAGGAGTACTCTTTTCGTGCGATTTACGACGCAGAAAACACTCGTAGAGGAACAGTTGAAAGAAGTAAAAGAGGACGTTGTGGTCGTCGATGCGAACGAGTTTGTTTTTGAGAGAAGAAGCGGCTTTGATTTCGGCTTTGAGAAGGAGGAGGAAAACGAGAACGCTTTGGAGAGACTGTTGGGGAAATTAGGGGAGATTCTGAACGCAGACGCACGTGAGACGAAGAGAGACGAAGAAGAAGCAAAATCGCTTTCGCCAAGAAGAACGACGACGGGAGAGTTGGGAACGGACAAAACGGATGCGATTAGGAATGATAAGAGTAACAACACCATCCCCCGATCCGGGATATTTGGATACGCGTCGAAGGATTCGGAACATCAAACGGTGGTGTTTCTCGACGACATTTCGTGCGTGAGTTTTATATACGGCGAACAAAGCGTCGTTCGGTTCGTTCGAGCGGTGCAACGGATGTCGCGAGCGAGAGGGGTGGTGGTGAGAGAACGAGTTTTTTCTTCTTCTTCGACGACGACGGCGACGAATGGCGGCGGTAACGAGAGAAGCAGCAGTAGGAGGAGTAGACGACGGAGGAGTGGACGCAGCGCGGCGAGCGATGTGCTCGCGAACGATGCGAGCTGTTCGTGCGCGATGACGCTTTCCAGGCAGAGTAACGGTAGGATTAGAAGTAAAGGTGGAAGCGGTAGAAAAACGCTCTTCACGGCGGAAGCGAAACGAGGCGCGACGAGGAAGACCAGAGAGACAGACGTCGTGCAGTTCGTAAAGGTTCCCAGTAGCAGTAGTAGTGGTACTACTACTAACCAATGCATAGCTTTAGAGTATACCTCCATAGACGACGCGTTACGGAACGAAAAGGATATCCAGAAAGCGCGAGAGCGTTCCCGAACGGAAAAATTGACGGACAAACTCAACAAGTTTTCCACGTTCAATTTAGGCATCAACGCGACGAACGGGGGAAACCAACGCGAACGAGACGCTAAACGCAACGTCAAACTCGCGTACCAACACGAAGGAGGAACGACAGCAACAAATGACATCATCGCGACCACGACCGCGACGGCATCGAGGACCCACGCCGAAACCGCAACCTTCCGCCAAACGCTCCCTCGCGACGCCGGCGGTCTCCTCGGCCGCGCCGGCCAAGGCCACGGCGAGAAGATCAAAAACTTGCTCGAATACGAGCGAGACGAAACCGATGAACACGATTACGGATCTGGTGTCGATACGGATGAAGAGATTGATGATTTAGATGACTTTTAATGCGCATTTAACCAAATCCTCATAAAAATGGCATCTCACTCGTAAACGTACGAAAAACTGTTATGGGCATCGACAGCACGACGGAAACGTTGGAATCTTACTTCCATCCGGATTCCTCCAAGGATATGAAGCTTCAGGAACGGCAAACGGTTGTTGTCGTCGTTTTTCTCATTTTAGTCATAGGTGGGTTTCTCTTTTACATCGTCGCGGAAGTCGCCGAGCGACGACTCTCCGTCGGGGGGAATGTTGCGATGAAAGAGAAATTATCACCGACGCCGAAAAATGCGCCGATGAATAGGTTTCGAGACAATAATAACACGAAGAGAGGTGGGAGGTTAGATACGAGCGTTCTGAGGACGAACGCGGCTGGGACGGACGTGATCGTGTGATGCATTTTTAAGCGCATAAAAGAGCAATTCTTTTCGTAATAAGCAAAAGAGTAGGTGTTGGTGGAATAGGAGCTCCAACGCGACATTTAATACGAACCGCGGTAGAGTACCAGTAATATCGGTACTGTGTGTAATTTAAATAGTAGTAGTATGACTTTGTGTTTTAAAAGTGGTCTCAGTGTGTGTGTGTGTGTAAATGTGTGTAATAATTTAAGCGACTCTCGCGTCTCGCGTCAAGTCTCTCGGGAGGGCGAAACGTTACACTCTCGCCCTCGCTTTCACTCACTTACTTACTCACATGTCGACGCTGTCCCGGGTAAAGCCGGGCATATCGAACGCCTCGGCAAAGGCCTCGACTTTTCCCTTCAACGCCGCGACTTCTTTGCTTCCGTCGATGCCTTTCTTCCAGTCTACCAATTTCTTACCGTGCGTTTCTTGCGCGTTCAAACCGATTTTCGCGGCTTCGTCCAAGAATACGGCGATTTGTTCGAAATCCTTCTCCACCAAACCGCGACTGGTCATAGCGGGCGCGCCAATGCGGCATCCACCCGGGGTCAAAGCGCTCGCGTCGCCAAACACCGCGTTCTTGTTCAACGTGATGTGCACGGAATCGCAAATGTATTCCATCTTGGATCCGGTTAAACCGTTCGGTCGCAAATCCCACAACACCAAATGGTTCTCGGTACCACCGGTGACCATGGAATACCCTAACTCGATCAATTTCTTTGCCAACGCGTCCGCGTTTTTCTTCGTTTGCACTTGATACTTTTTAAACTCGTCGGTTTGCGCGTGCTTCAACGCGACGCACAACGCGGCGATTTGGTGGTTGTGCGGACCGCCTTGTAAACTCGGGAACACGGCGTTGTTAATTTTCCCTTCGAACGCTCTCTCGTCTCTTCGAAAGAAGATCATACCCGCTCTCGGTCCTCTCAAGGATTTGTGTGTCGTCGTCGTCACCACGTCGCAATACTCAAACGGCGACGCTTGCTCCTTGGCCGCGACCAACCCGCTAATGTGCGCCATATCCATCATCAACATCGCCCCGCATTTATCGGCAATTTCCCGAAACCTCTTATAATCCCAATCTCTCGGGTACGCGCTTCCACCACAAATCAACATCTTCGGTCGAAAATCCATCGCTTTTTCCTCCAGCTTCTCGTAATCGATGTACCCGGTCTCGTAGTTCACCTTGTACGGTAAACTCTCGAAGAAAATCGACGTCGCGGAGATCTTCTTCCCGTGCGCGGTGTAATACCCGTGCGTCAAGTGTCCTCCACTTGGTAAATCCAAACCCATAATTCTATCGTGCGGTTGTAACAAAGCCACGTATACCGCCATATTCGCCGGCGACCCGGAATACGGTTGCACGTTCACCCCCCACTCCTTCTCGCTCAACCCGTAGGCTTTTAACGCTCGATCTTGACACTCCATCTCGATCAAATCGATGTTTTCGTTCCCGCCGTAATACCTCGCGTTCGGTTGTCCTTCTGAATATTTGTTCGTGCAGCACGACCCTAACGCTTCCATCACCGGCGAGGAGGTGAAATTCTCCGAGGCGATGAGTTCTATCCCTCGGATTTGCCTCAGCTTTTCTTTTTGGATGAGTTGGTAAATGAGAGGGTCGGCGGATTTTAAACTTTGTAACGCCTCGGGGAATACTTTCTCCATTTTTACTTATATCTTATATTATTTTGTTGCGTCGATAACGCTTCGTTGTTAACTCTTCTTTCTTTTCTTTCTCTCGAAAAGGCGTCGCGTGCTCGTTGTCGCGCTCCGTCGTTGTTAAATGTTCGCTTCGAGGGAAATATTCAAAAAGCGATCTTAAAAGAGGGGGCTCAGTATTTAGGGTTTTTTACTTTTTTCTCTCGTAACGCCTCCTTTGATTTACATCTCGCATGTGCGTTTTTTTCCATCACAACTGCAAAGATGACGACTTCGCTTCTTCTTCTTCTCGGAGTTTTCCAACTCGTCGTCGTCGCGGAAGGTCGAGAGAAAAAAGGCGCGTTGTTATCGAATTTTCAAGGTTTAGCGAAATGTCGATACGACCAACGCGTGGCGTTTCCGAGAACTGAAGAGGAGTTGAAACGAATTCTTTGGAGAAGGGATGTCAAAGTAATCCGCGCGGTGAGCTCGGACGCGCACTCGTGGAACGAGAAGTTTTGGTGCGCGAGAACCACCGACGAGGAAGAGGAAGAGGAAAGGAACGTGAATATTTTTATGAACGAGGTGAGAGTGGTCGAGGAGGAACAAAGTCGCGCGCGCGTGTTCGATAAGAGAGAATTGAAGGCAAAAGTTACGGTGGATGCGGGAGAGAAAATGAGAACGATGCTTGAATATGTCGCGGAGGAAGGGTACGCGTTGAAATCTGTGCCTTGGTTTATAGATCAAACCGTTGGAGGCGCGCTCGCGACGTGTTCGCACGGGTCGTCGTTAGCTTTTGGTTCGTTGTCGTCGCAACTCGTGAGTCTGCGAACGATGCTCCATAACGGAACCGTGGAAACGATTTCGGAAAGGACGCACGGGAGAGATGTTATGGACGCGTTTCGGTGTCACGTGAATCAACTCGGCATTACGTTAGCGGCTACGTTCGAAATTTTCAAGCAAGACGAGGTTCACAGAATGAACCGATTCGTGAGCGAAGACCACATGCTCCAAGAAATTGAAATGATCAGCGCCGCGGTGAGGAGGTGCGTTGACAACGGGATGGATTGGTGGCATTCATGTGCCATGCGGCGCTCTGCCGTTCGCAATATGGATGACTTATCTTATTATTACTACGTTCCGACGAGAGACGCGCAACGCGTGAAGATTCGCAGAGTAATCACTGACTTTTCGAAAAGAACAAGAAGTGATGATGATGATGATGATGATGATGATGATGCGAACGAGGATGATTTCTTATTCTCGTCGTCGTCCTCACCTGCGCGAGTGCTAGATGAGTATTATTTCAAAGCGTCGTCGGTAGACGCAGCAAGCGCGTCAGC
>Ga0115552_1001925_pt1 | contig 11943 bp, 8 predicted proteins | sample COGITO_mtgs_1103_3_FD_87178 | JGI IMG/M metagenome (GOLD analysis project Ga0115552, IMG submission 87178) | Pelagic marine microbial communities from North Sea - COGITO_mtgs_110328 | ecosystem: Environmental > Aquatic > Marine > Epipelagic | place: Germany:Helgoland, sampling site Kabeltonne...
TCTTTATTCTTCTCGTTCTTCTCACTGGTGGTGGTAAAAAAGAACACGACGACGAGGATGAAAAAGAGCCACCATCGCGGGACAGAAAGAGCACCATCTTATCACTCTTCTCTCTCTTTGTCGTCTCAAAGTCTCTTCTCTTCTGCTGTTTGACGGATAAAAAGAATATAAAAAAAGTGCCAAAAAAACGTTTGCCTTTTTTTTTTCTCGCTTTCTGTGAAAAAGGAAAAAACTCTCTCTTGATGGTCTTTTCTCTTCTCTCTTTCTCTCTCTCTCAATTTTTTTTTTACCCTTGTGTTTAGGGTCTCATTTAAAACCCTAAAACTAGGTGCAGTCAAAATTTCTTCTTCTGTTGCTTTTTTCTATTCAGCAAGCCGCCAAAAAACAAGGAGTGTCAACTTTCTCTCAAATTTTTTAAACTCAAAACACAGAAGAAGAATAAAAAGTCCTCATCTTTTCTCATCATCATCTTCTTTATATACATATCTTCTCTGCAGAACAGAACGCGATAGATAATCATTTCAGAGAAGAAGAAGACGAGTGTGGCAGAGAGTAGTGTTGAGAGCATACACTCTTTCTCTGAGATTTTAACGCGGCGTAATAATGGCGAGTAACAACAACGAGGAGACGAATAATGAATTGCGAACGCTCTTAGACGAGCAAAATCTCCACCCGTTTCTGGAGTTGATTTCAAATCTCACCTCCTCGGAGAACGAGAAACGAACTCGATGCGAGAAGATCTTCGACTTGTGCAAGACGACGCAGTTAGGTTTCACGGTGAAACAACTTTTACGCGCGTTGAGGAATCCAACGAAAGTACGGGATGAAAAAGCGAGACAAAGTGCAGAGATGAGCGCGGTTTTATTGAGGCGATCGATCGCGAACAGAGAGGGCGAGTTTACCTTGACGGAAGCGAACGGCGTGACGAGTGAAGTGGTTTCGATGGTGAAAACGGAGTTATTAAACGCGTTACGAGAAGATTCGATGAGAACGGACACGGCGAGCAAATCAATCACGAATAAAACGAGAGACGTGGTGATTGAAGTCGCCGCGCACTCCATCGACGACGAACGGGACGAGTGGCCGGAATTGTTACCGTTTATGTTTGGCGCGATTAGCGGGAACGATGCGTCGGATAAGTTGAAAGAAACGGTTCTGTTTATTTTTGGCGCGCTGTCGAACGTGTTAGGGGAAAGGTTGAAACCGCACTTGGCGACGTTGCATTCGATTTTGCAAGCGAGTTTGCAACACGCGAATAACGACGTGAGATTGGCGTCGTTATCGGCGGCGTGTTCGTTCGTAGAGGGATTGAGTTCCACGGAGGAAAGAAACGCGTTTCAGGATTTGTTGCCGCTGATGTTGCAAACGTTAGGGGCAAGTTTACAAAGCGGGGCGGAAGACGACGCGCAAGAAGCGTTGGCGATGTTTATCGAGTTGGCGGAAACCGATCCGAGGTTTGTGAGGAAACATTTGGTGGACATCGTGGAGGCGTTTTTAAGCATCATGGAAAACGAGGAGTATGAAGACGGGACGCGGTCGTTGTCGTGCGAGTTTTTGGTGACGTTAACGGAGGCGAGAGATCGCGCGCCGGGGATGATGCGAAAATTGCCGAATTTCGTCCCGAGATTGTTGAAAGCGTTGTTGGTGTTTTGCTTCGACGTGGAAGACGAACCGGAGTGGCACCAATGCGGCGACGAGGAGAACGACGACGCCGGGAACGGTGATAGGTTTGACGTCGGGAGCGAGTGCTTGGATCGCGTGGCGATCGCGTTAGGACCGAACGCGGTGTTAGGTCACGCGGCGCAGATGGTCCAAGCGCTTTTGAGCGACCCGGATTGGAGAAAGAGACACGCGGCGTTGCACTGCGTCTCGCAAATCGCCGAGGGGTGTCAAAAAGGTATGATGAAAGACGTCATCGGGTCTGCGACGCCGGCGTTGCATTTGGCGAACTCGGATCCGCACCCGAGAGTCAGATGGGCCGCGGTAAACTGTTTAGGTCAGCTGTGTACCGATCTCGGACCGAGATTGCAAAAGAAAGGGCACAAGATGGTGTTGCCGGCGTTGATGGGATGCATGGACGACGCCGCAAATCCTCGCGTGCAAGCGCACGCGTGCGCGGCGACGGTCAATTTCACCGAGAATTGCCCACCCGAGTGTATGGAACCGTACATGGACGATTTGATGACGAAGCTGCTGAGTTTGTTGAGAGCCGGGAACAAAGTCGTCCAAGAATCGGCGCTGACGGCGTTGGCGAGTACGGCGGATACGGCGCAAGAGACGTTTTCGAAATATTACGACCACGTCGTGCCGTTGTTGAAAGAAATTATTGTCAGCGCGAACACGCCAGACTATCGGATGTTGCGGGCGAAAGCGATAGAGTGCGTGACGTTAGTTGGTATGGCGGTTGGGAAGCAAAGATTTAGCGGCGACGCGATTGAGGTGATGAACATCATGCAACAATTGCAAGCGAACGGTTTCGACGCGGACGACCAAACGACCAGTTACATGTTGCAAGCGTGGACGAGAGTGTGTAAATGCTTGGGTTCCGATTTTATCCCGTATTTATCGACGGTTATGCCGCCGTTGTTACAATCGGCGCAGTTGAAACCAGACGTGACGGTGGTCAACATCGACGACGCCGACGACCAAAACGAGGACGACGACGAAGACGACGATTTGGAACATTTAGAGTTTGGCGATAAAAGAGTGTCCATTCGAACGAGTATTCTGGAAGAAAAATCGACGGCGTGTTCTATGTTGTGCTGCTACTTGGACGAGTTGAAGGAAGGTTTCTTGCCGTACATTCAGCCGGTGTGCGAAATTATGGTCCCGTTGCTCGAGTTTTATTTCCACGAAGACGTGAGAAGAGCGGCGGTGGCGTCTTTGGCAGATATCATCCGAGCCGCGAAAAGGTGCGTGGAAAAGAGATCTGGGCCGGAATGCACTCTCGATTGGTTGAAGCAAATTATCAACTACGTCGTCCCGCCGTTGATTTCCGCGTTAGGGAAAGAACCCGAGGTGGAGATTCAAGCGGTTATGTTGGAAGCTTTGGCCGAGTGCGCCGGGGAATCAGGCGAGCTCGTGAGAGAGTTCATCCCAAAAATGCTCGAAACGTTTGAAGAAATTTTGACGGAGTCGTTAGAGCGACGCGCGGAAAGAAACAAACGCGCGAGTACGGAAGATTTCGACGAAGAAGAGATGGAAGCGTTGGAGGATGAACAAGCCGCCGAAGACGAGGTGTTTGACCAGTTTGCCGAATGCATCGGTACTTTGCTGAAGAGTTTTAAGTCGAACATTTTAGCCGACATCGAACCGTTGTTGCAATCGAAGATTGCGCCGATGTTTGCACCAGAAAGGTCCGCCGAGGAACGACGCATCGCGATTTGCATCTTCGACGACGTGTTCGAACACGCGAGCGAAGGCGGCGCGACGATGAAATATTTACCAGGGTTTGCAGACGCGTGCGTCAGAGGGAGCGCGGATGCGGATTCGGACGTGCGTCAAGCCAGCGTGTATGGGTAAGTTTTTTTTCTGTTTAACGAGAGATTCGTCTCTTTTTATCTGTTATTTGTTGTGTTTGTCTTTCGTTTTCTTTTTTGTTCGTTCTACATATCGGGCGCGCGCGCGTATACGTATATAGAAAAAAAACAAGCTTCAACAAAATGCGAGTGACGATACCTATGGATTCCCCTTCTTGATTCACGGGGATGGCCTGCGCTATTCGTACGCGCGATGGATACTCGTGCTGACGATAAATCCGCTTTAACGCCCTGACGCATATTAGTACTGAATCTCTGTTTTTTCGTATTATACGTATTTTGTGTTTGCTTTTTTTCGCGGAAGAATCGACGACTCTTTTTTTTTTACGCGACTGACCCACAACGTTTTTCCTTTCCTTTCAAAACAGGCTCGGATTGATGGGTCAAACTATGGGCCAAAACTTCACTCCGTACGTTCCGGGTGCGTTACAAGCGCTCGCTGCGGTCATTCAAGATCCAGCAGCGCGGGAGGACGAAAACATCACGGCGACGGAGAACGCCGTCTCCGCTTTAGGTAAACTCTGCGAACACCAAACGCAAAGCATCGACGCGAAATCAATTTTTCCGTCCTTCTTAGCGTGCTTGCCACTCACCGAAGATGCGATCGAAGCGAGAGCCGTTCACGCGCAGCTCGCGAGATTGTTACAAAACGACACGTATAAATCTTACTTGTTGGGAGAAAACAACGAGAACTTAGCGAGAGCGATTTTGATTTTTGCCGAAGTTATGCCCACGGCATCCAGTAGCGATAAAGTTCGATTGTGCGATCAAGAAACGGCGATGGCAATGAAGAATACTTTAGTACAAATGCAAAGCACGATGCCTGGAGATGCGTTAGCGGCGGCTTTTTCCGCGTTAGATCCGCAAAAACAGGCGGCGTTGCAAGCGTGCATGGCTTAATAACAACCTTTTCATTATATAATATACTATGAGTATATCAATTTTAATAACAATAATAAAGGAATGAATTAATAATAAATAAGTATATCTGTGTTCTTACCACTACGCGCGGTTGTAAGACTTCTTCGATCGTACCAACCATTCCGGCTTACTCTTCTGTTGCCAATCGAACGAATCGTCCAGCATTTCGGGCTTAAAATCTGGGAGCTCGTGTACCGCTTTCCCGACCGAATTTCGATTCTTATAATCCAACATGTCCGGGTTATCGCAACTCACGCTCACCCCGCACGTGCCGACTTTGATATCTCGATTTCTCGTATCAAACGCAGTCAAGCCGTAATCCATGTTCAAGCGAAGTTTCAGATTTTTATACGGCACGTCGGTCAAGATCGCGATTTGTTTCTTCACTTCCGAGGGCGAATCGTGTTCGCGCAAATCCAGATCCAGGTGGTTGATTTTCCCGGCAGTACCGTTCGGAGTGTCGAAGTAACACTCGACTCGAGTGAGAACCATATTGGTAAATGAAGGGTGTTCGTATTTCAAACGCGGATGCAAGCCAAACCCAGAGGCGTAAAGTGTGCGTGTCGTTGTATCGCTAACCAGGGAGATTTTTAAGAGTTTGTTTTTGTTTGTTTTTGGAAAAAAATGCGTTACGAATATATTAAGACTGACTGAGAGGCTCGCTGGCTGGCTTATAATCGGCTTTAATAAAAGACATCTATCTCTGTGTTTATCCACACGTTTCATCATCCTCTCATCGCTATCAATATCAACGCCATCGCGGCGTTTTCCCTTGCCTCGTCTACCACGATCGGGGTATCTGTTTCTTCTTCTTCTTCTTCTCCTCGTATCTTGCTCTTCTCCTCTTCTTTCGCGACTACCTTCGCGACGAGCGCTTTTGAGGAATTCGCTCGCTCCATCGCCGCGTCTACGATGCAGCACGTGCTCGTGCTCGAGCTGCTTGCCGTTGTCGTTTGTATCATCATGGTCTTCTTTTCCTTCTTCTTCTTCTTCTTTGCTTCTTCTTCTTCTTCACCTTCTTCTTTTTCTTTTCTTCTTTTATATTTCTTGGTCTCTCCTCTTCTCATTCTTCTCAAGCCTTCGCGGCAATAATCTAACTTTCTGATTTCTTCGGCTGTTTTTCCCAACCGAGCGGTCATCGATCGCTTCGACAGTCCAGCCTTCGCTAAAACTGGGTCGCAGTTTCGACTGAGGAGAAAAGAGAGGAGGAATGAAAACGCGGTCAGACTTTTGCTTTTTAATCGGAAAAACTTCAAATCACATGATCCCGAATGTCACTTCAATCAATTAGAAAAAAACGTACGAAAACGCGCGAAATGTTACATCATTTACCATCCGTGGCCGCCGTGTTTCTTACACTCGGAACATCCAACCGCGTTGTTGTTCTGTGCGAACTTTTTGATCGCGCGTTGCACGATTTGCTCGGTCGTCATCTGAGAAAGGAGATTGCGCTTTTTCTTCATTTTTTTCAGACGATAAAGTGGAGAAAAAAAAGGCGTTTTGATGAACAGAAGAAGAGACTTTAACAGAAAGGAGAGAAATGTTATACTTTTCGTTATATATATTAAAGATCATTACGAGCGCCAACGCCAGCCGCACTTTCGGCGACTGCACGTTTTTTCTCGAGCGCGGAGACCAAGTCTCTCAGCGTCGCGCAGTTGGCGACGTCGGCGACGGTTACGGAGGCGGATTTATCTTCAGAGTTGATCAAGCCGACGAGAATAGGTAATCCGACGGAAACTAAACCAATCTCATCGAACGAATCGTCCAAAGATATGTCGCTTTCGACACCCGTGAGCGCTTTGACTGCGTTTCGGACTATACTCTCTGGAGTCGCGCTCTCTATCGCGACGGAGCCGGAGACCGATCGGCTCGGCCAGAATATGTTTTGGAAAAAGTTCATCGTTTTCACCCAAAGGAGAGTAAGGTGAGAATTCAACGCGCGGTCGATAAATGCGCTAAAGATGGTGACTAAGCCAACGACGAAGAAGAACTCGTACCACGCGACAGGAAGCGGCTGCGGGCTGAACCAGTAGTATTCTTTCGGGTACGCCCACCACGACCACGCGTCGGAGTTTCCTAAATCGACTTCCTTGGATGTGACGTTATTTCCTGATCGCGTCGCCCACCAGTACCACTGTCCGATGATTTGATGGAAAAGGAAGCACCCGTACGAAGTTGGTGCGAGCGTTTTACTCAGCACGTTGCCTTCGAGAAGTCGACCAGTGATACTACCCCGGGGCACGGCAAGAAGAGCGATCCAAACCGCGAGTAAGGGTGAGTATAAACGCGTAATCATTACCGACCACACGTACCGTTTGATTCCGGTATCCCACAGATGATGCTCGTCCGGGTGCGTTTTCCACATTTTGCCGACCAGGGTCGTCGGGTACGGCCAATCGATGTCAAAAAAATGCGCGAGGTGGAAAGCGAAGAACGCGAGCGTGAGACAATCTGCCATTCTCCCGTAACGTTTTCTATCGTGACTCTCGTTCGGCCTGACCGCGTCGTACCAGAAGTACGCAACCATACCGCTCCCTACAGATGGTACCCAATATGGCGGAAACATCATCGTCGATAAGGCGTATATGTTTTGTAAATTCTTTTCCCAACTCTTGGACGAGCCTAAATCGTCGTAGTCTTGCCAAGAAGGCAAGGCGTAATACACGTCAAGCAAAGCCGCCGTGGCGAATATCAAGAACGTGTATACGAGACCCCATTTAAGTATCGCTTTAGTATCGCCTCGAACGCGACACAAGGCGTTGTGCATCCAAGGGAAAACCACGATTATGAAGTAGTAAACGCCGTTGAACCACGTATAATACATCATCCACGATGACAGGAGCCATAAAGGAAACCATGTTTGAAATCCAAACGCAAAAACAAAAATTGTCATGATCAACCACGCACCGTATGGCATTTCAACAGGACTCGTGTGGCACTGCGCGGCGGCGCCAGAGGCCAGGGTCATAGTCGAATTGTGCGGCTGCCAGCTAAATTCGTCGCTGAACGTATTTGGGCGACAGACAACTAACATGTTGATTAAACCAAACGCGAGCGAAAGTAAATATAAGGGCATGAGCGTCTGAAATCTCGAGTTATAAAACGATAGCCACGTTCCTTTACGAACCTCTTTGCCGTTGAGCGCCGCCGAGAGCGTAAAGCCGCCGAGGACAAAAAATACCGTCGCTGGAAAGTAAAACGTCGTCGCTTTTGCGGACCACCAATATGGACCGTAGGTCAACGGATTCCTCTCGTCCTCCCCTTGCCAAACTCCACCGATGTGATTAAACATAACCCCTACGGCCATACAGTATCGAAGACCAGCGAGGCCGGAAGAGATTACCGCCGGTTTCGCACTCCCTCCTTTTTTGCGACTGCATGAGGACACGAGGTTTCGTTGCGCGATGTTGAGGTGCTTGGCGAGACCGGCGCGCTTATACTTTTCGTGGACGTCTTGGGTAAGTCGTCGTCTTTCACAATTTTCCAATACGCGGGATTTTCGAAGCGGCTGAGTTCTTTCGACGCCGTGGTCATTTCACGAATAGAGCGAAGCGATGCGTCTATATTAGTAACGTCATCTTTGAGGACAATCGCGACGCCGACTTCCTCGCCCCATAGAGGAGATTCCACTCCGAATACGACGGCGACGTGGACGTCTGGGTGTTTTGCCAATACAGCTTCGACTTTCAGTGGACTGACTTGCTCGCCGCCGCGCTTGATGAGTTCTTTGGACCTACCGGTGAGATAAATGAAACCATCGCTGTCCATCTTTGCTATATCCCCAGTTCTTAAGTATCTCTTGTCGCCGAGATAAAAAAACGTCTTATTATTCGCCTCCGCTGCGTCCTTATACCCGGTCATGACGTTATCGTCGCTAATGACGAGTTCACCTTGCGTTCCAAACGGAGCGGTAGCTCTGCAATTTAAATCGTTCACGAGCGCGACTGAACAAATCAGCGGCTGGCCAACTGTATTTGGACGTTCGGCAAGCTCGAGATGAATGTTTTTACCCGATATAGGCATTTGCTCCGACATAGAGTATGTCGGGATTATTGGAACGTTCCAGAACGCTTGAAGTTTTTCCGCGTCCGCTTGACTTAACGCCGCCGCGCCAGATCGAATAAACCGTAACGAGTGTTTGGGTTTCGCCCCTCGCGAAATCGCTTTGCCGTATTGCAACACGGCGATGTGAATAGTTGGAACAGCAGAATACCACGTCGGTCTCAACGTGTTGTCAGTAACGATGGTTTCGTAAAATACTTGAGCGTCGAATTTGTGGCAACAAATGACGGAGGCCTTCGACGCTACCGTCGCTAAGATTGAACACGACAAACCACCGATGTGGAACAGCGGCATCGCATTGATACACACGTCAGCGGAGGTGAGTTCCAACGAAGCTGCTAACTCGCTACCGTTCGATGCGAGCGCTCCAAGTGCGAGTGGAACAACCTTCGCTTTCGATGTCGTGCCGGAAGTTCTCAAGAGTAATCCTACCCCTTCAGCGGCGTTGACGAGTGGCGGTTGCGACGGCAAAATATCTTCCTCTTGTTCTGGGTAAAACCAGCCCGCTGGTTTATCGCCGGCAGCGATGACGTACCATTTTATAGGAATGTTTGCCTTTGTGGCTGCTTTTTCTATCTCAGCAGTATCCGCATCTCGAAACAGAGCAACTAGTGTTACTTTACATGACATCATGGCTTCAAGCGCGTCCGCTTCTGTGATCCCTGGATCCAAAGGAACCGCCACGCACTGCGATGCCACGGATAAGAACGCGCTCGCTCCAACAGCTCCAGTTGGAACGTTGTATGCGACGACGGTGCTTTGTGTCGCGCCGATTTTGCGCAAGTCACCTTCGCCTGTCGTGATAAAATCAATCATCGCGCCATACGACATGGGCGCGTGCGAGGCGTCCACGTCTCGAAGAAGCGGCGCCGACGCCGGCGCGGCCCGAAGCATTTCCAATATACCTTTAAACCGACTTTTCCTGACGTTTACGTCAGCGTCGCAATTCGCAACTGAGCATGCGTTGCGAATAAAATTAAGCGCGTGCCCACTTGGGGTCGTTCTCGTCTCGACGTTTTCGTCTCGAGGTACGGCATTCAATCTTTTGACCGTCGAGAAGGTAGTGTTACTATTCTCTGTTTCGCCTTCGCCGCGTTCCATCGCGTCGTCCTCCGAGACGTTCCCGCGCCGTCTGTCTAATCTTTCTTTGTCTGACGACCCGTGCGTGCTATCGCCGCGCAAAAACATCTCGTTGCCGCGATGGGTGACTTTCCTTGAAAGCGCGCGATGGAGCACATTTGCCACCGCAGTGTTTCCAATTTTCTTCGGACCGTCTTCTACCGCCAAAGACAAAGAAAGCGCGTTTTTCAACCACGCGTCGTATTCCGCGTGGAACCCTTCGTCTGACATGATCGACTTTGGCACGCCGTGTCCTCCATCAAAGTACAAGCAGTGGCGCACGAGTTGTTTCGACGATGGCATCTTTGCTTCGAACAACTTCATCAACCGTTCACCCTGCGGCTTCCGCTCGTCTTGAAGCCCGAATATGTGAAGCGACGGCAGAACGTCCTCGTCGTCGGCGATACGTTCGCCGTCGTTCACCAAACGTATCCCCAACGCCCTCTCCGCCACCTCAATCAGCCCCACGCTCGCTCCACACACCACCGTCGCGCTCTTCCACAAAAACACGTCCCCTTCCACGCCCAATTTCTCCAAAACCTCCCTCCTCGACAACAACGCGACGAGCGCTCCGCCTTGCGAAAATCCAACCGCGCTGGCGTACGGCCCGTGTTTTCTCACGAATTTCACCACGTATCTTAACGCTTTTACCAGATCCTCCTCTTTACTCTTCCCATCAATATCATCGTTATTGATATCGTCGACCCACGAAAACCAGGGACCTAAAAACATCCCTTCCGTGAGTTCATCCGACGCTTCGTTGGAATGTTTTGTCCCCTTGATTAGGTGTATCTGTTGAAATTTGGTATCTAAATTCAAATGCTTCGCGTGTTCTTTGCTCACGCGCGCGTTTGACCGCCAGCCGTGCACGAAGAGGCACTTTCTTTTATTCTTTTCATTATCATTGTTTTCCTCCGCATCATTTTGTCCTCGTCCCGGAGTTAAAGACAAACTTGTAAAGGTGAAGAATCGTTTCACCAACGAAGGTGATTTGCTCATTCCCCTACGAGAGGAGGACGTCTTCTTTTCCTCGCCGTGAAAGTCAGCGTCTTCTTTCTTGTCGTCGTCGGCATACTCGTCGTCGGTATTTGTCATTTTTCAAAATCCACCGCCGAAGCGAGGATAAAGAATGTCGCGTATGCGTGGTTTGATGTAAAATATCTTTGGCGTATTATTTAAATATGACTGTGCATTGAAGTTCGGCATTTCCATTTAACTTAACCGTATAAATACCTACCTATTAAATGAGCGCAGGCGCGAACACCATCGCCGCCACGCGACACCAAATTTCCTCGAACAACATTAACGACAAAATGAAAAAGAAAATTAAACTCATATTACTCCCTGGCATGGGATGTTGTCCGGTGAAAGAATCCAATTTCTACGGGTGGTTGGAGACAAAAATACGAACGGATGCACACTTGCGCGAGAGGTTTACGCTGGATTTAAGAGACTTCCCCGATCCACACTTATGGTATTTCTTTGAGTTACTTATTATTCTCTCCTTTTTTGATGATGACGCGTTAAAACTGATTCGAGCGCGTGTATGTGTTGCCTGCATTTGCTGACCTTTTGTTCCCAATTTCTCTTCAGTCGACAGTCCATCTGGCTCCCGTTCGTGCGCGATGCACTCGCAGCGGACGAACATTCCATCCTCATCGGCCACAGCTCCGGCGCAGTCGCGTGCGCCAGATACGCGGAGAAATACAAAGTCAAAGGCATATGCGTCTGCGCTGGGTACGACGATGACCTCGGCGATGCGACAGAAAGAGCATCCGGCTATTTCGATACCCCGTGGGACTACCGCAAAATACAGGAGAATACTCAGTTCCGCGTGTGCTTCGCCGGCGCGAGAGATCACCTGGTCCCGATTGATGTGCAGAGAAGGTTCGCGAAAAACTTGGACGCGAAGTGCGTGGAGTTTCCGGAAGGTGGGCATTTCTTTACGCCGACGTTCGAGGAGTTGATGAGGGAGATTGAGAAGGCTTTAGATGAGACCGAGGACGAGACCTGACCTTCGAGTTGTTTGTGGCACCTCAAAGCTTTGTCCAATCCCTCACTAAAATAAGAAGAAGAAGCGCAAACGCACAGTAGATTATAGAAAACAAAATGACCACGATTTGCAAACTTAGCAGTACTTACTAAACGCACGCGCGTACATAATGGACGTCTTTGATCTCTCGAATACGTTGAAAATCTCTAAAATCGCGCTCGATAGCGCGACCATTCTCGTCGCCGATTCCCCTAACGGAGGAGATCAAACGCTTCCCGAAGAAGACGATAAAGATGCGAACGCGAA
>Ga0115552_1001942_pt1 | contig 11884 bp, 10 predicted proteins | sample COGITO_mtgs_1103_3_FD_87178 | JGI IMG/M metagenome (GOLD analysis project Ga0115552, IMG submission 87178) | Pelagic marine microbial communities from North Sea - COGITO_mtgs_110328 | ecosystem: Environmental > Aquatic > Marine > Epipelagic | place: Germany:Helgoland, sampling site Kabeltonne...
AGATTAAACAGGCCTTCAATTTTTATTTATGGTGGCTCGATTCAGCCAAGCTCAGCCAATACAGACTATGTCACGGTATGTGAGAAGGTAGGCGAGTATGCAAAGGGCAGCATCTCAGAAGCAGAACTTATTGCTGTAGAGAAAATCTCGGTAAAAGGCCCAGGATCTTGTGGTGGCATGTATACCGCTAACACCATGGCATCAGCAATCGAGGCTTTGGGTATGAGCTTGCCTGGAAGCAGCAGTCAAGATGCTGTGTCTAATGATAAAAAGCTGGACTGTCAAAATGCAGGCTCTGCAATCAAAAATTTATTAGATCTAGATATCAAGCCCAGCGACATCATGACAAAAAAAGCATTTGAAAATTCAATTGCTGTCACTATTGCTTTGGGAGGTTCAACCAACGCAGTGTTGCATTTGCTGGCAATGGCGCATTCTATAGGCGTTGATTTAGAGCTTGCTGATTTCACTAGGATTGGAAAAAACATACCTGTCCTAGCTGATATCAAGCCATTTGGCAGTCACTTTATGTCAGAGTTAAATGCTATAGGCGGAATCGCCCCTATGATGAAAACTATGCTTGCAAACAACCTGCTACATGGAGACTGCTTAACTGTGACTGGAAAAACTTTGCAAGAAAATTTAGATCAAGTGGCCCCTTATCCAAGCTCCCAAAAAATTATTCTTAACCCAGATGCGCCCATCAAAGATTCTAGTCATCTTAGAATTTTATTTGGGAATTTAGCGCCTGAGGGAGCGGTTGCAAAAATTACTGGCAAGGAAGGCACATTATTTACAGGCAAAGCCAGAGTGTTCAATTCCGAAGAAGAAGGGATGGAAGCCATTTTATCGAAAGTGGTGAAGGCAGGAGATGTAGTGGTTATTCGCTATGAGGGACCTCAAGGTGGCCCTGGAATGAGAGAGATGCTTAAGCCTACCTCCGCAATCATGGGTCAGGGATTGGGCGATCTAGTTGCTTTTATTACTGATGGAAGATTCTCTGGAGGAACTCATGGTTTTGTGGTTGGCCACATTAGCCCTGAAGCTGAGTTAGGTGGCCCCATTGCTTTAATTCAAGATGGTGATGAGATTACAATTGATGCAAATCAAGATATTTTAAATCTAAATATTACAGAGGCTGAGATGGAGCAGAGAAAACTGAACTGGACTAATCCTAACTCTTCTCCAAAAAGTGGAGTGCTGGCAAAATACAAACGCACGGTTCAATCAGCTTCAAAAGGAGCAGTCACAGATTAGTATGATAAATAGAAACTTCCCATCAACAAGGCTAAGGCGCACACGTTCCAAGGGTTTCTTGCGTGACTTAGTTGCAGAAAACAAGCTCTCCTCTGATGATCTTATTCAACCAATCTTTATAGCAGATCAAAAGGAAATGAATATAGAGATTCCCTCTATGCCAGGCATTTTTAGACATAGCCTTGATTCTCTGTACTCTGAGACTGAGGCTTTATTAAATGCGGGCGTTAAATCCATGGCCATTTTTCCAGCGATCGGTCCAGATAAGAAAAATGCAGAAGCATCCCATGCGTTTGATAAGGATAATATTGTTTGTAGAGCTCTCGAAGGCATTAAGCAAAGATTTTCAGAGATAGTGACGATTGCTGATGTTGCATTAGATCCATACACGGATCATGGCCATGATGGGCTACTAATCGATGAAAAAATTGATAATGATCAAACCTTAAACTTGCTTTCAAAACAAGCTCTGCTGCTTGCAGAAGCAGGAGCAGATATTATTGCTCCATCTGACATGATGGATGGAAGAGTAAAAATTATTCGTGATGCCCTAGAGACCAATCAGTTTAAGGATACCGTAATTTTATCTTATGCCGCAAAATATGCTTCTAGCTTTTACGGACCATTTAGAGATGCCGTAGGATCTGCTGCCAATTTAGGAAAGGGTTCAAAAGAAACCTATCAAATGAATTTTGCCAACACCCAAGAAGCAATGCATGAAGTTGCAATGGACATTCAAGAGGGTGCAGACATAGTCATGGTAAAACCTGGTACAGCATATCTCGATGTTGTTCAAAAAATTAAATCAGAGTTTCAGATACCCACTTTTGTTTATCAGGTTAGTGGAGAGTATTCCATGCTCACCCTAAGCATTGAGAAGGGGTGGCTTGATAAAAATGTTATGATAGAATCATTATTGTGTTGCAAGAGAGCGGGCGCAGATGCCATCCTTACATACGCAGCAAAACAAATCGCATCGGAGTTAAATTCATGAGTGACAATGTCAAAGAAATTACAGCAGCAAATTTTAATCTAGAAGTGATTGAATCAGAGATTCCTGTCTTGGTAGATTTTTGGGCAGAGTGGTGTGGCCCATGTAAGCAGTTGGCTCCAACAGTAGCAGAGGTTGCAGATACAGTGGTTGGCAAAGTTAAAGTTTGTAAGATGGATGTTGATAGCAACCAAGAGATTGCAGTTCAATATGGAGTTCGATCTATTCCAACCCTTCTAATTTTTAAAAATGGTGAAGTCACAGCTACTCAAATAGGTGCTATTAGCAAGCAACAATTGGAGGGCTTCATCGAATCAGAAGCGTAAACCTTTGCATCTTTTAGGAAAAAGCACTATCATTTTCCCATCTTAGCTCGATAGCTACCAATCAAAATACTTTTTACCCCCTTAATACAGGCCTCAATATATGAATCTAACTGAAATGAAAATCAAGCCCATCAATGAATTAGTTGAGGTTGCTGAAGGCCTTGGCTTGGAAGATGTGGGCCGGCTAAAAAAACAAGAAATTATTTTTAGAATTTTCAAGCAGCAAGCTAAAGAAGGTGTTGATATCTATGGTGGCGGAGTTCTTGAAATCTTAAATGATGGCTTTGGTTTCCTGAGATCTCCAGAGGGATCTTATTGCTCCGGCCCTGATGATATTTATGTCTCACCCAGCCAAGTTCGAAAATTCAGCCTAAGAAAAGGCGATGAGATTCATGGAAAAATTCGCCCTCCAAAAGATGGCGAGAGATATTTCGCTCTAGTGTTTGTCGATACAATCAACACAGAATCCCCAGAGAAAACCAAGAAAAAGATTTTATTTGAGAACCTCACTCCATTATTCCCAACTTCACGATTAACGCTGGAGCTTGGAACTGGATCTGCAGAAGACCTTTCATCCAGAATTATTGATTTAGCCTCACCAATAGGGAAGGGGCAAAGAGGGTTAATTGTTTCTCCTCCCAAGGCAGGTAAAACTTTAATGCTTCAGAGCATTGCCCACTCAATTACAAAGAATAATCCAGAGGTTGAGCTTATCGTGTTACTTATAGATGAGCGACCAGAGGAAGTGACTGAGATGTCCAGAACAGTTAGGGGCGAGGTTGTTGCAAGCACCTTTGATGAGCCGCCATCCCGCCACGTTCAGGTTGCAGATATGGTCATTGAAAAAGCTAAGAGATTGGTAGAACACAAAAAAGATGTAGTAATTCTGCTAGATTCTATTACGCGTTTAGGACGGGCATATAATTCAGTTCAACCCGCATCTGGAAAAATACTTTCTGGAGGTGTAGATTCAAATGCCTTGGAAAGACCAAAAAGATTCTTTGGTGCGGCAAGAAACTTAGAAGAGGGAGGCAGTCTAACGATTATTGCGACAGCCCTTGTTGATACTGGCTCTAAAATGGATGAGGTGATTTATGAAGAATTTAAAGGTACAGGCAACATGGAAATTCATTTAGAAAGAAAAATTGCTGAAAAACGTATCTACCCTGCCATTAACATTAGACGCTCAGGCACCAGAAGAGAAGACTTGCTGACAACACCAGAAGAACTGCAGAGAATGTTTCTCTTGAGAAAAGTTCTTGACGGCATGGAAGATGCACAAGCAATCGAATTTTTAATCGAAAGGTTGAAATCCTCCAAGACAAACGAAGAGTTCTTTAGTGCCATGAAGACTGGCGGCAATAGCAAGAAAAAATAATTATCTACTTGCTAGCTCTATAGCAGATTCGACCATCTCTTGATCATGAGGGCCTGACGCTACTTGGCACTGTTCTATCCCTTGGGATAAGGCTCTTTCTTGAATCCTTGATGAAGCGACCACAAGCCAAACTCTCTCCAAATCTATGCCTTGAATGTTTTTTACTATGGCCTCAAGGGTTTGAATGTTGTAGATCAAAATAATGATCCTTTTGCTTGTCATCACTTTATGCAGTTGATGGGCTTGCTCCTCTAGCACTTGATAGCATGAAAAAACTTCAAGTTCAGCTGATGTATGCTGCTGAAGTTGAGGCGCCTTGTCACCACAAAAGATTAAACATTTTTTGTATTGTTTGCTTTCTATCATCTGAGCGATTCCTGCTGAATCAAAACTTTGAGGCAGGATTGATTTAAGGCTGTATTCTTTTAATACTCTTTGGGTCGACATTCCTATAGCAATAATTGGGAGGTCGGCATTGGCGGGCAGATAATTCTTAAGGAAAGAGGCGCTGTATTTAACTGCTGACTGGCTAGTAAAAATAAGAACATCATATCTCTCTATGTTTTTTAATTTACTGAGGTCCAGCTCTGAGGGCGCAAGACATTCAATCCTTGTCATCGGCACATGAGAAAACTCTACACCGGAGCGCCTTAATAATGCATTGCTGTTGTCTGCAAGTGTAATCGGCCTAGTATTAATAATCATTTAGGTTTGGATTAACTCTTTAGCCCCACTTTGTATAAGCTCCTCTTTAAATTGAGTCAAAGCAGACACTTCTTCTGTGATTGAGAATATTGCATCCCTTTCAAGGACATGGGAGCCATCTTGGTTTGAGACTCGAACTTGCAAATGAAGGGTCTGATCAATAATTTTTCCTAAAACTGAAATAGGTGATAAGCAGCTGCCTTCCAAGGCTGCAACTATGTCTCTTTCCACTCTTGTTGCTCTAAAAGTATCTTGGCAATTAATCTTGGTCAGAACTTCTGAGAGGCCTGATGGAACAGTAGCATTGCAAGTCTCTATGCCTATAGCGCCCTGAGAAGCTGCAGGAAGCATCTCACTTTCTAAAAAAACATGCATATTTTTATGTTTAATTTTTAGTCTATTGAGAGCAGCCTTTGCTACCACAAGACCGTCTAAATTTTCATCAACTATTTTATTAATTCTAGTTTGAATATTTCCCCTGATAGGCACAATATTTAAGCCTGGATAGATTGCTAGTAATTGAGATTTTCTTCTTGGTCCTGACGTTGCAATTCTATGACCATCCTGAAGATCCTTATAAGCCAATCCTTCTCTCAGAAGAATCGTATCCCAGCAATCTTCTCGCCTCAGTGTGGCGGCAATAGAAAATTCAGGCGCTAGTAAAGCTGGAACATCTTTTAAGCTATGCACAGCAATATCAGCTTCTTGATTGACTAAGGCGGCCTCAAGTTTAGAAACAAATAATCCTTTGCCGCCGATGAGATGCAGCGGCGATTCGTTTAAATCACCCTCTGATTGGATAGGCACAACCTCACATTTATAGTCGCTGCCCAAAGCCTGAATCAAGTCGATCACCTGATGTGTCTGCAGGAGCGCTAAAGGCGATACTCTTGTTGCTATTCTTATTTTCATTGCAAAATCATGAGCCTCACATCTCCGATAGTTTTATCCTTAAGGACGATTTGATTTTTACTTAGAGTAACTTCAGTCCGCTTATCAGTCTCGAGATAAACTTTTCCTCCTTCAGCAAGCAGCCCTCCGGTTTTAATTGAGCTCAGCAAGCCTTCATAATGCACTTGATCAAACGGCGGGTCTAAAAAAATAATATCAAATTGACGCTTATTAGTTTTCATCCATTTAATGGCCGCGCTGCATGCTACTTCGCTACTATGCGAATAACCCAAATGCTCAGCATTTTTTAGAATATTTTTAAATAAACTCTTGTCCTTTTCTACAAAAGTTACATGCTCAGCACCTCTTGAAAGGGCTTCGAACCCCAAGCCACCGGTTCCAGCAAATAAATCCAAGCAAGTTTTATTTTGTATTTCAAACTGCAGCCAGCTAAATAGAGTTTCCTTAGCTCTATCAGAAGTTGGTCGTAAGGTTGGAGACGCCTTAAAAACTATGCGATAGCTCTTGTTTCTGCCTCCAATTATTCTTATGCTTGTCGTGTTCAATCTAAAATTTTTTTTACAGAGTATAAATTATAACGCCAATGCCAAAAGAACAATTTTTAATTGCTATGAGATATTTAGCAGCCTCTGTCAGTATTGTTTCGGCTAAGGATTCACATGGCAAGCCCCATGCTATGACCGCTTCATCTGTAACCTCTTTAACGGTTGAGCCGCCGGCCATACTTGTGTGTGTTAACAAGCATGCCAGTATTCATGATGTCCTGAAGCCAGGATCTGAGATGTGCATTAATATTTTAAGTAATGCCCAGCAAGATATCTCTAATCTTTGCAGCTCTAAAGACTCTGATGCGAAACGATTTGATAATGAATACTGGAATAAAGATGGAACACCATTTTTAAAAGAAGCCCAATCTAATATTTTTGTTCAAGTGGACCAAGTTATTGGCTATCACTCTCACTCAATTGTTATCTCCAAAGTATTGAATGTTTACAATGCAGAATCATTTAATACGTTAATTTACGCAGATGGTGGTTATTTAGAATAATGCGCTTTTTAATATTGATATTTTTGGTTACCTTCAATGTTGAGGGTGCTCTTGAATACAGCCAAGGGTCGAGCAATGCCTCCCTTTATTTTATTTCTCCAAAACATCAAGACATTGTCGATGGAGAGGTAAGTATTCAGTTTGGACTCAGGAACTTTGGAGTCTCTCCAGCAGGAGTTGAGGTAGCTGGCACAGGACACCACCATTTAATTATTGATGCCGAGTTGCCACCGGCTAATCAACCCATAAAATCTGATAAGAATCATGTGCATTTTGGTAAAGGGCAAACTGAAGTTCAGTTAAAGCTTGAGCCAGGATCCCATACCTTGCAGTTATTGCTTGGTGATCATCGCCATCTTCCACATGACCCAGTAATTGTATCAGAGCAAATTACAATCTTGGTTCGCTAAATAATATCTGCTTGCACTAAGAATTTTTTAACATCTAGCCTAACAAGCTCTATTGCTCGACCAGCGGAAGAATCTAGCTGTGCAGAATCTTTACGGAGAATTGCAACAAGCCCTCCTACCATCGCCCAGGCTTTTATACTCTGACTCATTAACTCTTCCTCAGTAAGCTCTGGCTTAATTCCTTTCACAGCCTTAACTAACAACGTAAAGGCGGCCTCTGAGCTCTGAATTAAATCAGGATAATCACCAAAATATATACTGGTGTGATTCATTAAATCATAGGTATTTTGCTTCTCTAATCCAAATTCTAGATATGCTAGGCCCATCTCAAAAAATTGCTCTTTGCCATCAAGACCCTTAGTTTTTTGAACTGCTTCCTCCATCCTTCTTCGGAGTTCATCAAACCCACATTGTGCAACGGCAGCCAGAAGGTCTCCTTTTGTTTTAAAGTGTCGATATGGCGCTGTTTGAGAGACGTTGGCTTCTTTTGCAATAGATCTAAGACTAATGTTCTCAAAACCACTTTCTTCGCAACAAGCGCAGGCACTTTGCACTAAAGCTTCTTTTAGGTCTCCGTGATGATATTTCATAATGTATATTGTATGTTGACAGTGTTAACATTCATGTTGTATGTTGACATTGTTAACGTTAAATACTTTTTTGAACTTAGTCAAACTTATGAAAAAAATATTATTTACCCTTGGATTATTTAGTTTATTACCAATGCTATCAGCTACTGGATCCTCGCTTGAAATTACCACTATCGAGATTCAAGACTCTTACCAATCTTCGCAAAGATTCCCGGGCAAGATCCTCCCCTTAAATTATTCCAAACTATCTTTTGAAATTCCTGGAAAAATATCACAGGTCACAGTTGATATTGGCGATGCTGTTGAAGCTGATCAAATCTTAGCCTTTTTAGATCCTGCCGAAATGCAAGCTAATTTAAATCAAGCTTTAGCTAGATATGATTTAGCCTCACAAGCCTTGGCTAGATTTCAGGACTTAAAAAATAAAGGTTTTATTTCTAATCAAGAGTTAGATAAAGCCAACTCAGAATATTTAGTGGCTAAGGCGCAAGCGGATCTGTACATGGTTAAATTAGAGCAAACTAAGATACGCGCTCCTTTCTCAGGGTTCATTCAAAATAGATTTCTAGATTCAGGCACAGTAGTTAGCCCTGGTATTCCAATTATAGAAATTATTGACTCTACAAGTGTTGAGGCGCATGTGTCTATTCCTGGTAGTATTATTGAGAGCCTTGAGATTGGTAGCCAATATAATTTTTCTATCAATGAGAAGATATATCCCGCCACCTTGAAGCGTTTTTCTCAGATGACCAGCCAAGGCTCCAATAATAGACTGTGCATCTTTGAGTTTGAAACATTTATCAATCCTGGCTCTGTTTCTTATTTGGAGCTGCAGCAGACCACCAGGAAGGAAGGTGCTTGGGTTCCATTAAAATCTTTATCACAAGGCACACAAGGTCTCTGGAATTTATTCACCGTGACCAAAAACACCAATGATCAATATGTGGTTGCCAAGCAAATTGTTGAAATGATTCACATAGAAAGAAATGCTGCCTATGTTAATGGCACCATTTCTAACGGCGATATGGTAGCTACAGGCGGTGCTGCTAAAGTTATTGATAGTGAAATTCTAAGAGCTCAATAAGCACATGTTTTTCTTAAGAGTGCTTTTTGATAGGCCAAGAATATTCGCTCTATTGTTGGCATTTATTTTTTTATCTGGAATTTTCTCCTTAAATACTGTTTCTAGGCAAGAGAATCCTGAGCTTGCCGAGAGGTGGGCGAGTATCCAAACCGTATATCCAGGAGCTTCTCCTACCAGAATAGAGACGCAAGTTTTAGAGCCCTTAGAAGCAAAGTTAAGAGAGGTTTATGAATTAGATGAAATCAGATCTTTTTCTCAGCAGGGTTTTGCTACTACTGTTATGGCAATTAAAGATGAAGTTGCAGCAGGCCCACTCATTGAGCAGGTTTGGTCCCAAGTTCAGGATAAATTAGACCAATCAAGCTTTCTTCTGCCGCCAGGAATTGAGCCTCAGCTTCAAAGAAGTAGCGGCCCTCCAACGACCTTGCTCTATGCTTTAACCTGGAATGGAAGGGGGGATGTGCCACTCATCTTGCTATCCAGAGTGGCTGAAGATTTGCGTCAGTCCCTTGCATTCATGGGAGGCTCAGATAGAAGTTTTATTTTTGGTGGCGCTGATGAGGAGGTGCTGGTAGAGATTGATAATTCCAAGCTTTCAGCCCTAGGGCTGGGTTTTCAGGAAATTGCACAAATACTATCATCCTTGGATTCTAAGAAGCCTATTGGGCAGATTTCTCAGGGCGGACAAGAGATTCTAGTTAAGTCCAAAGAAAATCTTACAAGTTTAGATCAAGTATCTAGCCTGCCCATCAAAGTCATTAACGAGTTTGAGATTATTCGTTTGGGAGATATCGCCACGATTTCAAAAAATTCACGCAATCCCCCGGAAGAGCTCACCTTATATCAAGGCAAGCCAGCAGTCTTGGTTGAAATTAGAGGCGCTTTTAATCAAAGAGTAGATTCATACGTTAACAGTATTTCTAATGTGGTTGAGAGCTTTAAATCTGAATTGCCGCCAGAAATCACCATTGATACAGTCTACGACGAATCCTACTATTTCAAAGAAAAATTCAATAACTTATATTCAAGCATCATCTTTGCAACCCTCATTGTCATTGCAATCAGCTATTTTTTACTTGGCTTTAAGTCCGCCTTGATTGTTGGCTCGGTAATACCTTTAACAATTTTTTTAGTTTTGCTTGGGTGCAAATTGCTAGATCTACCGCTGCATCAAACCTCCATGACTGGAATTATTATTGCGTTAGGGCTATTGATCGATAATGCAATTATTGTTGTTGAAGATTATAAATATAGGCGACGCTTGGGGCATGATTTACAAGAGGCTGCTTTTGAGAGTGTTCATCATCTATGGGTACCATTGGCAGCTGCAACGGCAACCACTGCTCTAGCATTTTTCCCTATTGCTAGCGGCGCCGGCCCTAGTGCTGAGTTTGTTGGTGGAATGGCTAAGACTGTTATTTTATCGATCACATCATCACTTTTTCTTGCTGTATTTGTTGTTCCCATTCTTCTTACTTACATGGAGAAAATTAAATTTTTTGATCAGGAGCGATATTCTGGAACTGGGTATTCCAATGCAAAGCTCTTGCAGAGATACAAGGATCTATTAACTTGGTCTTATGCCGTTCCAAGACGAGCCATCATGATCTCTCTGGCTCTGCCATTATTGGGATTTCTTATGTTCCCCTTTTTAAAAGCTGATTTTTTTCCTGAGCTTGATAGAAACATGTTCAAGGTATTTATTGAGCTTCCACAAAATTCCAATGTCAGAACCACTGAAAAAAGAGTTAAAGAAGTCAGGAAGTCCATTGCTCAAAGTGAAATAGCTGGGGACGATTTCTGGTTTATTGGAAGAAAACTGCCTAGGATTTTGTACAATGTGATAGGCGGTGATTCTGGCCTAGGAAGTAATAATATAGCTCAAGGTGTTTATTTTGCCCCATCCTACAAAGAGATGAAGGCCTCATTGCCAGGTCTTGCAAGACGACTCAATCAAGAGAATCCAGATTTAAAAATTATTATAGATAAGTTTTCCTCTGGACCACCGGTAGATGCTGCAGTTGAATTTAGTATCGATGGGCCTGATATCGCTATTCTTAAAATTCTTGGAAAAAAACTAGAATTAATCTTTAGAGAGTCGCCAGATGTATATTTAACTGATAGCGGGCTGTCCTCAAACTCAAAGAATCTTGTGTTTAACTTTGATGAATCCGCCCTCATGCTGAACTCTGTCCCAGGTGAGTATTTCACTAATGAGCTTGCGATCGCTAGTCAGGGCTTTGAAGTAGGAACAATGCTAGATGGAAATAAAGAGCTACCAATAAAGATTAGAGGGATGTCAGATGATTTTATGGAATCTATTCAGTTTCTTTCAAGGCCCTCAGAGGATGGCTTTGATTACTCTTCGAGTTATGGAGAGTTTGAGGTTACGAATCAATCTAATTTGATAGCAAGAGATGCTGGCAAGAGAGAAAATAGTGTATCGGCTTGGATTTGGCCTGGGCTCCTGCCATCAGATACAGAGAAATTTATTGCAGCAAAAATTGAAAAATTTAAAGCCGAGTTACCACCTGGCTATATTCTGGAGGCTGGGGGTGAGGCTGATGCAAGAGGTCAGTCACAAGCAAATATTTTCTCATCAGCCATTCTATTTTTTGTGCTTATTGTTATTGCATTAGTTGCAGCGCTGAATTCATTTAGGCAGGCAGGGTTAATTTTAAGCGTTGGAATATGGTGTACCGGCCTAGCATTTATGGGTTTGACCCTCGGGCAAGCAAATTTTGGTTTTATTGGGTTGGTGGGTGCTATTGGCTTAACCGGACTATCAATCAATGATTCGATTGTTGTTCTATCTCATATTAAAGAATCCAATGCGAATTCTCCAATCACAAAAGAGACTCTCGTGGATGTTGTGATGCGCTCCACCCGTCATGTCATTACCACTTCTGCAACTACGATTGGAGGTTTCTTGCCTCTGCTTTTAACTAGTGTATTTTTTCAACCTTTGGCTTGGGCAATGGCGGGTGGAATTATTGGCTCAGCTATCATTGCACTATTTTATATCCCTGCCTGTTATGCTATTTCCAAAAAATTATAATACTTAGTTCTTAGAAGGGGGAAGCGAATGAAATTATTTATGGTTCATGTTGGTTTTTATGATGCGGAAGTGGGAGAGGGAATATATGAATCTCATATGAATTTTTTTATTGCTGCCAGCAATGC
>Ga0115552_1001961_pt1 | contig 11830 bp, 10 predicted proteins | sample COGITO_mtgs_1103_3_FD_87178 | JGI IMG/M metagenome (GOLD analysis project Ga0115552, IMG submission 87178) | Pelagic marine microbial communities from North Sea - COGITO_mtgs_110328 | ecosystem: Environmental > Aquatic > Marine > Epipelagic | place: Germany:Helgoland, sampling site Kabeltonne...
CAATGTACTCATCATTTCTGGCGCCGCGACGCTCCCATGGCACACCCAAGGCGTCGAACGCTTCGCGCATCCAACCATCGCCCAATCCAAGCTCAACGCGACCACCGGACAATTGATCAAGTGTGGCGAGCTCTTTAGCTAAAATGAGAGGGTTACGTTGCGGCACAATCAAAATACATGTGCCCAAGCGTAATGTTGGTGCCGCTGCTGCTGCAAAAGCTAACCAAATTAGTGGGTCTGGAATCGGCGTATCAGGCTCTGCCGGGATCTTGCCATCTTTTGTATAGGGGTATTTCGAGACGATCGAATCGGGCATCAGCACATGCTCGCCACCCCAAACTGATTCAAAACCAACCTGCTCCGCGCGCTGACACAGTTCTAATGATGCGGGTCCATCGATCGCGATGCTACTGGCAAAAGCTAATCCGACTTTCATATTGTTTCCCCTGCCTGAAACGGTTAACGAATGTCCGTGGTTGATCTAAAGCTACACTTGTTTACGACGAATTGAAATCGCCCCACCATAACGAAGCTGATTTAAATTTGCGGCTAAAACTAACTGCTGTAGTTCGAACGCAAATGTACTAGCAAATGACGGCATGAGCTTATGTTGGTCAACCTGCCCCATGCTATCAAACCTGTCGTCGTGATGATTAATATAAACGTTGTTCGGATTGGTTTTCACTACTTTCTCGTAGATATATTTTTGCTGGTAATCTTGTGTTAAGTCGCGCAAACCTCCAACACCGAGAAAAACCGCGTCGACAGCAAGATAAATGGGGTCGGGGTAAAATTCATATAACAATGTAATCTAGGCAACGCGTTGGCCGCCACTCAGTCAGTGATGTGGTCTCCCTGACACCGCATATTGTGGATAGAAAAGTTTGCTGTTTCATCCATGAGATCTTATCTATATCTCTGAATCAGCGCCGGTGTAGACTGACGGGATAGTGTTTAGCGCCAAAAGGTAGCGTGCCCTTGATAATGTATATTGCTAAAATGACAACGTTTGTCGGTTTGAAACGACGCGGGCTTTGTAATACCCCGAGCCATTAGCGTTTCCAGTGCCATGCAGTGATAGAGAATAAAAGCCAGTAAAGCTCTGTTCTTTGAGACTAATGCCGTCAATAGACAGTTTGATATTAGTGACGACATTGCCGATGGCCATCCAGTTACAATAAAAATTAGCTAATTCAATATTAACAATGTTGCCAGTGCGGATGTTGATTTTTCCAGCGACATCCCCGCAATTAGGCGCGATCTTGTTCACGGTTGAAACGAGCCGAGTTTTAAGGCGAATAGTCTCTTCGACGAGTTCAGCGTTATTAACCTCGATACCACTCAAGTCCATAATCAAGGGTAGAAAAACGCCACCCACACCGATTGCGGAGAGTCCTGTCGAGCTTTCTATACAAGTATCTGTTGCCGGATCAGCATTACACAAAACGATGGTGTAAGGTTCAGTATGCTGCAAAAACAGGCTTGAAACAGCCTCAGTTGGCGTTGATACCCCATCCTGCAGTCTCAATACAGGGCTATCAATATATCTAGCGGTTCCACCGCAGGAAGCAAGGGCGCCGAGTCCTAAAACAAGGAATGTCATGGCTAATAATTTTTTCATGAGTTTCTGTGCCGGCTGAGAGCGCTCAGAGCAATAGCGGGGTCGCGATACAGCGAAGATAACCTAAATCGAGAAATCTGCTATTGAGCTTCTGAGTCTAAAATAAATGGGGTCGGGGTAAAATTTACATAACAATGTTATCTATGCAACGTGTTGGTCGCCACTCAGTCAGTGATGTGGCCTCCCTGACACCGCGTATTGTGGAAAGAAAAGTTTGCTGGTTCATCCATGCGATCAGAATTATAGCGCTGAAACAGCGACGGTGTAGTCTGAGCGATGAGTGTATGGTCCCGAAATTTAGCTGGAATTAACAATCCTACTTTGCTTGTATCATGATATCCGGCCAGCAAGGGTAGGCAGACTTACCGTAACGCTTCAGGCGTCGATGGCGCTGACTCAAGCACCTCAGTTTTTTGTTTCTGATATTTTTTCGGGTTGAATCAGGCTCTGCTATTGATCCGCACTTAAGCGGAGAAAAGCAGGCCAGGTGGTTGTCTTTGCTGCTTGTTCACAGGCGCCTGCCAGCTTGATTGCTCCACCTAGCACACCAATCATCAAGTGTATGCACCTGCCGAGACGTGGGAGAAGGTAGCGGAGCGCCTAAGGATGAGCCTTGATCCAATCGCTGGCCATCTGCTGAGCTTCGCTGATTTCTGCTGGGGTCATCATTCCAGCAACCTTGTCTCTGTTCTTTGCCGCACCTGCATGGTCACTGGCGGCTGCGATCGACCACCACATGTGAGCGGACTTATAATCCTGCGGAACACCTTCCTCTCTAACGTACATCAAAGCTAAGTTGAACTGGCCTTGCGTATATCCTTGTTCAGCACTGGCCCTATACCACTTCATCGCTTCCTTATAATTCTGAAGCGTCCCCTCACCATTGCTGTACAACACGGCTAAGTTGTTCTGTGCGCCATCATTTCCCTGCTCGGCACTAGCACTAAACCACTTGAAAGCTTCCTTGTAATCCTGAGGAGTCCCTTCACCATTCTGGTACATGATAGCCAGGTAGTACTGCGAGCTTGCGTATCCCTGCACGGCACTTGCCTTAAACCACCTCAAGGCTTCTTTATAATCTTGAGAAGTCCCCTCACCGTCATAGTACATTTTAGCTAAAGAGGACTGAGCATATTGATCACCCTGTTCAGCACTAGCCCGATACCACCTCAAGGCTTCCTTATAATCCTGCGGAGCCCCTATACCTGCGTAATAATTGTATCCCAGAGCGAACTGCGCATCGGCATCACCCTGTTCCGCCAAAGCTTTCGTCTCATCAAACTCACTGGCGCTAACGCTGAGTGAGCCTAATAAAATCAGTAGTGCTAGCGATAATCGCATACTTACATTCTCATTCATTATTGCCGCCTCATTCTAAAACCCCCCATCTGGTTAGTCCATCAACCGTTAGTCAGATGTGACTGGAAGTGCGGGCGAAAGTCACAGCTTCGTTATGGTGCTAGTTTTGGAGAAGGTCGCCGCGAAGTCATTCTTACACCGGGCTCAAATGCTGAGTCGAATGTATTCTGCCAACTTGAGTATCGCGTCACTGCTAGTCCGTTTGTCGTACAGAAGGTGAATGCCCACCTTGCCTAAGCGAGGGAATCTGTCTGAAACGGGCATCACCCGCAAAGAGTCGGGTACGGTATTGCGGGCCAGCACGGTGACGCCGAGGCCTTCCTGGATGGCGGCTTGAATGCCCGTTAAGTCCGCGTTGGTATACACCAGGCGCCACTGCCTGTCTGCTGCATTTAGACGCTCTATCGCTCGCAGTCGATAAACACAGGGCTCGGGCGCCAGCACCAATGGCAACTGCGCCTGCAGATGCACTTCATGATCTGGGCTGCTGACCCACACCAGTTCTTCTTCCTTGAGGCGCGATGCAGGTTTTAAGGACGGTGCGTCTTGCAGCGCCAGCACCAGATCATACTGTTTGCGGGGCTGGGCCAGCAGGTTCTTGCTGAGGTCACAGTTGATTTCCAGGGTAACACCAGGGTAGGCCTGAGTATAAGCCCGCAATATCTTTGGCAGCAGAGTCGTGGCAAATTCACTGGGCATGCCAAAGCGCACGACGCCGGTCATTTTTGATTGGCTGAAGTCGGTGAATACCGCATCGTTCAGCGCTAGAATATCCTTGGCATATTGATACAATCGCGTTCCGGCTTGAGTCAACTGCAGGCGCTGACCCTCGCGGGCAAACAGCGTACAATCTAGCAGTGCTTCAAGCCGCTTGATTTGGAGGCTGACCGCTGGCTGAGAACGACCCAGCAATTCACCCGCTTGCGTAAATCCATTGAGCTCTGAGACAGTGACAAAGGCGCGCAGTAAATCTGTGGGTAAGTTACGAATCACAATCGATCTCCGGTGAATGCGGGCAGGCACCAACAATGATGCCAATGCCGTGGAAGCGCCTAAAAATAAGCAGCATTAATGGCATTAATATTACTAATAGATGTATTTTAATTATCAATTTTATAAATAGCGAATAATTCGCTATTTTGCACACACGCAGCAGCCGATAGAAGGACAGCACCATGTTTGACAAGTCAGTTCACCTCGCAGATTACGATCCAGACCTGTGGCAGGCCATGCAGAACGAAGAGGTCCGCCAGGAAGATCACGTGGAACTGATCGCCTCAGAGAACTATACCAGCCCTATGGTGATGGCAACCCAGGGTTCGGTGCTGACCAACAAGTATGCCGAAGGCTACCCTGGCAAGCGTTACTATGGTGGCTGCGAATATGTCGACGTCGTTGAGCAGCTAGCTATTGATCGGGCTAAAACCCTGTTTGACTGTGACTACGCCAATGTCCAACCACATTCCGGTTCGCAGGCCAATTCGGCGGTCTTTATGGCGCTGCTGAAGCCCGGCGACACATTTTTGGGGCTCAGTCTGGACCATGGTGGTCACCTGACTCATGGCGCCATCCCGAACTTTTCCGGCAAAATCTACAATGCAGTGCAGTATGGCCTGAACGACGCCGGGGAAATTGACTATGACCAGGTACAGGCGCTGGCCGACGAGCATCAGCCCAAAATGATCATTGCTGGTTTCTCTGCTTATTCCGGTATCTGCGACTGGGCGCGGTTCCGCAAAATCGCCGACACTGTCGGTGCCTATTTGTTTGTTGATATGGCTCACGTTGCGGGTCTGGTCGCCGCGGGCGTCTATCCCAGCCCACTGCCCCACGCCCACGTTGTCACTACCACAACCCACAAAACCTTGCGCGGACCGCGGGGCGGGCTGATTTTGTCGAAGGGTCATCCAGATCTTGATAAGAAGCTTAACTCATCAATCTTTCCCGGCAATCAAGGCGGGCCGTTGATGCATGTTATTGCAGGTAAGGCCGTGGCATTCAAGGAAGCGCTCGAACCGTCGTTCAAAGACTACCAATTGCAGGTGGTTCAGAATGCGCAAACCATGGCCAACACCTTTATGGCGCGGGGATACAACATTGTTTCCGGCGGCACACATAATCATCTGTTCCTGGTGGACCTGGTGGACAAGGGCCTGACGGGTAAAGAAGCCGACGCTGCCCTGGGGCGTGCGAACATTACGGTCAACAAGAATGCGGTTCCCAATGACCCCCAATCGCCGTTTGTCACCAGCGGTCTGCGCATTGGTTCGCCGGCCATGACCACCCGCGGCTTCAAAGAAGAGCAAGCTGTGCAATTGACGAACTGGATGTGCGATGTGCTGGACGATATCCACAACGAGGCGTCCATTGAAAAGATCAAGCAGCAGGTGGTCATGTTATGCCGCGCCTTTCCGGTCTATGTCGATCAAACGGTTGACGACATCAAAAGTCACACAGCGTAGTCCGTATGACCAACAGTGCCGGCATGATGCCGCTATCCAGGAGTTAACACTGTTGGATAGCGGTGTGCGGTCATAACAATCCGCTGACAGTAGCAGGTAGCTCACTTTTTTTAGCATCCTGAGTGCCACGATTTTTTGTCATCAGCATCGGGTGTGACCGTCGGAACTGCTGGCGAGCATGGGCTCATAAACGCCATTTAGGCTTGGCAATAGCCGAAAGTTGGCCGAGACAACCGATAACAACGGCAATATTCACGAGAACAAGGTAACGACATGACCCTATCTAACAGTCAACCTGCTGCGCTGACAAACGATTCAGCCAATGCTGCCTACGCCACGTTTGGCGACTTTGTCAGCCGCCATATAGGTCCCAGTGCTGAGGATCGGCAAAAAATGCTGGCAACACTGGGTGTCGAGTCACTGCAAAATTTGATCAGAGAAGTCGTACCTGCCGCTATTTTGTCCGACGCGCCATTGAACCTTGACCTCAACTGCACCGAGCAGGATGCCCTGGCTGCCATCAAGACGATTGCTAGCAAGAATCAGTTGTTCACGTCGTACATCGGTCAAGGCTACTACAACTGTCATACGCCCGGCGTCATACTGCGCAACCTACTGGAAAATCCCGGCTGGTATACGGCCTATACGCCTTATCAGCCCGAAATTTCCCAGGGTCGTCTTGAGGCTATCCTGAACTTTCAGACCATGATTGCTGACCTGACTGGCATGGACATGGCGAACGCTTCCTTGCTAGACGAGGCTACTGCTGCCGCCGAAGCCATGACCTTGTGCCAGCGCCAAAGCAAATCCAAAAGCCAAACATTTTTTATCGCCCGCGACTGCTTTCCTCAGACCGTCGACGTTATTCAAACTCGCGCAGCCCCACTAGGCATTGAGGTTGTCGTCGGCGACCCAGCAACAGATCTGGCTGGTATCGAGTGTTTTGGCGTGTTACTGCAGTACCCAGCCGCCAGCGGTGAAGTCTGTGATTACACGGGAATTATTGAACAGGCGCATGCCAAGCAGGCCTTGGTCGTCATGGCGGCGGATCTGTTGGCGCTGATGCTGCTTAAATCACCCGGCGATCTTGGCGCCGACGTTGCCATCGGCACCAGCCAGCGGTTTGGTGTGCCCCTGGGGTTCGGTGGCCCACATGCCGCTTATATGGCAACCCGTGAAAGCTATAAGCGGGCTTTACCGGGTCGTATTGTGGGCGTCTCCATTGACAGCCATGGCAAGCCAGCCTATCGCCTTGCCCTGCAAACTCGCGAGCAGCATATCCGCCGTGATAAGGCGACGAGCAACATTTGTACTGCCCAGGTGCTGCTGGCGGTGATGGCCAGCATGTACGCGGTTTATCACGGCCCAGATGGTTTGCGAACCATTGCCCGTCGAGTCCATGATCTAACCCGGATTTTTAATCAGGGCATTGGTCAGCTAGGCTTCAAGACCTTGGCTGATCATTTCTTCGACACGGTAACGATTCATACCGGCACACAAACCAGTGCCATCATTGAGCGCGCTCGCGCCGCGCGCATTAACCTGCGTGAAGTGGATGATCAGCACGTCAGTGTCGCCTTTGATGAGACGAGCACTGCCGCGGCAGTTGAAACTCTGTGGTCAGTGTTTGCCCTTGATCAATCCGTAGACATTACCGCGCAACAGATGGCGGCAGCTTTGGTGCCAACCTTGCCCGAGGCGCTGCTGCGTCAGGATAAGGTGCTCAGTCATGAGATCTTCAATCGCTATCATTCTGAAACCGAGATGATGCGCTACCTGCGACGTCTGGCTGACAAGGACATTGCCCTTGATCGCGCCATGATTCCTCTCGGTTCCTGCACAATGAAGCTCAATGCCACCAGTGAAATGATACCCATCACCTGGCCAGAATTTGCCAACCTGCACCCCTTTGCACCCTTGTCTCAGGCGCAAGGCTACCTGCAGTTAATCGCCGAGCTTGAGCAAATGTTGGCAACAGCTACCGGCTATGAGGGTATCTCCTTGCAGCCGAACTCTGGTGCTCAAGGCGAATATGCAGGCCTGTTAGCGATCATGGGTTACCATGCAAGTCGCGGTGAGAGCCATCGTAAAATCTGTTTGATTCCGAGTTCTGCTCACGGTACCAATCCGGCGTCAGCACAGATGTGTGGCATGCAGGTCGTGGTGGTCAAGTGTGACGAACAGGGCAACGTCGATATTGAAGACTTGCGCGCCAAAGCAGAAAAGCACAGCGCCAATCTAGGGGCACTGATGGTGACCTATCCTTCTACTCATGGCGTGTTTGAGACCGAGATCAAGCAAGTTTGCGCGATTACCCATGAACATGGCGGTCAGGTCTATATGGACGGCGCCAACTTGAATGCCATGGTGGGCCTTTGTTATCCCGGCAAGTTCGGTAGTGATGTGTCGCACTTGAATCTCCACAAAACTTTCTGCATCCCACACGGCGGTGGCGGCCCCGGGGTCGGTCCCATCGGTGTGCGTGAACATCTCAAGCCGTTTATGCCAGGTCACAGCGTTTTGAAAAACGCAAGTATGGGCAGCGACCACAACAGTGTGTCGGCAGCCGCCTGGGGCAGTGCCGGTATTCTGCCAATCAGTTGGATGTATATTAAGATGATGGGTCGTGATGGCCTGCGACTAGCGACACAAACGGCTATTCTTAATGCTAACTACATTGCTGAGCGGCTCAAAACGCACTATCCGATTCTGTACACGGGCGCCAATGATCGCGTTGCGCACGAATGCATTATCGACCTGCGACCGATCAAGGATGCGACTGGTGTGAGTGTAGATGACCTGGCCAAGCGCCTGATTGACTTTGGCTTTCATGCCCCGACCATGTCTTTTCCGGTTGCTGGCACATTGATGATTGAGCCGACAGAGAGCGAGTCATTGGCCGAGCTGGATCGTTTCTGTAACGCGATGATCATGATTCGCCAAGAAATTGCTGCCATTGAGTCTGGTGCTGCAGACCCCCTCGACAACCCGCTCAAGCATGCACCGCACACCGTAGAATCGCTACTGAGTGATGAGTGGAATCACGCTTACTCGCGACAAGACGCCGCTTACCCCACGCCCTCGCTGAGGGCTAGTAAATACTGGCCGCCTGTCGGTCGAGTAGATAATGTCTATGGCGACAGAAATTTGATTTGCTCATGCCCTCCGATGTCGAGCTATGAAGCGGTAAGTGATGAGCTCGAACTGACACCGCCTGTGCTAACGCAAGCTTTGTGACAGTAGTGGTGGTCGTACTAATCGCTGGCCAATAACAGCGTTTGTAAATAGAGCTGTCAGTTTTCTGCCTGGCCAGATGCGGCTGGCAATCTGCTGTGGAGTGGCATGGTGAAAGTGTCAGGGTCTATCTCATGGGTCGGCCTGCGGACCTTCACGACTTTCGTGCTCGGTCATTTAACGGCCATGACGCCTTGCCCAAAAACGGACATTTGTGACTATCGTGGTCAGATATGGCGCAAAATTCATTGGATCTTCAATCTTCTCGAGTGCCCCGGGCACCATAGTGATGGCGCTCGCACAAAATTCTCGACCTGATAAGTGAAGGTGGCATAAGCATTGCTATAAGCACTGCTATAAGCATTGGGGTAAGCATCGCAACAGATACTGTTGTTAGCAGTGGCGGTGCCCGTGATGAAAACCCGAGTGATACAAGCAGCCACATAATTAAGGACAACTATGAACATTCGCGTCGCCCTGGATCCGGCATTCAACGATGAATACATGAGCGCAGCGCATCAGGCTCACTTTAAGCGGGTCCTGTATAACTGGAGACGCCAACTGTTAGAGGAAGTGGCAGGTGCCGCCAGCCAGATGGCTAACAGTGCCGCTAACGATGCGGACCCCGTTGATCGGGCAAGTCAGGCGGAAGAGCTGCAGGTTGCTGTGCGAACTCAGGATCGGCGGCGGCGCCTCATTGACAAAATTGACAGCAGCATCGGCTCCCTTGACAGCAAAGACTATGGTTACTGTGAGGCTTGTGGTGTTGAAATTGGCATTCAGCGGTTGCACGCCCGGCCCACGGCGACTCAGTGTTTTGATTGTAAGAGCCTTGAAGAACAGAAAGAACGTCAGGTGCATGGTTAACGTCGAGCCTTGCGAGATATTGTCTTTGTGGGGTTGTCCTTGCCTGGTGGTGCGACATTGCTATACTGCCGCTGACCACATTAGGACTATCTCATGGGCCCAGTCTCCGCGACAGCGACCATCATTACCCACAATGAGGCGGAGCAGATTGCCGCCTGCGTTGAAAGTGTCAGTTTTTTCGCTGAGGTTTTAGTCATCGATTCAGGTAGTACCGACGACACTGTCACTCGAGCGCGTGCTGCCGGTGCGCGAGTGATGAGCCATGCCTGGCCAGGATTTGGCTTGCAAAAACAATTCGCAGTGGACCAAGCGAGCCATGATTGGGTATTCAGTATTGACGCTGATGAACGAGTTTCTGCAGCACTCAGAGATACCATCGAGGCCTTGTTTGACGGGGGCAAGACACCAGCTAAAAAGGCCTATGAGGTCAATCGTTGTAATCACTTCATGGGTCGCGCATTACGCCACGGCGAGGGTTATCCTGATTGGTGCCTGCGATTGTTTCACCGTCAGCATGGTCACTGGAGTGCCGACACGGTTCACGAAAAAGTAGTCTATGCCGAGGCCCTTGGCCGAATTGATGGTGACCTAGACCACTACTCAGCTACATCGTTGGGCGATTACCTGGACAAGCAGAACCGATATACCAGTCTGCAGGCCGAGGAGTTGTTCAATCGCGGTAAGGGCGCGTCCATTGCCAAGCTGACACTGTCACCGTTGGTGCGCTTCATCAAGTTCTACCTTTTTCGCCGCGGCTGTCTGGATGGCGTGCCGGGTTTGGTGCATATTGCGATAGGCTGCTTCAACAGCTTCTGCAAGTATGCCAAGTTGCGCGAGCTGATTAGCCAATCTGAGTCTTCAAAGCCAGGCGGCCAGCCCTAACCGGCAGGCCGTGGCGCATGAGTGTCGGCAAGCAGATGCAAGCTAGAGACCATTTGCTGCTGATGGCCTGAACTCAAAGATTTGTTCCATGGCATGCATCGCAGCCAGCACGCTGAGGTCTTCCCGTTGACGGCCGATGACTTGCAGAGCCAAAGGCATGCCCACATCGCTGAAGCCGATAGGCACCACGCCAGCCGGATTGCGCGTCATATTGAGGCCCATGGTGTAGCCAAGCCAGCTGGTAGTTTCGGCACCATTAACGAGGCCATCACCAGCAAGGGTTGGAGTATGTCCGCAGGCGCCCGGGGTCAATATCAGTGGTGCCTGCTCAAAGGCTATTTCTAATTCAAAGTTCAAGCGGTGGGCAGCGTCGATCGCTGAGGCGTAATCGGGGCCTGACATCTTAGTCGCGCCGATGGTGATCATGGTTCTAAGCACGGGATCGATCCTTTCCCAGTCATCGGTATCCATCAAGTGTTGCTGGGCTCGGGCTCGGGCCGAGAACCAGAACACCAGCCAGGACCTCACCGGATCTTCAGACCAGATGTTGTCAATTTCAATGACCTTGACGCCATTTGAGCGCAGCAGAGCGATAGCGTTTTCCGACTTGGCTCTGATTTCATCATCAAGGGTCGCAAATCCCATGGTGGCCGACCAGATCACGGTCTTCGGCAGTGTCGCGGCTTGCACGCCGTCGTACCAGCTCTCGGTTTTATCGGGCAGGCTAAATATATCGGTCTTGCAATCACCCACGGTCTGATCCAGAACATAGGCGGTATCTAGTGTGGTTCTCGCCATCGGCCCTTTGACTGTCAGCAGGCCGCTGCCTGGTGGATTAATGCCGCCATTCGGAATCCTGCCTTGCGAAGTTTTAATCCCGCTTAAGCCACAAATGGCAGAGGGTCCTCGGATTGAGCCGCCACCATCTGAGCCGGTGCCCAGGGGAATCATGCCCGACGCAAGCGCGGCAGCAGTGCCGCCAGAGGAGCCGCCTGCGGTATAGCCAAGATTCCAGGGATTAAGCGTCGCGCCAAAGGGAATATTGTCGGTCTTGCCCTTATGACCAAATTCTGGCGTGTTGGTTTTGCCAAGCACGACACAGCCGGCGGCTTTGAGGCGTCGAACTAATTCAGAGTCGCTGCCCGCGACGGCATCCTGCGTGTGTAACGCTGAGCCATAGGTTGTCACGAAGCCCTTGGCGTCTTCCAGGTCTTTCACGCCGATAGGAATGCCCGCCAGCGGGAAAGATTCGCCGCGTTTGATGGCTGCATCCACGGTATCTGCGTCATCCAATGCCTGCTTTGCGTTCACTGCGCAGAAAGCGTTCAACGTGCCATCGAGCTGTTCGATGTTTTTCAGAGCGGCCTGGGTCAATTCTCGAGCCGAAAGATTTCCGGCCTGTACG
>Ga0115552_1001962_pt1 | contig 11830 bp, 4 predicted proteins | sample COGITO_mtgs_1103_3_FD_87178 | JGI IMG/M metagenome (GOLD analysis project Ga0115552, IMG submission 87178) | Pelagic marine microbial communities from North Sea - COGITO_mtgs_110328 | ecosystem: Environmental > Aquatic > Marine > Epipelagic | place: Germany:Helgoland, sampling site Kabeltonne...
AACAACAACAACAACAACAACAACATTCAGAGAGATGCGAAGGTTTTATAGTGGCTTTTAAAAACATACACTCATACTAAGGTTGTAAAAACAGAATTTAGCGAAAGAGAAAGACACGCGCTTTAAATATATATTACCGTTACCAGTACCTGTTTCCTAGGTGTACATATAATTACAAATACTTTACAAACGCCGGGACACCTTCGCTAATTCTTCGCAAAGACATGACCGCTAAGAGCAAAATGTCCGCCTTGGATTCACTTTCCTTCTTCTGACCTAAAATGCGTATGCCGTCGTCGGTTGTCAACACATCGCCTTGGAATCGTTCGTCCATACCGGTGACGAGCATATCTTTTACTTCTCCGGGTAAATCGATGATACAATCGATGTACCCGCTTCTATTCTTTACGCTCGAGCTCACCGCGATGACTTCTTTAATACCTAATTCAGACGCTGCGTAAGCAATTTCGCGTTCGAGCAAAGCGCACGAGGTGAAACTGTCCGTCACTTCGCCGAAATGTTTTAACAAACAGTGCGAAGCGACGGAAAATTCACGCGCGGTTTTTGCTTTGAACACGATATTTTCAGCCGTTCTCCTGGCGGTATCCGTGGCGATGTAAGCCGGCGAGATGGACAAGTCTTCCGTCGATCCGCGAACTTCAGTCGTAACCAGCATCGCGTCGTCTTCAATATCAGGATTCTTGTCATCTGGGACGAGCGTTTTGTGAATGATTTTCACTTCCCCTGGAAGGCATGCTTTCAAGCGCATCATTTCAACGCGTTGTAACTGCGAATAGAGCAACTCGAGGTACAAATCTGCACCAACCGAATCGACTTCGCCGGATTGTTTCTCGCCGAAGAGAGTACCGACGCCTCGAATGGACATGTCTCTTTCCGCCAACTTGAAACCTTCGCCTAATCCACACGACTCTTCCAACGCTAACAAGCGTTCCTTCGCTTTTTCGTTCAATGATTCTGGATCTAGCCCGTAAAACATCCACGCGTGCGCTTGACGATCGGCGCGACCGACGCGACCACGCAACTGATACAACGACGCTAAGCCGAACGATTGCACTTCTTCGATGATAATCGTGTTGCAATTCGGAATATCTAAACCAGACTCAACAATCGTCGTGCACAATAAGACATCCGCCTCGCCGTTGGAGAATTCATCCATGACCGCATCCAAAGTATCGCCGTCCATTTGTCCGTGCGCTTCAATCACGCGTAAGTTTGGCAAAATGCCGAACAACCTTTGCCGCGAATCGCCCATCATCATGATTCTGGGAACGATGTAATAAATTTGCCCGCCTCGATTGATTTCGTACTCAATAGCCTCGCGAATTTTGTCTTCGTCCATTGGCAATAAGTTTGTTCGAATCGGTCGACGTTCTGGTGGTGGCGTTTGAACTAAACTCGCGTCCCGAAAACCAGAGATGGCCATATGCAACGTTCGCGGAATAGGGGTCGCCGATAAAGTTAAAACGTCCACGGTAGCTTTCAACGCGGAAATTTGGTCTTTGTGCCTCACCCCGAACCTTTGCTCTTCGTCAATGATCAACAGATCCAAGTTGTCGTAGACTTCCGTCGATAAGTTCAACAAACCGTGCGTACCGACGATGATTTGTGCTCTTCCTGAGTCCTTTTGGCTAAACTTCTCTAAAATTTCTTTTTGATCTTTTGTCTTGACGTGCCTCGTGAGAAGATTGACTTCTACACCCAAGTGTCGAAATCGCGCAGCGACGTTCGCGGCGTGCTGTTTCGCCAGAACCGTCGTTGGCGCGAGAATAAACGAATTCTTGCCGGAAAAGCACGCTCGAGATATGGCTCTGAAAGCGACTTCTGTCTTACCAAAACCGACATCGCCGACGATGATTCTATCCATGGGCGTGTCTCGAGTCATGTCCTCGTTGATATCCTCGATAGCCATCTTTTGGTCGGGAGTGAGCTCAAAACGAAACCCTTCAGCAAATTTTGCCTCTTCATCCGGTTTCGATATTCTATACGGTGCTCGGACGCACTGTAATCGTTGTAAATACACGCACATTTGGTGCACGACTAAATCGCGAATCTGTTTTTGCATCTGCGCTTCTTTCGCTTCCCACGACCCGAGTTTATCGTACAGCTTTGAAAGTCTCGGCGGTTTTACTTGCGCGCCGGGACTGGCGTATCTATACAATTGCATGGACGCTTTCTTCGGTTCAATTTTTGCGGTATCATCCGCGAACTGAATGAACAAGAACACTTTCCTCGTGCCTTCGTTTCTTCCGGTCTCCTCGTCTTCGTGGTTGATCGAACGCATACCTAAAAACTTCCCAATGCCGTATTTTCGGTGGACGACGTATTCACCGATAACCAACTTGAACGGATCAATAGAATTGTTCGCTAATCCGTGGGTGCTGTCGTTGTAGCCTTCCAAAACACGGTTGTTCACTTCCAACGCGTAGCCGATTCCATCGAGCGCCTCTCGCACATCCAGTTCGCTCATCATCTCAGCTAATCCGCCTTCGTCCTCTGACGACGACGATGATGCTCCTAACCGCGTCTTCTCGACGTCAACTATGCTTGCTGCCATGGTCGTCATAGCGTCCAGCTTCGCCGCGTCTTCGCCTTCGTTGAACGACCGTTTCACCGCTCTCATGCCTCTTTGCCTTCTCTCCGTGAATAATCGACGCAAACGGTCGCTCGCTTTCTCCTCGTTTGTTTTGCTGCTATCACTATTGCTGCTGCTGCTGCTGCTATTACTATTATCTTCCTCCATTTTATTCTCCTCGAACATCCTCGCCAACTTCGTCTCTGGATCCGAGGACGCTTTCAGCCGTTCCAACTTTAACCGCTCTCTCAACGTCTTGAACGCCTTTTCAAAATCCGCCACGAATTCCATTTCGTTTTGCTTTTCTCTCGCCTCTCGCGACGGATTATATTTCGGCGCGATGATGTGCGAAGACGACGACGACGAAAAAGACGATGAAGACATCATCGCGGTCACCGACGAACCGTCATTTTTGGCGTTCCCGTTGACTGCTGTAGAACCTCTTTTCACCGCGCTGCTCTTCTTTTTCACTCCTTTTTTCGAAGAAGACGACGAAGACGCGGTCGCGTCGGAGATCCCGCCACCTCTTCTCACGACGCGCCTGCGCACTTTCGCGTGTTGCACTCCCGCCGGAGGCGAAGTCGCGGCCGTCGTCGCGGTTGTCATATCTTCTTCTCCGTCGTCGTCTGAATCGTCGTCTTCTCTTTCGTCGCTCTCGTTCTTCTTCTCTCGACTACTACTACTACTGGTAGTATCACTCTCCTCATCCCCTACAGTCACTTCTTTCTCTTTTGCCAACATCATCTTCTTCGTCGTCGCGAGGCTTTTCCTCTCCCTCTCCAACGCCACCACCAACCGGTCCACGAGCTCTTGTTTCTTCCCAGTTTTCTTCAACTTCCGCTTCTCCAGTTCGCTCTTTAAGTCCGGGACTTTTAGTTTCGAGAGCACGAGTTGCATCTGTTGTTCGCTTTCTTCTTCGTCATCGTCGTCGTCATCTTCTCCTTTTCCTTTTCCATCTGGGCCATGCAAACGACGCTCGAACGAGGCGTCGATTGAATCCGTCTGTTGCATCGCTTGAATGTTCCAACGTGTCTTTTCAGCGCGCGATGAGACTCCTCCCCTTTTCCTCCCGCGCACAAAAGGCGAAGAATATCTTCGAGGGGTGTGAAAAGAAGCCGTTGCGGTGTTCGGCGCGGTGAAAGTGGCGAATTGTGGTGTCCTCGCACTCATTTTGTGTATTCAATGCGTGCAAATTTAATGACGAAGCCGCCACAAAAGTTTTCCCCGGGAGTGAGGAAAAGATAAAAAGGTACTACGTTTACGATGCAAAACGTCTCTGCCTGCGTTCGATCCTCTGCGCATTCTTACGTCGTTGAAAGGAGGAGGAAGTATGGTTCTTGTGGTTCACGCGCTGGCGTCGTGGTCAGAGCGAGGAAAGGTTTACTCGCGGAAAAGTTCGAGAAGGAGGAGGAAAAGGACACGAACGGGGAAGCCGTCGGCGAGGACGATGCGTCGGGGGATGCGGTGCGACTGTGCGCCTGCAACAGCAACGAGACGTACGAAAACTGCTGCAAACGCGCGCACGAGAACGGGATAACGCGAGAGACGACGCCAGAAATGATCGTTCGCGCGAGATTTACGAGCTATAAGGAAAATAAACCGGAGTTTATCGTCGAGAGTACGCACGAGGATTCGCCAGATTTTACCAAGAGAGACGAGACGGATGCGGAAAACGCGCGGAGGACGCTCGAGTCAGACGCGAAGGCGACGGCGAAGAAGATTCGGTTTTTGAGCTTGAAAATCATGAAGAAAGGGAGTAATGGCGAAAATGAGAGTGGTGGTGAAGAGGCGTTTGTTTCGTACGAGTGCGCGTTCGACGCGGGAGAGAAGAGGGCGAAGAAATCGAGGGCCAAGGCGAAAACGCTCGCCGAGCGAGCGAGGTATCGAAAGGATAAAGATGGGAAGTGGAAGTACGTGGACGCGTTGCAATTGAACGATAACGTTCTTTCTGCGGATGGTTTTGACGATGGAGGGCACAATCGGGGGAAGAGTAATTGGGGGAACGGTAATTTAGGCAAAATCTTTTAGCGGGAGGAGGCAAGATTTTCTGACGTTTCTTGCCCTCGCTCGAGGGAGCGCGCGGGCGTTTTTGTAATCTAATATCAATCTACGATTTCGTAATCTTTCGAACGAATGACGAAGGCGTCGATCGTTGTGCCTATCATCGCTGTTACCGGCGTTGATGGCGGTGCTGCCAGCGGCGACGACAACGGCGACGACGACTCGTGTCTTTTCATTCCTCCCGTTGTCGTCATTTCTGCTCGCCTCGTCAAGCACGCTTTGCGCATTTGCGGGTTCAAGCACGTCTTGCATTTGCCGCATTTTTGACTCGAACGTATGATTGGGAAGGTGAATTTCTTCTTTGCTCTTTTTTGCTCGCTGTTGTTTCCATCGCCGTCCTTCTCGCTCTTCTTCGTTTTCTTTGCGCTCGCCCGGTTATTGTTCTTCTGTTGTTCTTTCTCGACAGATTTACGTTTCAAGTACGAACGAAAGATATCGTTATTGAAAGGCGTTTCCGGCGGCGTCGGTTCTCGATTGATGGCGATTGATATCGTCTCCGCCGGACGTTTTTTCTTTGGTCTGCCGAGTTTTGGCGCTTTACTCGCCATCGCGGCTGCACTTTTTTCTGGGTGCAGCAAAGGACTCGGAAAGTCAAATTCAGTGAACTCTTGCCCGGTCGAAGCGACTGGAACGACAGGACATATCCATTTTGGCAACTCGCGCGGATATCCGGTACGGCGCTCCCATGCCCGAACGCACAAGACTTGGTGATTAAACAAACGCGTGACTTCCGTCCTCGTCATCCCTCGCGTGACCGAACCGATGGACGCGCCGAGTAGAGTGACTATTTTCGGCGACGTTTTGAGAGTTTCAATGTCGACACTCACAGGTTTTGCCGCCGAGCGAAGGTCGAGAAAGACTTCATTCACTTGAAAGTACGTGCCGTGCAGCGGGAAGCTGCGTTTACAGGCGCACAAGGCGGTGACGAAGAAGACGCATTTTATTGAAGAAGGCTCAGAGGGAGGAGAAAGATGAGAAGGAGCAGGAGGAGGAGGAGGAGTGGTAATGATGATATCCTCTTCATCATTCTCTTTGCTGATGTTCGTCTTTGCATCTTCCATGACGATATCGTCGTCGTTGTCGTCGTTATCGTGGTTATTTTGTTCGTGCTCCTCTTCGGACGACGTTGATATTTTATAGACGCGTTCAAAATCGCTCGCCTCTCTCGGAGCTGCGATGACGCAATACCGCCGCGTTGCGTCGCATTCGCCGATTATAGACGTTGGATGTGGCGAGAGCGAATGCAAAAGTTCCGCCGGAACGCATTCATCTGGCACTCGCCACCCTTGTACCTCTGAACGAAACTGCGCTTTTGTGAACGAGGATAAATCCGCGAGTTGATTGTGTCGATTAGGGGTTAAAAACGCCTCCTCCTCCTCCTCGGCGGTTGTCGTCTTGGCGGCAGTTGCTGCATTGAACTTTGCGAACCGAGGATCCTCGACTTCCCTCAAAACTTCGTCTTCGGCTTCGCTTTCAAACGCCGCATCATCTTTCAGCGCTCTCTCGTCGACTTCAGCAACCGCTTCCATCGCCTTTGTTTTCGCCTCGGCTAAAATGCCAAACGCGGCGGACGCTCTCTCGAGATCGTTTCGATTTTTGTCCGGGTGGCAGATTTTTGACAACGATTTAAATCGCCGCATGATCATCGCTGCCACGGCGCTTTTGTTTTCTTCGACATTGTCGTCGTCGGAATCATCCTCCGAGGAAAGGAGTAAAAGAACGCGCATGGCCTTCTTGCCGGCGGGTTTACCTAAATCTGTCCAGATCTTCCCGGCGGCGACGATTGAATCCATCGTTTCCGCGACGTTGTTTGCGAACGCGTCGTTTTGTAGAGAGAAAGGAGCAAGGGGCGCAGTATGTGATGGTTCTACATGCAGAGGAGACGCATCTTCTACCGATGCTGCTGTTGCTTCGGAAAAATCCTTCTCATTTTGCTGCTGGTGCTTCTGCGCTTTTGCACGCTCAACGAATTCTTCAACTGTGAGAACATCCGCCGCAAGATTATCAGACGATTCCGTAGGGCTGTTGAATCCATCTAGACTAGACGGTGATTCTATGCTCGAATTCGATGGAAACCGTTTTCCAATGACGTTGTTATTCGTCGCCGTTGGCGTCAACGGCATCTTCGGCGACGAACCCTCCGACGGCGACGCCAAGCCGATATCTTCGATATCTTCGATCGGTTGCGTTCTCGTTTGTTCCTTCGTAAGATCAATCGTTACTACTTCTTTCGGCGGCGTTGGAGGTTCTGCGTTGTTGACGTTCGGTGCAGGCGTGTATACTCCGACGTTGTTCATGTTATTATTCCTTCGTTTACCACCACACTTGGCGTATTCGCAGTCGGAGTTCATTGGACAACTCGCGCAATTCGGATCGCGCTTCGCGCAAAACACCTTCCCAAGCGTAATCATGTGATAATGCAGCTCGTACAACATCGTCACGTCGAACGTGTTCAATCTTTCGCTCAAAAATTCGTACACTGATTCTTCTGGGGCGTACTGCTCGAGAAGTTCGAGCTTGAAATCGTGTTCGAGCGGAACCCATCCTAGGCGCGCCATGATTCGTCCGACGTTGACGTCTACAGGGAAGTCTCTATTTTCCAACGAGAGTAAGTTTACGCACGCCGAAGTCTTTGCGCCCATGCCTTCTATCTCGTTGAGATACGCGTTTGCTTCTTCTGTGGAGGCTTCACGAAGGAATTCGAGCGACAAAACGCCGCGTTCGTCGAGCACACGCCGAAGAATTTTCTTGATTCTATGCGCGAGCATGGAGTGCATGCCGCGACATCGAATGCACTCGATGATATCGTCGATTGAGGCTTCGTGCAAAACGCGGTGCCAATCTACGCAGTCGCGCACTATAATTTCATTCTCGGTAGGATCGTTGTCGCAAATGAAGTCTTGACGATCTCGAGCAGCTTGCGCGAGCGCTTTCAATTTATCTGTCTTTGCTCGTCGCTCGCGTCGGTTCAATTCTGCCCTCGAGGCTGCTTGTTGCTTCGACGCTTCTCTCTCTTCTCTCAGTTTTGCTTTGTTTTCGCGCATTTTCTTTTCTTTTGCTTTCTGCTCTTCGTCTTCTTTGCGCAAAATTTCCGCTTCCCGGACGATTTCGTCGATATCGTCGTTCAACATCTCCTGCGGCTTATCGCACCCGTTGTGTCTTTTATCGAAACTTCGAGAGCAGGTCCAGTTCAAGTAATCCGCTGCTTCTACGTTCTCCGACGTCGTCTTGTGAGTAAGTAATGAATCTGCTAACGCTTTTGGTATCCGTCGCCACTTACCGCACTCCTCGTTCGAACATTCGATCCACGCCTCTTTCTCGCTAAATCTGCGCTTCGTCAACGGCGTTTTCGAAAAATCGTTCCACATTTGTCGCTCGCTGTAATACAGTTGCTCTAACGGAGACATGACAGGTAACTCGACAATAACTGAAGACTCGTGAAGGTCTGTATTTTCATCAAGTGATGTCCTATCGAGCTCAAACGAGGACGAGTCGATCTTCGGAACACCGCGACAAAGGAAGAAGGAAGGTTGCTCGATGTCATCTTTATCGTCAATCTGCATGCGCTCAATCACTTCCGCCACGGCTGCTGCTCCCATTTCAGTTTCTATATCTAAAGCATCTCGCATTTCTACATCCTCCTCCTGAGCAATATTATCTCTCCCGGTTTCTCTCGAAACAATGCGATCAATTGCATTTCGTACAACCTCGCTCGCCGCTTGCGCGCATTCCTTCTCGTACCTCTCCCTGTCTTTTTCAACTACCGAATTGATGACATTTTTCACCAAATCCTTCACTCTTACCGCTCTCTCGACGCGTTCTAAATGCTTGCTTTGCGTTTCCTCCGTCACTGGAAACTTGGCCATCAAATTTAACATCGCTGTTGATGATAAAACGTCCGTCACGTTTTGCGTTAAATTCGCGCCGATGACCGAATCGAGGACTGAACCGCCCCAGGAGACGTCCAAAGGTCTATGACCGAGAGTTTTACGCGATTTACGAAGAAACTCGCCGATTTTATCGCGCCACATCCGTTTCTCATCGTGACCAAACTTTTGAATGGCGAGTTGTCGCCCTTTCCAGATTTTCGGGATGACGTTTTTCTTCTTCGATTGCTGCTGCGCAAGAGGAGGCGGCGGAGCTCGCTTTCGCTGCACGTCGCGAAAGAAGATATCTTCCGAGTCCGATTCGCTGCTACTAGTGCTACTATCGGAGGAGAAATAATCGTCGTACGATTCGCGCGGTCGTGATTCTATCTCTGGATTCGGATGTCGCCATCTTTGCTGAGCATCTTGAGAACCGTTTTCGAAGGCGTTTCCGGATCGGAACCAGCCGCGTTCGCCCGGCGTTCGCGGACCGCTTCGCTTGGATTTCGCCAACCACGTGACTTTTGGTTTCACGACGACGGCAACCGCAGCAGTAGGGAAAGATGGCGAAAGCGACGTTCTCTTAGCGTAGCTTTCAAACGTGCTCGCATCCCAAATTAAATCTGAGGCATTCGTGGCGAGTTCTGTTCTTGGAAACGGTGTGATGCGATGGACGAGAGCTTCGCTCGACTCGACGACGCGTTCGATGGCTTCTTTAACGAGCGTACGAACGATGCACCTTTCGTGATCGTCGTCGTCATCTTCATCTTCGCATGGAAGAGTAACTTCTACTTGTTTTTGTTGTTGCACTCGACCACGACGCAAATTTGTGGCGCCCGTAAGAAACCACTCGTCTCGTACTTTCGTGTCCGAAACGAGATTTTGTACGCGACGTTTCGCATCGGCGAACAAGTTCTGATACATTTTTATAGTCCCGTGCGCGGGTACGACGGACACATCCAGAGATCTCAAAAAGTCTCTGTAAATGTCTTTTTGTGCACTGATGGCTTTGGGCATGTGCATGGTACTTATCGCGTCGATGTGATCCATAATGTGTTCCTGTTTCCTCGCGTTTATATTTTGACACGTCTCGCGAAGGTTCAGCAAATTCGAGCCTACCCAATCGTGAATGGTGTCGAGGACATCCGTGAACGAGTAAGAAGGAGACGATACGGCCTCCGCTTGCATTTGAACACCTTCTTCTTCTTCTTCTTCTTCTTCCTTTTCCTCGTTTGTATCTTTCTTCAAAAAGCGTATGGGATGCGTTCTCGCTTTCGGTTTTCGAAAATCCATCACCGCGGCCAACCGTCTCGGGACGATCGTTTTCGGCACAAAGTTACGCCTCTTCTCCTCCTTCCTTTTCTTTCTCTCCAACTCTTTCAGCCGTCTCTTCTTCTCCTTCCTCGATTTCTTCGTTTCGTAATACTGCGACAAATCGTAAAACTCTTTGGTAATCCTCACTTCCTCCTCGTCCTCGATGCCTTCGAATCCCCATCGAGCGACGTTAATCCCTTCGACTAACCTCGTCAACCGCTTAAACCTCGATTCCGTTTTAATTCGCTTATAATCTTTGCTAATGATGGACTCCAAAATCACCGCCGGTCTCCTGTGACCATCGTTCGACCGTTTCTCCGTAAACCTCGTCACCGGTACTGGATACAATTTCAACCACTCGGCTTCGCGAAACTCCATCTCTTTCGCCTTCTGCGCGGTGATCGGCAACAGATCCTCGCCTCGATTGCGCAACCCCGGTCGGTAGGCGTTCGCGCTCGCTTCGGATTGTCTTCGTAACCGAGCTTGATGTTGCTGAGATTTCGTGAGGTGCTTTTCGTACGCGATGAACACGTCCGAGTGATTCTCATCATCGTTCGTGTTAGTAGTATTCACGTCTGAATCGTCGTCCTTCTTTTCAGCCTCTTTGCCTTTGTCTTCTTCTTCTTCTTCCTTCGTTGTTACCTTTTGCTCCCGCTGATGCTTTTTGTCCTTCTCCTCCTCACTGAGTAGGAGTTTACGAATACCATCAAACCCGCCGCGCTGCTCAAAAATTCTCGGTTTCCCTCCAAAAATAGGAACGTTAATGTCGTCTCGTTCCTTCTCCTTCTTCTCATTCTCCTCCTCCTCCTTTCGACGACGACGACGGTCCCGCAAAGATGACAATAAACCTCCTTTTTTCTGTCCCATCTTCTTTAACTGTATTTTTGTCTTCGATGATGATGATGATGATGATGATGATGATTCCTGTCGTCTCGCGCGCGTGTCGCGCAGCGAAAAACGTCCCACGACGAGAACACCGCGACCGTAACCACCACCATTTATAGTAGTATTCGTCGTCCTCGTCTTCAACTTTCTTTTCTTCTTCATTTTTATGGTAAAGCTTATGTGTGATGTTAAATGTGCGCTTTTTTTTATCCAGAGTGTTTTAGATATTTTTTTTCCTTGCAAACGAGCTCCTCGAAAAGATGCACAAATTAACCTCAGAAAAGGATATGCAGATATACTACTATAAATGAGCAATACGACGACGACTTTGATGAAAACGACGACGGTGCTTTTTTGCAGGAGGACGACGACGACGACGACTGGAGGAGGAGGAAAAGGAGGAAAACGAAGAGGTGGCGTGTTCTTGCCGTCGTCTCGGGAGAGAAGAAGAACATTACGAACGAGACGCAGAAAAAGGACGGCTGCATTTACGAAAGCAGCCGCTGATGATGTCGATGATGATGGTAACAATAAGAGTAATAAAATAGGCCCAACTGCGGCAGAACCGACCGCGATGGACGCAGAAACGTTCAACCAGCTCGTTTCCTTAGGCACGTGGGACAAAATTGTCCCCGAGTGTAAGAGGTTAGCGCTGATTGGAAAAATTACAAACGGAGTGCTCGGTCAAGCGTACGTTGTCCTCACCGCGTGTAAAAACCAAGGCGAAGACGAGAACGTTCTGAAAACTCTAGAAAATATCATTCAATTACTCACGCAAACACTTTTGCAACTGGAAGCGGATTCGCCGTCCAAACGCGCTTTGGACGAAATGATGACGTTAAACCCGGACGAAACGTTCGACGGCAAAGCGGCGTGTCGAGAAATCGCGGAAAGACTCGACGCGAGCGTCGACGACGTCGTCTTGGAGTTGCAAAAGTTTTTAAAGAACTGCGAGTTGCAAGACGCCGCGTTCGAACGAGATTTAGCGTTGGCCACGGAAACGGACAATCGCGAAGAGTTCGATCGACTGACCGGTTTAGTCGCCGCCAAGTTAGAGGCGAAAAGGCGGACGTTGGCGATCTTAGGCTACCTCGAGATCTCTTAGAGTCGT
>Ga0115552_1001969_pt1 | contig 11807 bp, 14 predicted proteins | sample COGITO_mtgs_1103_3_FD_87178 | JGI IMG/M metagenome (GOLD analysis project Ga0115552, IMG submission 87178) | Pelagic marine microbial communities from North Sea - COGITO_mtgs_110328 | ecosystem: Environmental > Aquatic > Marine > Epipelagic | place: Germany:Helgoland, sampling site Kabeltonne...
CTTTGGCATGGGTTTTCTGGAGGCTGTGCCTGAAGCTACTTTGACGCGTGTGGCTGAGGATCAAAAGAAACAAGGGCTCAATGGTCGACTTAACCGCGTTTATGACGACACTTTGAAAAAAACAGTAGTTGGCCGGTTTGGATGGAAAGCCAATCAGCCCTCTATTCGCCAGCAAATTGCAGTCGCTTTCATATGAGATATCGGTGTGAACTCGTCCTTGTATCCAGATGAAAATTGTCCAAAAGTTCAGACCATTTGCAGGGCTATGGCTCCTGGAAATCAGCCAGAGCTATTGGATTACAACTTGGAACAGATGACTTTTTGGCATGCCGCTTTGGCGCCACCCCCTGCTCGCAACGCAGGAGCGGAGGAAGTGGTTTTAGGTGAACGATTGTTTGAGCAAGCTAAATGCTCGGGCTGTCACCTACCTGAGTTAACAACGGGCGACTATCCTTTATTACCTCAAATTGAACACCAAACATTCCGTGCCTACACTGACTTGCTCCTGCATGATATGGGTGAGGACTTGGCAGACGGGAGAGCGGATTTTTTAGCAGGTCCACGCGACTGGCGCACCCCACCTCTTTGGGGCATAGGCTTGTCCGCCCAAGTCAACGGCAGTACTAATTTTTTGCATGATGGGCGGGCACGCAATATCCAAGAGGCTATTTTGTGGCACGGTGGGGAAGCCAAGGCGTCTCGCGATTTGTTTGCCGACATGTCAAAGGATGAAAGGAATGCGCTGATCGCGTTTGTAAATTCATTATGAAAAAAATAGGCTTGGTTATTTTGTGTTGGGTAGGACTGTTCTCGGTTGCTCAGGCTGAATGGGTGCTTTATGGCGACAACGGAAAAGCAGCTTTTTACTATGACCCTGGCACGGTACTGTTGAAAAATAATCGGGTCAGTGTTTGGGAAATGGTGGACTACAGTTTTCCGTTAAGGGGGGTTCTGTCCAATAAATCGCATAAAGAATACGATTGCGAGAAACTTACTTTCAGAAATTTGGCAGGTGAATTTTTTAATCAAAAAATGTTGCAAGGCGAGGTAGTCAGCAAAAGCCAAGAGCCTGAAGAGGATTGGCGATCGGCGGTTAAAGGCACCCGCAACTATGAATTGATGACCATGCTTTGCTCAAAATTGATTTAATCACCGGTACCTATGAATCTTTACCTGCCCTCTATAGTCTTGAGTAGTTGTCCTGATATATGTCTGTCTGCCGCAATGATGGACTAAAAGAAAAAACATGACTTCGTCGTCTTTACTGTTTATATTGGGGTAGGTTTCAGTCATTTTTGGTTTTGCGTTTATAGTCCGATTCATGTTTTTTTTAAGGAAAAAAAATGAGATCAATAGTTATCTTGACATTATTTAGTTCAGTTTTAGTGACCGCTCAAGCCCAAGATAAAGATGTTCGAGGCGGTACTTGTGAGCAAACAAAAATGCAATATGACCACTACTGCAGCAAAAAAGGGGACCCCACTAAAGACGATATTTATTCGACGGCGAATATTGCTTGCAATAACGCCAAGCGAAACATGGCAGCCGCCTGCGATGGAAGCAGTGAGACAGATATGCCATACGGATTTGATCAGAATGGGACGCCTGTTACAGACCCAATTTAAAAGAAAAGTAATTAGTCGTAACTTGTTACGAGCACAGACTTCTCTTTAAAAATTGGGTTTATCGATTGTCGGTGGTGTTGCTTGCTGCTTTTGATCGAATGCTCTTCGTCTGGGCTTGAGTCTGATCGAACTCTTGAGTCCAAGTAATACCTTCTTAATTCTTCTGAATCGCCACTATTTTTCGTATCTACTAAGTTACCCATATATAAACTGAGCTTGCTTAGACCCTCCTTCCGGGCCGTCTAGCTCTCTTGGAAAATAACTTCTAGTTTTTCTGTTTAGATAAAATAAAAAGGCGAGAACCTCAGAACAGTCTATGCCTCTGGAGTGGGCAAGGCGATCGCTGCTAGACCGACATTTAGCCTGCCTGAGGTTCCCTAGGAAGAAGGAAGGAGTGGTTAGATTAACTGCGTGATGTGGTTGTAGGAAGGCAGTGGTGTGGCAATTGAGTGGTTTTTAGGATGAGTTTTTTAAGCGATAGAAAAGCGTTTATTATTTGGGTGGGCAGAGGAATAAGCTATTAATTCACATTTGAATAGATGAGGGGTTGAGAGGATTATGAAAAAAGTACTTACTGTTATTACTATCGTTCTTGGTTTGTCGTTTTCTATTGCTGGAAATGCGAAGAAACTGTCACCGTCTGAATCTCGTAACGTGTTACTAAATGGTCAAACGATCGCTTCAGGTTATGACGACGGGTTGCGCGTTGCTTTAAGATGGAAAGGTCAAATCGTTTATTGTGTAGTAGAAGATGAAGAAGAATACAAATGCTGGGTTGAGGACTAAATTGCTCGTGCATACCTAGCGATGTTTTACCTAAGTGGTACACAAAGAGCAATGATTGAAGAGTTTTGGTGAGCTCGTTTTCCGGGGCATTTTCCTGGAGTTCAACAATACGATCCCAAGAAAAATTTTCGGAGTTGACTAGGCGTTATGAATTTTGAATGTTTTGAAGTTTCAATAAGCAAAAATATCGCTCATGTAGTGATGAAGCGCCCTGAAAAGCGTAACAACATGAACACGGCTTTCTGGAACGAATTGCCGTTACTCATTAAAGATATTGACGCGAACGTGCGCGCTCGGGTTATCGTCATTTCATCAACTGGCCCGCATTTCTGTGGCGGATTAGATGTTGACATGTTTCTCTCCGGCGGCGTTAAGGATGAGAGTAACGATTCAATTCGTCGACGACAAGCCGCTGCTAAATTTATGAACATGCTAGACATTATGCAAACAAGTTTTTCAACGCTTGAGCAGTGTCGTCTTCCAGTTCTAGTCGCAATTCAGGGCGGATGCATTGGGGGTGGTGTTGACATGGTTACTGCGTGTGATATGCGCTATGTGACTCAAGACGCATTCTTCACAATATTTGAAACAAAAATTGGTATGACCGCTGATGTCGGTACATTTCCGCGTATTGTGAAACTCGTACCAGAGGGTTTAGTACGAGAAATGGCTTATACGGGACGCAAGGTTAGTGCTGAGGAGGCATTCGAAATGGGCCTCGTAAACCGAGTTTATGAAACGCAAGACGCTATGCTATCGGATGTCATGAGCATCGCAGAGGAGATAGCAAAAAACGCGCCACTAGCCGTTTATGGCTGCAAGAGAGCAATTACTTACGCCCGGGACCACACGACTCAAGACGGCCTCGAATGGATTAATTTGTGGAACGCTTCCATGCTACAAAATGACGAGATTTCCGAAGCGATGTTAGCGCATAAAGAAAAACGAGCAGGTGTATTTGCTGATCTACCAGTCCTTAAAAGTAAGATCGGTGATGGTTCATAAGTATTCTGTTTTATTATTAAATAGACCTTAATAGTGAGCGTAAATAAAATATTTTTGTAACCACGAAATGTTGATTGAAATAGGAAATTCTATGGTAACGGAGATGCGCGTTAATGATGATTTTAGTCAACGTGTGGTTGTTCGTCCGGACGAATATCAGTGGATCGCTTCACCAATGCCTGGGGTGGAGCGGATGATGTTAGATCGTATCGGTAATGAAATAGCGCGAGCTACAACAATCGTTCGCTATGCACCTAACAGTGAGTTTTCACCCCATACCCATGGTGGCGGAGAGGAATATTTTGTTTTGGATGGGGTGTTCTCTGACGAAAACGATGACTATCCTGCAGGCACTTACGTCCGTAATCCAATTGGTTCGTCCCACTCGCCTAGGATCGGATCACAGGGCGCTACAATTTTTGTCAAGCTTCATCAATTCGCGATTGATGATTCGGAGCAAAAAGTGATTGATTCGTCCCATGGCCACTGGTTTCCCGGCAGTGTATTTGGTCTAGCTGTTATGGCCCTTCATACCTACGGTAACGAACGCACGGCACTCGTCAAATGGTCACCAAACACGCAATTCAATGCTCATGGCCACCCAGGTGGGGAGGAAATTTTAGTGCTTGAGGGTACGCTGTATGACGAACATGGTACGTATCCGACAGGATCATGGTTACGATCACCAAAATTTAGTCAGCACACACCATTTACGCAAGAAGATGGTGCCACCATATACGTTAAGACTGGACATCTGTAGCTTTAATACTGTGGAAATATTCTATTAATGGATAGTGTAGAGCCAGAAATAAAATTTTTTATATTTCTACTGTTGTGGGTTTTTACATTATGTAATGCTGAGGAACTAACGCTCAAAGATTCCGAGCGGATCGTTGCTCAGGGTTTGATAAATACGGTAGCAGTGAACCGAGAAAAATCAATGGAACCCTTTAAATTTATAGTTCGTCACAATGGCATTTTTTACACTTGCGTTGATTTAATGGCTATTACCTGCGTTACGCCTAAGCAGGAAAAAAATTTAAAAAGAATCAATAACAACTCGGATAGGTAATTATTTCTTGTTAAAGAGAAAACGCACCAAACTTTTTTTAAAATTGCCATGTTTTCCTAAAATCAAAGTTTTTGTCTAGATGATTAATATGAAAAGGCTGATACCTTTAATGCTCTTACCTTGGATAGGTTATGCAATAAGTGGAGAAATTACCAAACAATATTGGTTCGACGGCGAAGTGGAGCGGATGGGTAACGAGACGCGCTTCTCCACGCTCATGGTCACTTATCAACAGACAATAGATCCAAACAAGAGGGTTAACTGTACCGTTTTCGACAAGAATGGTAAGACTATTGCTGGCGCTTCAAAGCGCTCAAGTGCTTATATTGCTCATTTAAGTTTTAAATTAAAAGACAAATACCGGTATCAACAAGTAGAAGTGACGTGTGAGTAATCCACTGGCTTTGAAAGGCACTAAAAAGTTTGACGGTAAAGTCATTTTTATGTGCATCGTGTTAGAGCGTCACTATTTTTGATAATTCAAAGTACAGCTGGATCAGTCATTGATAGATCTAAAGGTTTTACTGTAAGTGCGATGGGCGGAACAAACACGATCGGTGGCGTCAGAGAGGATCAAATGCCATTAGTTCCCGCACGATGTCTGATGCAGACACGGCTTTGCAATTCGATGCATTTTGGCCCGCCCAAAGAGGGGAAAAGTCACCATTTCCAGCCGCTTCAGCACACGCGCGTAGCGGCGCTAGTGCGGCCGGTGCGAAAGGGAAGTCTGGCACGTTAGTGCTCATCGGTCCTTCTTCTCGCATGATGCGATTAACTATGCCTCTTGCCGGACGACCTGAGAAAAGATTCGTCAAAGCCGTCTCGCGAGCTTGAGGACTGTTTAATGCTGCCCTATGTACCGAGCTGGTTGTGGCTTCATGGCACAGTAAAAATGCTGTCCCGGCTTGAACGCCGATCGCACCCAATCTCATCGCCGCTGAGACACCAGCCGCATCAGCGATGCCGCCTGCGGCAATAACTGGGATGCTCACCGCAGCCACAATTTGTGGAACTAGCGCCATGGTCCCGACTTGGGTGCTGATGTTTTTCGTTAAGAACATGCCTCTATGGCCCCCGGCCTCAAGGCCTTGGGCAATAATGGCGTCCACACCTTGCTCTTGAAGCCACCACGCCTCCTCGACGCTGGTAGCGCTGGATACGACTTTGCTGCCCCAGTTCTTTACACGGGCAACTAAATCTGGTTCCGGCAAGCCGAAATGAAAACTCACTACATTAGGCTTAAATTTCTCCAATACATCTGCTGAATCGTGGCTGAAAGGGAATCGTCCTGGGCCACTGACTATCGTTTTGGGGTCTACTCCCAACTCCTGAAAGTAGGGCAACAAGGTTTCGCGCCAACGTGCTTCTCGGTCCTCATCTGCTTTAGGTTGTTTGTGACAAAAGAAATTTACGTTGTAGGGTTTTTGTGTCTTTGTTTGTAAGGTTGTTAATTCTCGCAGCAGTCCTTCAGCATCCAACATGGCGCACGGCAAACTTCCCAGCCCGCCTGAGTTGGAGACTGCTACCGCAAGCTTTGCACCTTGGACGCCTGCCATAGGAGCTTGAATGATGGGAAATGTGGTACCGAAAAGTTCTTGAAAATTCATGGGCGCATATTGACACGTATTGGAAACTTATGTTCGTTAACGTGAGCCTAAGTATATTGAGTGCTTGATTTGATTTTTAAGAATGTGAAATAAAAAATCGCAGACATCAAGAAGAGCAAAGCTCCGAAACTCATGGCCGCTAAGGCTGTACCCGTAATATCGTAGAGCCAACCTCCAACTAAAGGAGCAGGCGCGGATATCATAAAAAACCAGGTTTGATAAACGCCCATCCCATACGCGCGTCGTTGTGGTGCCATCGACTGTCCCGACAGCGCTATGATAATTCCTCCGGATGCCATACCAATGAGTCCAAATAGCAGACACGAAACAACTGGGAGATATCCTAAAGGAATCGATAGAAGGGATAGTGTGCCAACAGCGCTACTTAATAAAATCACCGACCGAGAAATCTTAAATTTATCCGATAGAATCGCCCCACTCAGAATTGCAATCATGACGAGAAGACTTGCTAGACCTGCGGTGTTCGCGGCTTGAGAACTTGCAAGACCCGCTTCCTCTAAGGCGCGGACAGAGAAACTTAAAAAAATCAAATATCCTGCGTTATAGAATGACCATGACCATGCGGCCACGCTGGTTCCTATCCACTCTTGTTTTGTGAGATTTGATTCTTGTGGTTTGATGCGGTTTTCTGGCGTTTTTTCACCAGAGGTTTGATACAACATAGCTATCGCGAATGCTGCAATCAAGCAGAAAATACTTGTGGTGAAAATTGCCCATTGCCAACTAAAGTTAACTGCAATGGGCGGGTGTGTGAGTTGGCTCAGTGCGACACCCCCTGGAAAGCTGACGATTAAAATGCCGAGAGCGGTCGAAAGCTCACGACCTTGGAACCAATCTATAGCCATTTTTGTGAAGTACACCGTTGCTAGTACAAAGCCTAATCCAGAAATGGTACGACCAATACCCATGAAAACAAAATCGTCGGATAGTAAAACGATGAGTCCCCCGACAAAAAGGAATAGCAGACCCGCAGCAACAAGGAGCTTATCTTTTACCCAGCGACCCAACCACCCACTTGGAAAGGCAAGAATAATTCCAGGAAAAATAAAAAAACCGATAAGGGCGCCGATTTCAGTTTGAGAAAAACCCAATTCACTTGATAAATGATCACCTACTGAGCTGATACTTTGAAATTGAAATCCCATTCCAAGACGGGATATAAATAACAAGAACAAAATTGCCCATCTATTTTTCATACGCTAGTGGACGGAAGTCAAAGAGATTCGATCGTTACGATTAATTAAGACTTGTGTTTTTTAAATTGTTCGTACTCTGACAGCACGAGTTCACTTGGTGGATAGAGTCCAACAATGGATTCTCCGTTCTCAACGCGAGCTCTTATATAGGCCTCTAAAAGGTCTTGCTCATATGCGGCAGCGATTACTTCCTCGGCTATATCTTTTGGAATAACGACTACGCCATCTTCGTCACCGACTATGATGTCACCAGGAAAGGTTGCTACGCCACCGCATCCTATTGGGATTTGTGCGTCGACGGCCATCATGCTACTGAAGCTTGGTGGTGCTGCGTTACCTTTTGAAAATACTGGGAAGTCCATTTTTTTAATTTCAGAAATATCCCGCATAGGGCCGTCTGAAACAATTCCTGAGACCCCACGTTGTATAAGCCGAGCGATTAAAATATCCCCAAATGATCCACTGAGTTCTAGGCCGTGTGTATCTGCTATTAAGACCGAACCCAGTGGGGCGTCTTCAATAGCTCTACGTTGAGGGTTACTTGATTGTCCCATTTTCGGACCTGTCGCAAGATCCTCTCTCATTGGTATGTACCTCAGCGTGTAAGCCGGGCCGAATATACGGTTTGCTGAAGGGCTGATGGACTTTATATTCGAAATTGAGCGTGTTCTGAAGCCTCGTTTAACAAGTTGTGCGCTGATACTTGCAGTACTGACACTATCTTGCATCTTTTTAGTAGCCGTTTGTCCATCACTCATGGAATTCCTTAAGATTTATATTTTTATTTTATTGATCGTCTTATTTTACTACCCCATTATGATCAATGGATTGAAACAAGTGTTGATGTAGCCACTAACGATTTTTCTACTCCAGTGAAATTTTTGATAGACTCTGGGCGCATCTTTCGCGAAAAACTCTTATTAATGCGATTTCAATGCATGTCGATTTTGAATCAAAGTAACGTTACTAATAGACGCTCTTGTACAGCAATTCTTTTGCTGGTAGCCCTATTATTTTCAATTGGCATAAAGTTTTCTGGGCCCTCAAATAGCCAAAGTGATCAGATTTTTAATCAGATTTGTACGGTCTATGGAATTAAGGTCTTCGATACGGCAAACGATACATCTAAGGATCCGAATGGCTCGGATGATAGCGTCTCTGAGCGACCTTGCGATTTTTGCTTTTCACAAGTTTCTCAATTTAGTCATCCTTGCGACTTAAAGTATGGGAGTGGTACGCCTTTTCGCTCTGATTTGCGTCTTGTCAGAGAAAAAGGGGAGTCACTTGCATTCTTAATCTCTCATCCTGATCACGCACCACCACATTTCTCGTAAATAAATCAGAAATCAGTGTTTGAAAGCCTGCGTCAAAACGCGTCGGGCGGTGTTTGTGTGTTTCAGGAGGAATAAATGTTTAAATTTTTAGCTAAAAAATCCCGATTTTTTTGGGTTTCCACTGTGTTTTTTTATAGTTTCTCTTCGTTAGGTTTTTCTAATGATGAGGATGTGCTGGTTGATCCGGTAGTCTTAACGATCCCTAAACCGTCCGTGGGTATTGAGACACTTTTGAGTACCAGAGATCCTATTCAACCTATTCCAGCAAATGATGGAGCAAGTTTGCTCCAAGTGATTCCTGGTTTTTCGGTGGTACGTAAAGGTGGTGTTGGTGGTGATGCTGTATTTCGTGGTCTTGCGGGATCTCGCTTGAATTTTATCCTTGACGGTATGGAGTTTTTGGGAGGATGTGGTCTTCGATTGGATCCACCAACAGCGTATATCTTCCCTGAGACTTACGATTCGGCTAAGTTAATAAAAGGGCCGCAGACCGTTAGATATGGAAATGGTAACTCGGCCGGTGTTGTTTTATTTGATAGAAGTGCCAAAAAAGTTAACGGCCTTCGGGCTGAGTCTGCTGTTACGGCTGGCTCATGGGGCCGTAAAGACTTGCTTGCAGTTATAGAGTATGGCTCAGGTTTGATGAGTTTTGAGGGGGATTTTTCGCATGGAGAGTCTGATGATTATAAGGACGGTAACGGCGATGAGGTGCACTCCGCTTACGAGCGCGATAGCGGCAGTATGGTATTTGGATTGCAGCCTGCGGATGACTTTAACGTCGAATTTGATGTGATCGTCAGTGAGGCGGAATCCTCTAATTCTGATCGCAACGTTGATGGATCGTTATTCGACCGAACAAGTTTTGGAGTTTTGCTGGAAAAGGGAGGAGACTCTTCTAAGCTTTCCTTGAGAGCTTATACGACTGCTATTGACCACATAATGGATAACTTTAATCGTCGAACAACGACTAACTGTGGAAGTGGAACTGACAACAGATGTGTCCTCATGAATGTCGCACGTCAAACCGATGGTATGCGTATTGGCTTAGCACTTCATGTTGGAGAGTCTGCAGCGGTTAATATTGGCGCAGATGCTAAACAGGATAGGCATACATCCCGAAATTTTATGAATAAGTCCCGTGCTGTTGCCTCAGCCTTTGATTCTGCTGCTCGAATTAAAGACTTTGAAAGTGAAATGGTGGGAGCGTTCCTAGAAGTTGATCTGACCGTTTCTGAGAACGCGCATGTCATAAGTGGCGTAAGAACGGACTACTGGAATAGTTCTCGATTCCAAAATGTCGGAAATACAAATACGCAGAGTTTATTTTTAGGCGATGACGATCAAAGTCTTGTTTCGGGTTTTATGCGATTAGAGATTACTGATCCGAATCGTATTGTTAATGGTTACGTTGGATATGGTATCAGCGAGCGCCCCATGGATTACTGGGAGGCAACGACATTTAACGGCATTACAGCTGGGGATGTTGTGAACATTCAGCCAGAACGAAATCATCAATTTGATGTTGGAATAAATATCAGTAGTGAGAATTTTTCCAGTAATGTCTCGCTATTTTTCTCGGATATTGATGACTATATGTTGACAGTTGATGCTGCGACGGATTCGGTGACTAATGTGCAAGTTGAACGGTGGGGTGGAGAAATTGATATGCGGTATGACGTTTCTTCTTATTCGTCGTTATTTGGTAGTGTCTCCTATGTATCAGCGGATAACGAGACAGATAATACGCCGCTCGCGCAAACACCACCTCTAGAGTTACAGCTTGGTTTAGATCATTCGGTGAATGAGTGGAGTTTTGGTTTTCTGGCGCGGTATGTGGATACGCAAACGAGGATTGATGCAGGGAAAGGGACTGTTGTTGGTTTTGATCGAGCTACAGCGACGCCAAGCTTTTATACGTTAGCGGTGAATGCTGGATTTGAAATTAATTCTCAGTCTTACTTTAGCGTAGGTGTTGATAACCTGCTCGATGAAGATTATTTCGAGCATATAAATCGAACTAACAGTTCTGCTATTACCGGTTTCATAACGGACAATACCATTGGCGTTAAAGAGCCTGGTATGACATTGTGGCTGAAAGCGGGAATAGAGTTTTAGTTTTTCTGTCTTGAAGTAGAGTAGAGTTTAAAAAAAGGCAAAGCCGATAATCAGGCTTTGCCTAGTTTGCTGACTACTGAACTTTTGTGTTTAGTAATTACGTTAACTGTCGTACGTTTTTAACGCGCGCAACAACATTACCTTCACCATTTGAGCTTTGTAATGCTCTTCGCGTGCTTGGCGTCTACAGTATTGTGTCCACAAGTTCATAACACCCTCCTTTTTAAAGTTAGGTGCGTTCCTTCGGTAACCATTACCTACTTCCGTCTCTTTCGAGATGAACGATGATAATGCGTTCCTTCGACTGAGTAGTCTACTTCCGTCCTATATGGATGAACGTTCGCGTACTGTAAATCTGGAGGGAATTATATGTCAAGAGACTTTAGTGCGTTTTTTTAATATACTTTGACGAATGCCTTATAAACTATTGTTTATTATAGATATATATCTAATTAAATTAGGCCTAATCAGCAACTGAATTTCATTATTTACCGCATTTTTTTGATAAGTTTTATTTTTTTATTGGACAAGGTCCCACCATCATTAAAATAATTACCAGAGTTGAGTGACACTGTGTGTGATGAATACTTGGTTGTGATAATGTCTGGATCATTTTTCAAATCATTCAAATCACAATGCCGAGTCTTAATGCTCTGATCGGTAATCTGTGAAATTTTTCTCGAAGGCAAAATACATGGATGTTAGTAAATTTGTGAAACGTATTAACGATCGTTCGTCTTTTAACCAGTGGTTAGGTATCGAGGTCGTAGAGGTGGCAGTAGGCTCAGTATCGTTAAAAATTCAATGGCGCGAAGATTTTGGGCAGTATTCGGGTCATCTTCACGCGGGAATTATTGGCACGATGATTGATACCGCGTGTGGGTTTTCTGGTTTGACGGTAACGACATCAAAGTTTCTTGCATCGAACTTTTCGGTAAATTTCTTAAGACCTGCCATTGGTGATTCTTTTGTAGCCAAGGCGCAAGTGGTTAAGCCAGGAAGGCTTCAGATATTTACACGGTGTGATCTCTATGCTGTGAGCGGAA
>Ga0115552_1001976_pt1 | contig 11797 bp, 9 predicted proteins | sample COGITO_mtgs_1103_3_FD_87178 | JGI IMG/M metagenome (GOLD analysis project Ga0115552, IMG submission 87178) | Pelagic marine microbial communities from North Sea - COGITO_mtgs_110328 | ecosystem: Environmental > Aquatic > Marine > Epipelagic | place: Germany:Helgoland, sampling site Kabeltonne...
AAATTTATTTGCTGATGAATTTAAAGCACAACCACCAGCAAACACTAGATTTTTTGAAAAATTTTTTAAAGAGAGCTTATCAATTATCTTTTTAAAAAAATATTCATAAATTTTTTGTACAGATGATGCAAAATCTTTATTAAATTGATCTTTATTAATTATAGATTTAAATTCAGACGAAAATAATTTGTTTAGATTTGAATTAAAGATCTCATCAATATGAAGTGAATCCTTAGCTATATATTTAAAACTATTTTTGTGATGATTAAAATAATTTAGATTAAGTTCAAATATTGATTTGTTATTTTTGATAAATAAATTATCTTTAATCTTATCAAAATATTTAGGCTCACCATAAGCAGCCAAACCCATTACTTTATATTCATCTCCATAGTTTTTAAAACCTAAAAACTGAGTCATAGCGTGATAAAAAATACCTAGTGAATTAGGAAAATTAATTTTTTTTATAATCTTAATTCTATCATTTTTACATTCAGAAATTGCTAGTGTAACAAAATCACCAGACCCATCAATTGAGAGGCCAACAGCATCATTAAATCCCGAAGGGTAAAAAGCAGAGGCAATATGTGCCAAATGATGTTCAATATAATGAAATTTTACATTTTTGTTTAATGTAAATTTATTAAGCAGTAATTCTTTAACATTTATTTTATTTTTAAAACTTTCTGATAATAAAACTTTTTTAAAAGAAAAATTTTTTAAAAAAAATATCCCTTTAGGTAAGAGATTGCTTGAAGGTCTAGTATTAAAAGCAATGTCTGTAATTTCAGAGTCTTTTTTATCTGCAATACGCAAACATTCTTTAATAGATTCTATCGGATAGCCTGAATAATGTTTTTTTCTATTTATTCTTTCTTCTTCAATTGCAGCAATCAACTTTCCATTAACAATGATACAAGCAGATGAGTCAGCGTGATAAGTATTTATGCCAATAATTATTTTCATTTAAATATCATAAATTTATTTCATCAAAATTAGTAACTAAAAAATTTTTTTTAAAGAAATTAATTTGGGTGTAATGTTTTTTTTCAATCAATACTTTTACATTATATAACAAACATTCGACAGTAAAAATACTATATATGTTTTCTCCTGATGCAATTGTAAATTTTGACTGTGCTTGTAATCTTTGAACATTTATATTTTTTAGATAGCCATAATTTTTGATATTTTTAATATTTAACTTATCTCCTATGACACTAATTTTAGCTCCTGATTTTGCCATTCTTCTTATAAATTTTTTTGGAAAAAAACTTTCTTTATTCATGTGTTTTCGATAGTACAATATAAGATCAATACTTCTTTTTTTATTTTTAAATTTTGAAATACGTATATTTTTTATTAAAAAATTAAACTTACTTTTTTGTTTTAATTTTTTTGATAATTTTTCTTTCAATAAATCAGTAGAAAAAATTATTTCGCTAGATCTTAAAAGTAGAAAACATTCACTAATTTTATAAAATAAAGTAAATAAGTATTTTCTAATTAAAAAATTTAATTTATGTCTGCTTGAATACTTTGCTCCACCTGTAATTGGCCCTAGAATAGTTTTTGGAGGAAGAAACATAAATATAAAAAAGTTCCATAATGGCAAATAATTTATATATGCAACGTTCTTATTAACAAAATAATACTTCCAACAATATAAAATTCCAATAAAAGGTGAAAAATATTTATTATATTTTATGTTATTCATCTTATTAAATTTTATTTTATAATTTTTTCTCTTTACTAAGTATTTTGTAAATAATCTTGCTAACTTTCCCTCACCAGAATTTTCAGCATAATCGGATGCCCACACGTATAATATATTTTTAGTCAATTTTTTTGAATGAAGTGTTTAAATATTTTTTCAGAATAAACCTACCTTTAAGATAATAATATAAAGTTTCTGTGAGTCTTAATAATCTCCTGAATGTATCTGTTTTTAATCTCCATAAAAACTCAAATTTTATAAAAGGTTTTGGGACCACTTTTTCTTCATTTGAAGCTATTGAAATTGAAGCACCTATACAAATTATTTTATATTCTTTGTTATACTTTGTAATAGAGAAGGCGATCTGTTCCTGTTTAGGTGTGGGCAGGGTTATAAAAGTTAGAGTATTTTTTGGCAATTTAATTTTAATTTTTTTTAGAGATTCAATATTAGCGTAAGGCATTTTTTTATGTATTATTTTTTTTTTAAAATGCTTAACAAGATAAGCTTCACTTTTTTTTGAAATATTGCCAATTATAAGAATATTCTTAATTGAGTCTGGTATTAGTAATTTTCTTATTAAATCTCTACCAGGTTGTTTTTTTTGATGTGTAAATTTTTCTGCACTTATACCGTCTGTCCAATGATATAAATTATCATAAGGATATACTTTATTTGCTGCATAGTAGCCCAAAAATGCAAGATTCATTGCAGATAAAATAAAGTTTTTTTTAAAAGGAATTTTTTTAAAGCTACCAAGTATATTAAAATTATTATTTGAATAATTTTTATCAAAATGTGTTTTGAAAATTTGCATGTCTTTATTAATATTTTCTTTTTTTAAATAAAAATATTGATGAAGTTTTAATGGTAATCTTACCAGTGTATTTATTATATTATTTTTAATTTTATTTAATTTAAATGAGATAAAAATTTCTTTAGTAGAAATAATATAACTCATGAAATTCTTAGTCGAAATTCCCCCAACCCTCATTCTTATAATTGTTTGATTTAATTTTTTAAATTTTGTTTTTTTTATATAAAGAATTCTTAAAAAAAATTCAAAATCTGAAGCTATAAGGAAATCTTCATTATAAAGATTATTTTGTTGATACACTTCTTTTTTAATAAATGTTGCTGGGTGAGGAGGCATCAACCCATACTTCATTTGTGAAACTTTAAAGTTAGATATATTATAATATCTTGTAACATCGTAATATTGTGATTTTTTAAAGTAGACTACATTTCCGGTAAAAATTTTAAATTCTTTATTTTTATTAATTTGGTTTACAACATTATTAATTGTGTTATTTGAGTGATAGAAATCATCTGAGTTTAATATTGCAATATAATCTCCACTACACTTTTTAATCCCATAGTTAATCGCTTGGTAAATTCCACTTTTTTTGTAAATGTATAATTTTTTATTTTTATTTGGGTATCTTTTTATTATGTTATGTGTTTGATCGTTTGATCCTCCATCTATAATAATATGTTCAATATTTTTATAATTTTGCGACAAAATTGAGTTTAATGTGTCTCTAATTGTTTCTTGACTATTAAGAGTCACAGTTATTATTGAAATTTTAATCATTTAAATATTGTAATAATTGTCTTTTGATATATTAGTTATTTTTTATTTCTACCATGAAAGTTAAAAAAGCTTTAATCACTGGTGTTACTGGCCAAGATGGCTCTTATTTAACTGAATTTTTACTAAATAAGAATTATATTGTTTATGGAATAAAAAGAAAATCCTCATCATTAAATACCGATAGAATTAATCATATTTATTTAAATAAAAGATATAAAAATAGATTTTTTTTAATTTATGGTGATCTAACAGATGCTAATTCAATTTCAGCAATTATTAAGAAAATTAAACCAGATGAAATTTATAATCTTGCTGCTCAGAGTCATGTAGGTGTGAGTTTTGAGTTGCCTCATTATACAGCCCAGGTTAATGCCATAGGAACATTGAATATTTTAGAGGCAATTAGAATTAATGAACTTCAGACCAAAACTAGATTTTACCAAGCATCAACTTCAGAACTATTTGGTGAAATACAAGAACAAAAACAGTCAGAAAAAACAAAATTTTACCCAAAAAGCCCATATGCAACTTCAAAATTATTTGGGTATTGGATTACCAAAAATTATAGAGAGTCTTATAATATGCATGCATCTAATGGAATACTTTTTAATCACGAGTCACCAAGAAGAGGTGAAACTTTTGTTACTAGAAAAATTACAATAGGAATAAGCAAAATTATCTTAGGAATAGAGAATTATATAAAATTAGGTAATATTTATTCTTTAAGAGATTGGGGTCATGCGAGAGATTATGTCGAAATGTGCTGGAAGATTACCCAACATAAAAAAGCAGATGATTTTATAATAGCGACTGGAAAACAATATACAGTAAAAAATTTTGTAGAAAGGTGCTTTAAATATTTGGATATAAAAATCAAATGGAGTGGTAGTGGTGTTAATAAAGTTGCAAGGATCGTAAGGTATGATCAAAATAAATATCCTCACCTTAAAAAAAATATGAAAGTAATCAAGATAGATAAAAAATATTTTAGACCAAATGAAGTTGAGAATTTAATTGGAGATTATTCCAAATCAAAAAGAGTTCTAAAATGGAAACCTAAAACTACGATAAATGATTTAATTAAAGAAATGATTGATAATGATATAAATATATCAAAAAAATTATTAAAATAGCTTGAAAAAAAAAATATTTATAGCAGGACAGGAAGGAATGGTTGGTAGTGCAATTCTGCATACTATAAAAAAAAATAAATCTTTTAATGTAATTAATTGTAATAGAAAAGATTTAGACCTTACAAATCAAAGTTTAGTTGATAAATGGTTTCAGAAAAATAAACCAGAAATTGTAATAAATGCAGCAGGTAAAGTGGGAGGTATACTTGATAATTCAACACATCAATCAGATTATCTTTATACAAATGCAATGATTGGATTAAATTTGATTAACTCAAGTTTTAAACATGAGGTTAAACAATTTATTAATTTAGGATCAGCTTGTATTTATCCAAAAAAAGTTAACCAACCGATTAAAGAAGATTCATTACTATCCTCACAATTAGAAAAATCCAATGAGGGTTATGCAATTGCCAAAATAACGTGCTTAAAATACTGCCAATATTTAAAAGAAAAATATAATAAAAATTTTATATCTGTACAGCCAACCAATCTTTATGGGGTTGGAGATAATTTTGACCTTAAATCCAGTCACGTTTTGCCTGCACTTGTTAAAAAGTTTACTTTAGCAAAAGAAAAAAAATTAAAATCAGTAGAAATCTGGGGAACTGGGAAACAAAAAAGAGAATTTCTAAACGTGAATGACTTAGCAAGTGCAGTTTTATTTTTATTAAATAAAAAAATTAATTATGACTATTTAAACATAGGTAGTGGAGAGCAAATCTCCATTAAACAACTAGCGATGACTATAAAAAAAATAACTGGATATAAAGGTAAAGTTTTTTTTAATAAAGATTACCCCGATGGTGTTAAAAAAAGAATTGTTGATAGTAAATTAATTAATAAATTAGGATGGAAAGTAAAAATTAAACTTAAAACAGGCCTTATTGATTATTGTTCTTACTACTACAATAAGGTGATGCAGGAAGAAAATAAATAATAACAAATTACTTACTCAATTTATAAATAATTAAACTATAACAAAAAATTGTAGCTAAAATTATAAATAATCTATTTATATCAAGATAAGATAAAATTATTGGAGTGATAATAATTAATTGAATTATCATTAGACTTTGTAAATGTGTAAATTTTTCAGATAATAAGTGATGAAGATGGGTACGATCAGGTCTAAGTGGATTTTTATTATTTAAAAATCTTTTAAAAAAAACTCTAATTAAATCGATACCAGGCAACATCATAAAAATAAAAATTTCATCAACGTATTTAATCTGTCCTACATTATATAATTTTATAAACATGTAACTAATTATAAAAGCTATTAGTAGAGTGCCAGAGTCTCCTAGGAAAGATTTATTTTTATTATTAAGATACGAAAAAAAAATAAGATAAATTAATAAAATTTTAAATAAATATGAATTTGAAGAAAAAAATAAAATAAAGCAAATTATAATTATTGAATAAAGACTTGCTTGTAGGTTAATTCCATCAAACATATTAAATGCATTTAAAAACACCAAAAAGCAAAATACTGTAAAAAATAAACTAAATTTTCCTATATTGATAATTTCATCATAAAAAGAAAAATTGATTGATGAAATAAGAAGATTTTTATCAAATAATAACGTTAATAATATTATTATAAATAATAATAAAAATTTGTAATTAGGAGTCAAATCATATTTATCATCAAACAAACCAATCAAAAAAATGATAAAGGCTGAAGTCATAAAAATGTATAATTCTAAATTGCTATTAAATAAAACCTCACTTAATAAAAGCTCTTTATTTGAGATTATTGTTATAAAATAGATTAAAAGATTAATTATTAAAATAATTCCACCTGCTAGTGGCATCGATTTTAAATGAAATTTTCTTTTTTTATCAGGTTTATCTAAAATATAATGAAAAAATAATAATTTATTAAAATTTACAACAAAAAAAAAGTTAACTACAATAAAAACTAACAGACAATAGTTTACATAAGTCATTTTATTTTAAAACTTTAAATCTTTGCATTAAAATTAAGCCCATATAGAATAATATTAAATCTATGCCAAATACTGAATAAGAACTTTCAACTATCGATCTGATAAAAAACACAATCATAATACTAAAAGAAAAATAACTAATTAACTCTTTTTTCCTACTAAAAAATAAGTATTTTAACAGCTGCACGCCAGAGGTTAATGTTAAAATTAAAAAAAATGTGACCCCTGTAATTCCAGAAGATGCAAATGTATACATCAGCCCATTTGAAGCTGTTTGATTAATTAGATACCTATCTCCCTGTGCACCATATCCAAAAAATAAATTATTTTTATAATCGAACTTATTAATAATTTTTTTCCAGTCTCCAATCCTTCCAGTAAACCCAGTTGGATTTGATTTATGTTTAATAAATCTTGATCGTTCTTGAAGAAATTTAATTGGTGATACAAAACCCTGATCTAAGAATTGAACATTTTTTTCGCATTGTGTGTTTTTACATTTAAATAAATTTAATGAATTTATTGTAATCAGAGAAAGTATTAACAAAGCTGGTAATACAAAATAAATCAATAAATATTTCAATAAATTTATTAGTGTGTATTTTTCGCTTATTAAATAATTAAAGATTAAAAAAATAAATGTAATACCTATAATAGCTCTACTTTCATATAAAAAAATAAATGAAGTAAAAAAAACTAAAGGAATAGTTCTTAAAATTTTTGATTTAAAAATTCTTTTAAAAAATATTGAATAGGTAATTAAAAGTATCAATCCTATTCGTGAAACACCAGAGGATCTTATACCACCATCAGATAAAAAATAATTAATAGCACCATAAAATAATCTATCATAATCTCTAAAATATTTATAAAGGTCATTTATAGCAGAATTAAAAAAAACTACGCTTAAAAGAATAAAAGTTAAACAGATTATCAGATATATTTCTTCATTTTCAAAATTTAGTATTATAAGATTTAAAATAATTAATATATTTATTGCAGATAAGATGTATAAAAAATTCCATAATGAATTAGATGTATAAAACAAACCTGGAATTTGAGATAAAAAACAAAATAGTGGTATTAAAAAAGCTAGAAATGGACTTAGTTTATTTTCTTTATATTTAGAAAAATTTAAAAAAAAAAAGAAACATAACATTTTAAAACAAAATAAATTTAATGTTATCCTGAAAAAATTTATTACACTTTTTAATGTTACATCTTCATTTGTTGTTAATATAAATAAATCACTATTATTCGTACCAATAGAAGCCCATGAGATTATAAAAGATAAAATTATAACAATTTTATAATAAATTTTTTTTTTATTTGTGATTATTTCATTAATAAACATCAGTTATTATTTACTATTTTTTTGTTTTATTTGGCGTGCTTATAAACATCTTCTTTAAAATGTTGTGTTTTTTTTAAGTATAACCAAAAACCAAGTAAATAAAATAATATTAAGGATATCCAATTATTAAAAATATTTCCAGAAGGTATCAAGGGGAATATACTTACAAGTATACCTACGTTTAAAAAGTAATAGGAAATATTAATTTTATCATTTTTATAAATCTTAAATGCAAACTTACTAAAAATTGAAATTATATAAAAAAGCACATATAATGCAAAAATAAATCCAAAAAAACCAATGTCAGATAATATTTGAAAATAAGTGCTATGTGGATGAGTAGAACATAATAGGTTAATTTGGCTTTTATTTTTATTGAATTGTTTTAATTTATTTTTTTTCAAATCAAAACATGCAAGTTGAAAACTTTTAACACCAGATCCAATTAAGAAATTTTCTTGGAAAATTTTTATTGATGTGTAAACAAGGTTTTCATGTTCATAAGAATAATATCTTAAATTGATCCCATTTTTATCTTTTAGATCCGAATAATTTCCTTGTATTTGATCCATTGTGAATTTGATTAATTTATAATTAAGCTTAGGGTGTGTATAAAAAAGACATGTAAATATTAAAATTATACATGATATAAATTTAAATTTATTTTTAGATGTAAAAAAATAGAAGGTGCAGACTATAAAATAAAGGGTTAATGCCGTTCTTTCAGAAGTTAAAAAAATAATCGTTCCCACCAATAATATTAAACTAACACTTAAAAGATCATTCTTCTTTCTTTCGCGCCAATATATTACCGCAAGTAGTAATGGTAAAAATCTTACTAGATAGCTACCAAGCTTTTTTTCATCATTAAAAAAACTTGTAATATGTTTAAAAGAATCTTCTTTACCTCTCCCAGGCCAATCATAGCCAAATAAGTTACTGCCATAAAAATACTGAATAAGAGCATCCATCAAAACAATCAATAGAGTAAACATTAATGAATATGAAAATATTGTAATAAAAAAATCATATTTCTTTAATAAATAGAAAATAGACAAAGATACTAAAAAATATCTGAAATAAAAAAATGAAGCTAAAAAAGAATGTTCAAAATATTTTGTAAAAAGAAGACTAATTATGATTATCAAATAAAATGCTACCATCAAAATAATTTCAGTCCTTATTATCCTAAAAAAAATAATTTTTTTCTTAAAAAAAATATAAATTAAAATTATTCCAGAAATAGAGCAGGCTAAATCTGCAAGAAATATACTTGTTGCCAAAAGAAAAGGCACCACGATGATTAATATTAATAAGAACTTATCAACAAACTCAATTTTTTCTTTAAAATTTCTATATAATTCACCCATATAATATGATTAATTAGATTTATTAGGTATAAAATCAATAAATAAAATTATGGATATTTGAATTTTTTTTAAAAGTAACATATTTAATCAATACATAAATGAAAAAAATATTAATCTGTGGTGCTGGAGGCTTTATTGGAGGACATTTAGCTAAAATGTTTGATAATGAAAAAAACATTCAATTAATTTGTGTTGATATTAAACCTATAGAATATTGGTTTCAAATTTTTGATAATGCTGAAAATCACTGTTTGGACCTTAAGGATTATAACAACACTTTAAAAGTTACAAAGGGAGTAGATCATATATTTAACCTGGCATGTAATATGGGAGGTATGGGTTTTATTGAAAACAACAAAGCTGAATGTATGCTTTCCGTTTTAATTAATACAAATTTACTAAGAGCTGCAATTAAAAATAAATGTAAAAAATATTTATTTTCTTCGAGCGCTTGTGTTTATAATGGATCAAAACAAAATCAAACATTTATTCCAGGTTTAAAAGAGACTGATGCGTACCCCGCTGAACCTGAAGATGGATATGGTTGGGAAAAATTATTTAGTGAAAGAATGTGTAGGCATTTTACAGAAGATTTTGGTCTGGAAACTAGGGTTGTGAGGTTTCACAATATATATGGCCCAGTTGGAACTTTTGATGGAGGCAGGGAAAAAGCTCCCGCAGCATTATGTAGAAAAATTATCAATGCAAAAAATAAGAATTTAAATAAAATTGATGTTTGGGGAGATGGAGAGCAAACAAGAAGCTTTTTATACATAGACGATTGCATAGATGGAATGATGAAAGTTTTTAATAGTAACAACTCAGAAGTATTTAATATTGGCAGTGAAGAACAGGTGTCAATTAATCAAATGATAGATATTATTGAAAATATAGCGCAATATAAAGTAGATAAAAATTACCAACTAGATAAACCGTTAGGCGTTAGAGGCAGATCAAGCGATAATAGCTATGTGACTGAAAAAATTGGATGGAAACCAAAAAGCACATTGTTAGAAGGACTTATAAAAACATATCAGTGGATTAGTGAACAAGTTGATAGTGGAACAAATATTGATAAATTTTGTAAAAGTAATATTGAAAAGTAGTTTTATTTAAATTTATGAAAGTATTATGGCTAGTTTCATTTAGACCAATCGGAAAATCTAAAATCAATGATCTATTTCAAAGTATTTTTGTAGATTCTGTTAAAAGTTTAGATTATGATATTACCTTTAGCTTAACCCAGTTTGATGAGAGCAACGTAAAAGAATTTATAGAAGAAAAAAAAATTAAAAACTTCTATATCAATATTCCAAAAAAAGAATTACCAGAAGGTAAAAAGTATTCTAATAAATTAATGTTAGATAATGCATTAGAACAATACATTAATAATGGTGATTTTCAGTATCTAATATATTCTACAGCCGATATAATAGTTCCTAATAATTTATTTGAATCTTTATCTAAAATTAAATTAGACAGTTATTGTGCATTTATTTATCCCAATACACACTCAATAAATGGTACTATTAAAAATAGTTTTTGGCCTCATTTTGGAATTGATTTGATTATTTTTAAAATTTCCAAAGAAAGAGCAATTAAATTTAAAGAAATTATTAAAAGCTACAATCAATATGACTGGGGTATTAATGAAAATTTCTATATTGCTGCAAGTGAAGCATTAAAATTAAAAACAATTAATATATTTAAAAATTCAAATGTAATAAAATTTGACAATGATTTTGAATCGTTCTCAGAAGACAGAACTTGGCAATCAATTTCGTGGAAAGAAAACCAAAGTTATTTATTAAATTTTTTGAAACATAATGGTTTAACTAAAATGTACGCTTATGGATCTTATTATTACTTATTATTTAAGGTTTTTAATTTTAAAGATTTAAATTTTAATTTATTATTATCGTATTTAACTTTTTATCCGTATTATTTAATAAAAAAAATAATTACTAAAATAAAAAAAATAATTCAAAGTTAATGAAAAAAAAAAATATACTTATACTCGGATCAGAAGGTCAAATAGGTGCTCATCTAGTAGATTTTTTTAAACAAAAAAAAAACTACAATATTAGTAAATTTGATCTTGTTTTAGGAAAAGCACATGATTTAAGAGAGACTAGCAATAAGAATCTTGAAAGAAAAATAAAATCAAGTGATTTTATTTTTTTTTTAGCTTTTGATGTTGGGGGTTCAAGATATTTGAAAAAATATCAACGAACATATGAATTTTTAATGAATAACCTGTTTATTATGGGAAATGTTTTCAAATTAATTAACAAATACAATAAAAAATTTATATTTGCTAGTAGTCAAATGTCTAATATGGACTCTTCCCCATATGGTACATTAAAAAAATTAGGCGAAGATATAACTAAATCATTAGATGGTATCTATGTAAAGTTCTGGAATGTTTATGGAATAGAAAAGGATTTAAATAAATCGCATGTGATAACTGATTTTATTCTAATGGCATTAAAAGATAAAAAAATAAAAATGTTAACAAGTGGAAAAGAGAGTCGAGAATTTTTATACGCTGATGATTGTTCTAAGGGGTTATTTACAATAATGAATAAATTTACGTTTTTTATCAAACAGAAAAAAGAACTTCATTTAACAACATCAAAAAGGATTAAGATAATTGAAATTGCAAAAATTATAAAAA
>Ga0115552_1001998_pt1 | contig 11760 bp, 9 predicted proteins | sample COGITO_mtgs_1103_3_FD_87178 | JGI IMG/M metagenome (GOLD analysis project Ga0115552, IMG submission 87178) | Pelagic marine microbial communities from North Sea - COGITO_mtgs_110328 | ecosystem: Environmental > Aquatic > Marine > Epipelagic | place: Germany:Helgoland, sampling site Kabeltonne...
AACCAGTGCCGGACTTATATTTTTGGCTGGAGTGGAAAACCGGCAATCGACACCCTGCTGTCACATAGGTGCCCTTTTGTTTGTTACTCAGTAGCGCACCGGTAAAAGCATGCTCGGTGCCCTTTTCCCAAAGAATATTAAACTGTTTGGGGGTGAGTAATTGCCTCCAAATCTCTTCGGGAATGGTATCCAGATCACGGCTTTTGGCAATTAACTGCTTGGCTTGATCCACGGTCATATTGGTGTGAGGGCTATCTACGGCAATAGCAAAATTGAACGGTACTGCAAGCAGCACAGTAAGCATCAGAAAAATTCGGTTATTCATAATTTGGCCTAACGTGCGACCTGACCAATAGGATAAAAATCAGGGCGTAAGAGTTTAGTGTGAGGGTTTGACCACACTAAACCGCCGATGTTCATGCACGGGCATTTTCTGTCGTAGTTTTTTTAGGTAATCTAGGTCGATGCCTGCGGTCACCACACCCTGCCCGTCATCCAGTTCGGACAGGATATTGCCCCAAGGATCTACAACAGCGGAACCACCCCAAGTAGGCTGTTTTGGATGAGTACGGTCGCCCATATTCGCACCGATCACATAGCACAAATTTTCAACCGCTCTCGCTCGCAACAGCAACTGCCAGTGAGCCTCACCAGTGGTCGCGGTAAAGGCGGAGGGTACCACCATTATTTCTGCGCCTTGGTCGGCGAGATAGCGATATAGTTCGGGGAAGCGTAGATCGTAACAGACCGTCAAACCCAACTTGCCAAACGGCGTTTCTACCACTACCGGTTGATCCCCATGGCAGTAATTGTCTGACTCGCGATAACGGCCTTTGGCATCATCCACCAGCGCATCGAACAGATGTATTTTTTGATAACAGGCCACTTCTCGACCTTCGTCGTTCACCACAAAGCAGCTGGCCATTGCTCTCTCATCATCAGGGATCGCAACGGGGATAGTGCCTCCCACAATCCAAACTTGATGATAGCTTGCCTGCTCGGCTAAAAACGTGCGTGCGGGACCAGTGGAATACTGTTCTTGCTGGGCAGTGGCTGAAATATCCCCACAACCGTGGTAAGCAAAATACTCGGGAAGCACCAATAGTTTTGCTCCCTGTTTTACCGCCTGCTCAATCAGGCTCTGTGCCTGCTGTAGATTGGCTTCAAGGCTACCACCACTGGTCATTTGCAGCGCAGCAACCTGGCTCACTTTTGACTCTCGTCCGAATCGCCTGATGTGATAATTGTTGGACTGATTGTTGCGGTGCCACTTTTATCATTCGATCTTTTGTTACTGAAGATTTTGTCACTAAAAATTCGCTCAACAACAACCTCAGGTTCACTCCACGGCCCGGTAATTCGATAGCTAATGCTCGATAATCTATCCACCTGCTTCTTGAACACTTTGCCAGTGACATACACCCCCGCTGCCGCAGGAAGACCACCAATCAATGCCACCACCCAGGGTAAATTAGTACCCAAAGGCAATGTGGTCACTAAATGAGCATCGATATCCTCTGATAGCAAATTAGCGGTACCAGACAACTTGACGCGACCTGAGGTTAGTTTTACGACAATGGGGGCATCAAAGGTCATCGTGCCCTGATCAAATACGAGCCCACCCTGCATTTCATCATAGCCCATACCTTCCTGAAACAAATCCGAAAAGTCCAAGCGCAAACGCCGCAGCCAGTTGTCGAAGTTAAACAGGCTGATCAAGCGGATCATCTGCTTGGTCGCACCCTTCGGCGATTGATAAAAGCGTCCTTTTTCCAAGTGTAGTGACATGGCGCCCTTCATTGTTGTCGTCGATATTTCCCACGGTTTCCCCGGCCAGATCATCTCCGCAAAAAAGTTGGCCTCATCACTATCCAGAATCTCAGGTAATCCCCATGCCTCCATGACATCACCCAAATTACCGGCGCGGAACAGACCATCAACCAGCGTATGGTGACTCCCATCCTCATACGTCCATTCCAGGGTGGTTTCATATTCTTTATCGCCCACCTGCAAACCAAGCAGGTTGGCATCGATGCCAGAAATCATCACGCCATTCGACTGAGGTTTCATCAAAAAACTGGCTTCACCAAAAAGCCTATCGCCAACACTCAAGTTTTTTACCGACAACTGCACATGGGGCAAACTCGCCGGATCAAGACTGTCGGCATCACCACCAGCCTCGGTAGGCGTTGGTACTGACAACCTGTCCAAATCAAGCACTATGGGCAACGTTGTATCCTTGGGAAGAAAAACCTGACCTACTGCCAAATCACTATCAATTACAATCTGCCAGCCCTCATCTTTGTGACTTCCTTTTACTGCGGCTTTCTCAAAAGAAAGGCCGGCTACATCAAGCTTCTCAATGTACAGATCAAATACTGGAGACAAAGTCTTACCCGGATCTACGGTATCCCTAAACAATTGCGAATAAACTACCTGCCACTCGGAGAGAACAAAATTTTCAAGATGTCCAACAGCCATAAGCTGCCCTACTTCTGGCAGTGTGGTCTGCTCGCTATCCCGAGCCAGTAATCCTCGAACCAGAACACCCTCTTTCTGAATTAGATGTACCCGCAAACTGTCATCCATTGCCACCTTAATATCCCTGCTATCTGCAAACACAATATCGGCCGTTACATCCCGTTTACTATCAGCCTCTTTCCCAAAGGGCGCGGGGAGGTTAAATACCACACCCTTTAACTGGCTGTGTATTTTCAACTTCAGAGGTAAGGTCACGTCTTCCAGCGGAACCCATAAATTGGCCTTAACGTCTGTTTTTCCCTGAAGGATCTGACCTGATGGCAAATTAAGAAACTTACCCAGAGAGGGCATAGATAAATGCCCCGTCATATTTACAACAAGATCATCCTGCTTAGTGGCGAGATTAGCTGCCACGGGCTCCCCCCAAAAGAATCCTTTAAGATCGTTGGAAAACAAGCCCTTACCATCGCGATAATGGAGTACACCCTGCATTTGTTCAAAAGAAATGTCTGTTTTAGGTAGTGCTATTCGCGCTTGAGAAAGATTGGTATCCACAATATAAGATCCACCCACTGCACCCGCTGACAGGGGGATCGTAAGGTCAAAATTGATCTGGCTACCCCCTGATAACTGCCAACCCGATAGCCCGTTAACACGAGACTTTAGTGGTGATTCGGCAAGCACACCAACAGCATCGCCAACATCAGCAGTCACTACACCATTGATCAGCAACTCTAGGCCCTTTTTTGGAGCAGGACGGACAAGTACGTCACCGTGTTTCACAAGCGTTTTACCGAGTGCGGCAGTTTTTATCTCCCCATCGAGCTCACTATCGTCGAGGGTCACGAGTGCATCCATTTTCTCCAAGGCTGGCCAGTCTGGATGAAACCTCAGGTCACCATTAGTGGTATTGAGGTAAAGCTGAAGTGAATGTAGATTGGCCTGTCCCCTAGACAGCGAGCCTCTCCAGACAAAGCCCAACTCAGGTATGGATATATCACCCATAGATTGATCAAGCCAATCAAGCAACCCCGAGCTTAGATTATTTGGCAAGTAACGGGGTCTATACCGGGAATGAGTATTGCGAACACCGAGGGACAAATACATTTCAGGCTTGTTATCAGGCTGACCAAGTGGAATATCAAGATAGAGGTATGCTGTTCCCTGCCCCTCCTCTCCGCCCAGTTCAAGTGGACCACTGGTGACCGTCACGGCATGGTTTTCTGCATTCCAGTGCCATTTCACCTGTCCCCTGATAGCACTGTGCTCCATGTACTGGTCAAATATTTGAGGGTAATGCATGGCGAAACCATTTGGACTATCCAGCTCGACCAAACCAGAGCCGTTATTGACTTCAACATAACCATTGATCTGACGACTTGCTGGTGCACCATGCCAAGAGGAAACGGAAACATTATCCAAGTTGGCCCGAATTTGGACATCGGGCACCTCATTTTCTAGGGATAAATCTAGGTGGAGGGAACGAACAGTTCCCGCCGGTTGAAGCTCTTGAATAATATTTACTACAGAATCCGGAGCTAGCCCGGTTTTTAGCAGCAAGTCATCCAACAGTGATAAGTTGATCTGGCTAATTGCCAGAGAACCGTTGTACCACTCTGCACCCACTTTCTGAAGGAGGTTAATATCCAATGGGTTTATTTGCAGCTCACCCCAGTCAAAATCCAAACCCTGTATGCGCAAGCCCCATTCTTCACCTGGATTAAACCAACCCGTAATCTCTGTGTTGAAATTAGTTAAAGGCGCCGCATCTTTAAGCCAATTAAGAGGCACTTCTGCAGCAGAAAGTCGACCGACGAGACTCGCGCCCCCGCCTCTTTCAGCATTAATCCATAGCTCCCCATCGATCTCTGTTTCAATATCACCAACACGCTCAACAATTTTGGGGAACCACCCCCTAGCAAGCGCACTGAGCGAACCACTAAAATTAATATGATGAAGCTTCAGATATCCCGATCCCTCAAAATTTTTATAATCTCGATGGTCACCATGACCCTCAGCGATAAGTTTGGCTGTGTGCTCATCCCCTGCCAAATTGACAGCCGCTAGCAGACGATGGAAATCGCCACTGTTCTCTAACAAAATATCGTGCGCTTCCAACACTTCGGACGTTCCAGAGAAAAAATCTAGAGTGAGAGAAACCTGTTGAATTTCAAGGTGGGCGCTATAGAGCAGTACATCTAAAAAATCATTCATGCCTCCATCACCCCCAATCAGAGACAGCCCAGCAATAGTCCAGACACCTGTAGCGTCCTCCTTTGCTATCAGGCTCACACTCCCCAGCTGTAGATCACGCCAAACTAACTGCCGGGATAAGAGACTTTGAACTAGGTCAAGGTCCATGGTTACACGATCTAGCTTAACGGCTGGTTTTATCTGGTCATAACCGTAAATGGACAAATCATTAGCGGACACCTGTGGTGTTAGCTGATGCCATTCACCCTGCAACTCCATGCTAACCAACTCAAGGTCTAGTAACACAGAGGCGTAGTGATTAATTTCTGACCGGTAATCGTCCAAGTTATTAATGGCTTCACGACCCACCGACACCAGCAAGGCAAGAGCAATCACCAGAAATGCCAACAATAGTAGGGTTTTCCGAACGATTCCTTTCAGCAGCCGAACTACATTCAAAATATACCCTTAATCCTTAAATCACTGACAAACTTTGTTAAGGCTGGCTGCATGCTATGCAGAACCCGAAAAGCCATCAAGGAGTAATTGTGCTGGATGCACTTCATACCGAGCCAAATTCCTAAGAGAAAAAATAATGTTGTTGTCATGTTAAGGGCCATGATACGCGAGCAATTACCAAATAAAAAACGATGCGTAGGTCTGATTCACCTACACATCCTATCTCGGCTAGGCGGGAATAATATCGTACTGCTCGGGGGAGTACATGGGTTCAACCTGAAACGCTATAGCTCGACCAACAAACTCTTCCAAATCGGCCACATAAGATGACTCCTCTTCCAGTAACCGATCGACAACCACCTGTGCCGCCAATACAAGAAACTTGTCACATTCAAATGCGCGAGATTCACGAAGAATGTCCCGAAAAATTTCATAACAGATCGTTTCTGCCGACTTTACTCTCCCCTTGCCATCACAGGTAGGACAAGACTGACAGAGTATTTGACCTAAACTTTCGCTGGTTCTCTTCCGGGTCATCTCCACTAGACCCAATGCAGAAATACTGGCAATGCTAGTCTTGGCCCGATCACGTGCCAGAGCTTTTTCCAGTGCACGTAATACCTGACGCTGGTGTTCAACTCCAAGCATATCGATAAAGTCGATAATAATAATACCCCCTAGACTGCGTAACCGTAGCTGGCGGGCAATGGCCGATGCTGCTTCCAGGTTGGCTTTAAATGTAGTTTCTTCCAGATTGTGACGACCTACAAAAGAACCGGTGTTCACATCCACCGTTGTCATCGCTTCTGTCTGCTCAATAACGAGATAACCACCCGACTTGAGCTGGACTGTTTTATCCAGTGCTCGATTGATTTCGTCTTCCACACCATGGAGGTAAAACAGCGGTCGATCGGAAGAGTAGTATTCTATGGCCAACTCCAGCTCAGGGTTGAACTGCCGGGCAAACTCACAAAGCTTACTATGAGCCTTTTTGGAATCTACCCATATCTTTTCCACTTGCGGCTGAGCCATATCACGCATGGAGCGCAAAAACATCGGCAAGTCCTCATAGATAACTGCGGGTGCTTTTAACCCCTTGGTCATCTCAACGATATGCTGCCAAAGCTGATGCAAAAATTTTACATCCCTGACTAACTCTGTTGAATCAACGCCTTCCGCAGCCGTTCGGATAATATACCCCCCACCCTTGTCACTATCCTTTAACACTATATCTAACTGCTGGCGCAGGCGTTCACGCTCACCTTCATCCTCAATCCGTTGGGAAATACCAATATGATCCACAGTTGGCATATAAACTAAAAATCGAGAAGACACGGAAAGTTCAGTGGTGAGGCGAGCACCTTTGGTACTGATAGGGTCTTTCATCACCTGCACTACCACCGACTGCCCCTCGCGCAGGAGTTGCCTTACATCTAGGTCATTACCATTTCCATAACTCGCACTACCAAGCTCATCACTAGCAGGTTTTTTAATATCATCTACATGAATAAAACCCGCTTTATCCAGACCAATATCCACAAAAGCTGCCTGCATACCCGGCAACACCCTAACTACCTTACCTTTATAGATATTGCCAACAATGCCCCTACTGAGAGCCCGCTCTACACCGACTTCCTGTAAAACGCCATTTTCCACCAACGCAACACGCGTCTCCATCGGGGTAACATTGATTAGAATTTCTGAACTCATTCCGGTATCCACCAAGAAATTTCAAACGCTTTTAATAACTGACAAGTTTCAGTTAATGGCAAACCCACCACCCCGGAATAACTGCCATTAATCGCTGTGACAAAAACTGCTCCGAGCCCTTGTATTGCATAGGATCCAGACTTGTCGCAGGGTTCACCTGTTTGCCAATAACGAATACATTCCTCACTATCCAGCTGCCGGAAAGTCACTAGGGTTTCAGACAACACCACCTGCTGCTTATCTCCTTGAATCATCGCCACCGATGATAAAACCCGGTGTGTTTTTCCTGAGAGTCGCATCAGCATTGAAACGGCATCTGCTTGTCCAGAGGGCTTACCAAATATATCGTCACCCAACACTACTGACGTATCTGCCCCCAACACAGGTAATTGTTTATTCTGATTAGCGCTCCAGCCCACTCTGGCTTTTTGCAACGCGATGCGGTTGACGTAATCTTCTGGTGATTCGCCAACTAATACGGCCTCATCAATTTCAGCGGGTGACACCAAAAAATGGCAGCCAATCTGTTGCAATAATTCCCGACGACGAGGGGAAGCGGAGGCAAGAATAAATTCTGAATCTAGCTGCATATAGCCCAATGGCTCAGGCAATGGTTCGTTGCCAAAAAATTTATAGCGGTTCTGTTAACGCGTATTTTCAACCGACAAGCATCGTTCTGCGTGACCAGCTTTATCAATATTTAACGATGTCCAAACTGGCCCGCAATAATTTAATACTCGTGCGACATATCTTGACTTAATTGCGGCGCTCTCAATAGGCGATTCAACAGCCATACCAGCAACGGCCAAACAAGCGCCGACGAAATTGCTGGTGCCAGCACCAGGTCACCCTGCCAGTTCACACGCAACAACAAGGTAATACTGTGTAGCAGCAATTGACTCATGAGCACCAGCAACAATACCAGTGCTGCTTGGTGAAGCACCCTGAAGTGGTGTAGACGCTGCTGTAATAGTTGTAACAGATAAGCACACAGCGCAAAGACCACGGCGTGACGACCAAATAATTCACCGATAAAAATATCAAGTAACAAACCCGCCAGCCAAGCGAAAGCAATGCCGTGCTTAAATGGGTCTCGAAACAACCAATAAAATACGACCAATAATACAAATTGTGGCCGCCAATGGGCGAGAGTCGAACTCAAGGGAAAAATTTGTAGCAAGACCCCCAACATTAGAGCGACGATAGTCCATAGGTAAGATAGAGGCCTAATTTCGGGCATTATCACCAGCCCCCAACTCTTCGACGGTAGAGAACAGCAACAACAGGTGACGACTGCGGTCAATTCGAGCCGAAGGTTCCAACAATACATTCAGGTAGGCACTGCCGCTCACCATATCAACTGATGTCACCACACCCACTGGGTAACCAACGGGGTAGCGGTCACCCAGCCCAGAACTGACCAACCGATCCCCCACTTTGATATCAGTGGTGGGGGACACATGACGCAATCTTAGTTGTTTGAAGTCACCCAGCCCCTCCGCAATAGAGCGCACACCATTACGCAATACCTGAACGGGCAAGGCATGGGAACTATCACTGATCAGCAGTACTTTGCTACTACTGCTGTAGACCTCAATGACTTGCCCCATTAAGCCATCGGCATCAAGTACCGACTGCCCCACAAAGACACCGTTGTCTTCACCTCTGTCGATCAGAATAGTATGGCGTGTTGGATCAGGGGACACCCCAATCAGGTCGGACACTAACACGCTGTCCTGAAATAGTTCTGTGGCATTGAGAAGGTTTCGCAGGCGAACGTTTTCGGCGGCCAATTCAGCCATCCTCTGCATCCGCCCCTTGAGAATTAGCAGCTCAGTTCTAAGGTGTTCGTTCTCTCCCTCAAGAACTGCGCGACCCACCGCGGACTCATCGCCCAGCTCACTGATTCGAGCAGGGATATTCGTCAGCCAATAAATGGGGGTGGTGGCCTCTGCGAGCCAGTATCGGGCCGGCTGCAACCATCGGGTAGAGGTATCAATTAATAGTAATAGCGCCGCGACGATAGCCAGCAACAACATACGTCGTGCGGGCGAGGGGCCTTTGGAAAAGAGCTTCTTGATGTTTCCACCCCGTCAGGATTGAATATTTGTTAAGTCATACACTGACGGCAAACCAATCAGGTCATAACGTGCATATGGCGCTTGTCCATCATATCCAGAGCCTTGCCACCACCTCGGGCAACACAGGTCAGGGGATCTTCGGCTACAAGCACAGGCAACCCCGTCTCATGGGTCAGCAGCCGGTCCAAGTCACGCAGCAGCGCGCCACCGCCGGTCAATACAATGCCGGTTTCTGCAATGTCTGAAGCCAACTCGGGAGGTGATTGCTCCAACACGCGCTTCACCGCTTGCACAATGGCTGCCAATGGCTCCTGCAAGGCTTCAAGAATTTCATCGCTATTCAGCGTAAAGCTTTTTGGCACGCCTTCCGCCAGATTGCGACCACGCACATCGATCTCGCGCACCTCATTGGCTGGGTAGGCGCTACCAATCTCCATTTTGATCCGCTCAGCGGTGGATTCCCCAATAACACTGCCGTACTTGCGGCGAACATAATTACTGATCGCCTCATCAAAACGGTCTCCACCAATGCGCACTGAGTCAGAAAACACCACACCATTGAGGGAGAGAATGGCAATCTCGGTAGTACCACCACCAATGTCCACCACCATTGAGCCACAGGCCTCATCGACAGGCATGCCGGCACCAATAGCTGCCGCCATAGGTTCTTCGATCAGAAACACCTCCCGAGCGCCCGCACTAAAAGCAGATTCACGAATGGCTCGTTTTTCAACCTCGGTCGCAAGACATGGCACACAAATTAGCACGCGGGGACTTGGAGGAATCAGACTGTGTGAGTGCACTTTCTTAATAAAGTGCTGCAACATTTTTTCAGTGACCTGGAAGTCGGCTATTACACCATCCTTCAAGGGACGAATAGCGGTGATATTTCCCGGTGTGCGCCCTAACATCCGCTTGGCTTCCACGCCCACTGCATCAACAATTTTCTGGCCATGATAGTGGCGAATGGCCACAACTGAGGGCTCATTCAGGACAATGCCTTTTTCTCGAACATAAATCAGCGTATTGGCGGTACCCAAATCAATGGAAAGATCATTCGAAAAAACACCACGCAGTCTTTTAAACATCTACCTTTTTCCTTGTTGGTCGCTCCGAGTAAAAACCCCAAACGCCGATAACCCCAAAAACCCGCAACTCTACCAATCACGGGGATTCAGGGCAAGTTTTAAGTCATTCACCCCCGAGGAAACCCCCGACTAAAAGTCACATCTCATCAACCACACAGAGTACCCCTATAAGGGCAGATGTGATACCTTACGCCCCTTATTTTGTCAGGCTGAACGCAGCCAGGCGCTCTCTGTTAAAAGTGCAGAAACTATACCATGACTATCGAACGCGCAGACATCGAAAAGCTCGCAGAATTGGCACGCATTGAAATCAATGAAGCGACCATAACAGAAACCACCCAAAGCATTGCCGACGTCCTAACACTGGTAGACCAGTTACAAGCCGCCGACACTGAGGGAGTAGAACCCATGGCGCACCCTACGGATGCCATCCAACGATTGCGCGCCGACGAAGTTACTGAGACCAACCGTCGAGACGCGTTCCAGGCCATTGCACCCGCCACCGAAGCCGGGCTGTACCTAGTCCCCAAAGTGATCGATTGAGGAATCCCTTCAATCATGGACAACTCAATCATGCACAACAAAACCATTGCCGAAATAATCACTGGCCTCAATGCCGGTGAATTCTCCAGTGTCGAGCTCACCCAGCACTATCTAGAACGTATCCAGCGACTCGACAGCACCTACAACAGCTTCATCAGCGTAACCGACGAAGCAGCATTGGCTCGAGCCAAAGCCGCCGACCAACAGCGTGCGGCAGGTAATATCTCCGCGTTTTGCGGTGTGCCAATTGCCCACAAAGATATTTTCTGCACAAACGGTGTTCGCACCAGTTGCGGTTCGAAAATGCTCGACAACTTTATCCCGCCCTATGACGCCACCGTGGTAGAAAACTTTACCAATGCGGGCGCGGTGGTCCTGGGTAAAACCAATATGGATGAGTTCGCCATGGGCTCATCTAATGAAACCAGTTTTTACGGTCCAGTAAAAAACCCTTGGAACATCAATACCGTTCCTGGTGGATCATCAGGTGGTTCCGCCACAGCCGTTGCTGCACACTTGGCCCCCGGCGCTACGGCCACCGACACCGGTGGATCCATTCGTCAACCGGCCGCACTCTGTGGCGTTACCGGCCTAAAGCCGACCTATGGCCGGGTATCTCGATGGGGCATGATTGCCTTTGCCTCCAGTCTGGACCAAGGTGGCCCAATGGCCCGTACAGCTGAAGACTGCGCATTGATGCTCAATGTAATGGCCAGCTTTGACCCCAAAGACTCCACCTCTATTGACCGCGCTGTGCCGGACTACACGACAAACCTAACCCAGGCGCTCAGTGGTCTAAAAATAGGCGTCCCTACAGAATACTTTGAAGAAGGGCTAAATCCCGGCACAGAGCAAGCTGTCCGCGATGCTCTGACCGAACTTGAAAAGCAGGGAGCCACCCTAGTTAGCATCAGCCTGCCACATAACAAGCTGGCCGTTCCTGCCTACTACGTGATTGCTCCGGCTGAAGCCTCTGCCAACCTATCAAGATTTGATGGCGTACGATATGGCCACCGATGCGAGAACCCAAAAGACTTGCGCGATTTATATATGCGTACCCGCGGCGAAGGGTTTGGCGACGAAGTAAAGCGTCGGATTTTGGTAGGAGCCTACTGTCTGTCCACTGGTTATTACGATGCCTACTACCGCAAAGCGCAGCAGGTCCGCCGCCTGATCAAACAAGATTTTGTGGATGCCTTTGAAAC
>Ga0115552_1002008_pt1 | contig 11722 bp, 13 predicted proteins | sample COGITO_mtgs_1103_3_FD_87178 | JGI IMG/M metagenome (GOLD analysis project Ga0115552, IMG submission 87178) | Pelagic marine microbial communities from North Sea - COGITO_mtgs_110328 | ecosystem: Environmental > Aquatic > Marine > Epipelagic | place: Germany:Helgoland, sampling site Kabeltonne...
CCTATGATTATTGAGCTGATATCTGAATACCCAACGCTTATTGCCCTGCTTATCCACTTCCAGATATAAGCCATTGCTGTCAGCATGCCGGCCGATCTTCTTAGTATTCTCAACCTCTAATGCCGTCAACATTTCCCTAAGCCCACTTTCCATGTACCGCTTAATGTACCACAATTAGGCGAGATAAGAATAGATACGTATAGACGGAAGTAGACCACGAAAAGCTATAAAGACCTATTTACAGCATTATAAAGGGTTTTTGTATCACGATCTGGAGGCAGGTAGATATTGGTATGTCGGACAGTTTGTCTGCCGAACTTCAAGCCATCACGGGTGCCGACATCAGGCTCATAGCCGCGGGCAAAGGCATCTTTGACGTCCGCGTGAATGGCCGACTGATTTATTCGAAATACCAAACCGGACGTTTTCCCAAACCGGGAGAGGTTACAGCGTTATTGAAACCGCAAACCTGACGCCCGGCTTCGCGGTCTGGCCATCACCATTGTCAGTCAACAGACACCATCAGCTACTTTCCGTAAGCGATCCGCTCTAACGCCTGGAGCGTTTCGATCGCTTTGCCATCAAAGAATGGCAACAGCTGTGTTGCATAAACAGCGCACATATCTCGTTCGCGATCGATCCAAAAATACGAATTAAAGAGCCCGCCCCAGGAAGCTGAACCCGAACTGCGACCATTGCTTGTTCCATGGGTATGCAACAAGAAACCCAACCCCCATTTTGCAGGCGACCCAAAGCCCATATCAATGTCGTTAGTCAGCATCGGCATTTCAGTCGCGAGTGGTGCTACTGTCAACTCACCAATATGATTATCAAACATGGCATCAACGGTTTCAGCCAGCAAAACTCTCTGACCATCCAATTCACCGCCCCTCAACAGCGCGCGCATCACTTGCGTGTAATCGTGTACAGTGGAGAAAAGCCCTCCACCACCACTATAAAATGTACCTGGCTTCCTCTCGCTGGGTTTCGGCTGATAAATTGGCGCATCGACCAAACCCTCCGCGGTACGCAATGCCATTGGCAATGCGCGATGGGCCTTCGCTTCAGGCAGATCATAGAAAGTATCTTGCATATTAAGGGGAACAAAAATATGCGCGTAAAAATAGTCAATCAAAGTCTGGCCCGACAGCTGCTCAACCAACACGCCGAGCCAATCAGTACTGATGCCGTACTCCATTTGGGTACCCGGCGCAAAACCTAAGGGCGCGTTAATCGAATCACGACCCGCGCCCAAGCCTGGGGTGATTTTCAGTGCTTCGGCGGTCAACGCATCGGCATTCCACATGGGATAAACAAAACCTGAGGTATGGGTTATTAATTCCCGCGCGCTGGGCGCTCTGGGCGACGGCGCATAAATCGGTTCATCACCGTTGAATCCAACTAAAATCTGCAAATCCTCGAGCGCGGGCAAATAGGTGCTGATAGGCTCGTCCAGCTTTAGTGCACCGGCCTCAACTAACTGCAAGGCGGCGATTGTAGTGACGAGTTTGGTCATAGAGGCAATCGCTAGAATCGAGTCTGTAGTGACAGGGGATTGCCCCTGCGTAGCGCCGGCGCCTGTGGCGTGCTGAAATAAAACGCCTTCACTATTGGCGATCATCGCGACACCAAGGCGTAAGTCACCGGAGGTCACCGATTGGTTCAGCACCGAAACAGCCGCTTCGATGGCAAGGGGGTCGCTCATGGCGGGGTTGATCCTGGGCATAGTTTTCGACCTTTTATTCTATGTGGTTAGTGTGGTTTGTTGTTAGCCTGCGCTATGCGTGTGGCTGCCTCGCTGATTGATCAGCAAGCCAAGCTCAAACTCAGTGTTTAAGCACCCCTCAACGGCCTTTATAGACGGGTGTGCGCTTCTCCATAAAGGCCTTCGGCCCCTCGACGGCGTCTTCCGTTTTAAAAACCGGGCCAGAGAAGGTGCTCTCCATCTTCAGCGCTTCAATTTCTGGATGGCCCCAAACTGTTCGCGCTGACTTTCGAATCGCCTGCACGGCTATGGGTCCATTGGCCGCAAGCTTCTCGGCCAACTCCATCGACTTGGCCATCAGCTGGTCTGGCGCCACCACATAATTCAAAAAACCCAAAGCTAGCGCTTCTTCAGCGGAAATAAGATCCCCGGTCAGCATCAGCTCCATGGCCTTGGCATAGGGTATCTGCCGCGGCAGTTTAACCGTTGAACCACCGGCTGGAAAGATCGCCCACTTGACTTCTTGCAGGCCGAATTTAGCTTGTGGTACCGCGACGCGAAGATCGGTGCCCTGCACCAACTCCATGCCGCCCGCAATGGCGTGACCGTTAATCGCAGCAATCACCGGTTTTACCGTATCCTTGTTCATCAAATAGGCGCCCTGCTTTGACACGTCGTTCAGATAACGTTCATCCCATTCATTCGCTGGCGCGCGGGAATGGGTCATCAGCGGAATCAACTGGCCCAGATCGGCGCCGGCGCAGAAGGCCTTGTCGCCGCTGCCAGTGATGACGGCCACGCGGATATCCGGGTTATTTTCCACTTCGGTGAAGGCATCAAAGAGCCCTACCATGACCTCGGGATTCATAGCATTGCGCGCTTCTGGGCGATTGATGGTGATTGACGCGATATGGTTGTGATGCTCAAAAATGACAGCAGACATAGCTTAACCCCTTACATAAATTTCGATTGAACGCCAAAGCATACATTTCCAACAGGCCGGTGGGTTGGCCGTCGACCGTTACCCCCCAACTTGGCCTGCATCTAACTGCGCGCGAATCTTATCGTGCGCTTGCTTATTCAGCGGATAACCTAGCAGCGCGATAAAGGCGATGAACAAGCCTCCGGCCGTACCTACGGCATAGGTCACCAACAAACCGTCCAGCGCAGATTGCGCATTGTCTCCGCCGGGCACAAAATCGAAGACTACTTCGAGAATTGCAAAGCTGGCACCTACGGCGAGTGCCGCGCCTAGCTTATTGGTTGTGGTGAGCAAAGCAAAGAACAGACCGGCGCGCTGCTGGCCGGTGCGCAGCGTATCCTCATCCGTAAGATCGGCCATCATCGACCGTAGCAGGGTCGGTGCGGCACCAAAAGCCACACCAAAGGCGATGGTAAAGCCCCATAGAACGGCCACATTACCCTCTTCGGCCACCAACAATAAGCCAAGGTTTATCACTACCGCATACACCAAGGCGATTTTCAGCGCCGTGTCTTTACCGACGCGATATGCCAGATTAAGCCACATGGGCATCGCCAGAAAACTGGTCAGAAAATAGAACAATAAGGCAATACTGGCCTGCTCAGGTAATTTGAAGTAGGCGCTGGCGACAAAAATATACAGCGCACCTGACACGGCGGTACCAAAACCCGAAGCCAGGTCAGCAAGGAGCAGACGCCACATCAGACTGTTGTTGATCAAAATGCGCATCGCGTCGGCCCAGGGAACGTGAGACTGCGTACTAGTATGGCTGTCAGGCACCATTATCAGTGTCGGTAGGACCAGCACCGGAAACAAAATCAGGCAGAACCAACCCATGCTCGCCACTTTCGAGGCCTGGTCATTAAACCCGGTCAGCTCGAGCCCTGCGGGCAAGGCGAGCACGATGGTCATACCGGCAATCACAAATACTTCTCGCCAGCCGAATAGCCGCGAGCGTTCATCATAGGTATGGGATAATTCTGCCCCCCAGGATTGGTGAGCGATGGCGAGCATGGTGTAGCCAACATAAAGCACAATTAACCAGAATAACAGATAGGCCCCCGTCACCTGTTCTCGGTTCGGCATAAACACCATATACACCGCGAGCAGCAGAATCGGGATGGATAAGGCGATCCAATGCTTGCGACGACCCCAGCGCGTATCATAGCGGTCGACCACAATGCCCATAATGGGGTCAGTGATCACGTCCCAGATCCGCGCAGGGTAAACACGAGGCCAACGGTCACGAGGGATAAACCCATGCCCTCGGAATAGAAACGTGGCAGATAAACGGCGATGGGCATACCCATCGCCGCCATGGGCAGGGTGACACCTGAATAAGCCATGAGAATTTTCGGACTAAGTGCGCTAATGATCGTGCCCCTGTAGCTAATGTTATCTTCTCGACATGCGCGCCAACTAGCTTCGTGTTTGGCGCCTTAGCGACCAAATACGAATGCCCGCAGGTTTGCGCACAACGCCAATCCGCGAGGCACTCACAACTCGGTGCCTCTCGTCTCACTAGAAGATAACAGTTGCTGCAAGGCAAGACAAAGGCCCAATTTCAGCCCTCCCGCCGATCCCAGGTCGAGGGATCAGGTCGGTGTTTGGAAACCGGCCACCTTCACCACCAGAACGTCGGTTTCAGTCATTTCCAATACGGCCTCGGCGGTGTTACCGATAAACAACCCCGATGCCCCTGATCGTGCCACCGTACCCAACACGATGACACCTGCGTGCGAGTCCTTAGCATGGCGAAACAGCACCTCATCGGCTGTACCTTCACGCATGCTGACGTTGTCGATCGCAATACTGTGCTGCTCAGCGAGGGCAACCAGCATTTTATGTTCGTTGTCGTAATGATCTCTGGTGATCTGATACGCCAACGGATCAGCAGCCACGGTGGTGACCACTGCTGGCCGAAACGCGTAGACCATATGTATTTCAGATTCCAAGACTCGCGCCAACACTTTAGCCTGCGCCATCACGTCGGCATTCAATTGGCTATGAGCCTCATCCCGATCACTGATATCGATTGCCGCGACAATGGGTTTACCATGAATTTGCCCTTGGTCGCTTACCAACAACAGTGGCGTCGGGCAAAGCCGAATCAGTTTCCGATCTGTCGATGTGTAAAATGCGCGTTTCAGCACACCATGCTGCCGTAGGGGCTTGAATATCATATGGGCCGAAATTTTTTCCGCACTCTTGATAATCTCCTCATACAACCGAGTAAATGTCACTACCTCAACATTGATGCGATAACCCACGGCCAGTAACGGCGCGACCAGGTCATGCAACCAGGCAGTCTTGGTCTCTTCAAGGGCCGATATAACACTGGCGCTGGCTTTCTTTGCCATCACGGACGCCGGGCTCAGGTACAGCACCACCGTATAATTGACATCTGCGGTGGGTGGAATTTCCTTGATACGATTCAATGCCGAATGTTCTGATTCGTCAGGATCGATCACGACTAAAATATTGGGCATAGGGCTACCTGGATATGGGCATCAATGTAGCCTGTGACTATCATCCAACTAGCCATACACAGCATTGATGCAGGTCAATGGCCGGTGAGTCGACGAGGTCAAGCGCACTCTGCGGCCGTCTCTGGATGGCGACTAATGACTGGCTAAACCATTCACTAGCGACCCGCTACCCTTACGCCAATAGGCTATGTTGAATCTCAATCGAGGGGCACCGTACCGCGACGCATGATCCCATGAGTGCAACAACGGCATTCAATCGCAGAATGACCGTCTGGGGGCGCGCTTTTCCTACGTCCGCACACCTAACCTCGAGCATAAGGCGGAACCTGAATTTTCCCGTATCGTGTCTACCGCAGCCCTTGCCATGCCATTTCTGGAATCCTATCTGGTCGGCACAAGGCGCGCTGCCAGGTCCAGGATCACTGACCCCACACGGCAAACCAAGCTAGACTTCCAGGTGCACCAGGAAACCACTCACTACAAAAAATATCGAGGCTTCAACGACACACTGGCTGACGCAGGTTATGAGCGTACTGCCACCTTGAATGCTGGCTCGCTGAGGACCACCAGGCCCTCGAAAACCCTTGCTCCCTGCGCTTCAACCTGGCTTCTACCGAAGGATTTGAATTCCTGGCACTGGCGATCGGAGCAATGCTTATCCAAGACTGAGAATATTTGTTTGGCCGCCGATGGACTGTACGCATATCCTGTCTGCTATTGCCATTCTAGGTGTCTACCGCTTTCTGCAAAATACCCCCGCTCGCGAATCAGATCAGTAGTCAGCGCCCTTAAAATGACAGATACTACCGTTTATCAGCGCCATCGATCGCTATCTTCATTTTTTATATCGTAAGGAATCGACTATGATCGAATACATCCCCCCTACTATCGAGTGGGTCCGCAAGCAGGTTGAACTCTATGAAGCCAGTGGGGGCACGCAGGGCACCACACTAATGGAAACAGGTATGCCCTGTATCATTGTCACGCATTTGGGCAATCAGTCTGGGGCCATACGCAAGATACCCTTGATGCGAGTCAAGGTCGACGACAGCTACGTGCTGGTTGGCTCTATGGGTGGCCAGCCGAAAAATCCAGTCTGGGTCTATAACTTGCGCGCCAACCCGGAGGTTCAGATTCGCGATGAAACTGAAGTCTTCAATATGCGAGTGCGAGAAGTAACAGACGAGGCTGAGCGCCAAAAGTTGTGGGCCGCAAGCGCTGCTGCTTTCCCTCCTTACATTGACTATGAAGCCAAAACCACACGTAAGATCCCCGTGTTTGTCGCTGAACCGGTTTAAGCTAACCTGGACTTGAATTTAAACTGAGCGCCGCAGTGCGCACCACTAATATTTTTGGTGGTGCGTACTGCCTTACTCGCCTCCTCCGAGAGCCGTCACCATGGCCATCAAGAAGCCGAAATTCTATGTCATCTGGGAAGGCCGTGAAACAGGCATCTTTACTGACTGGAGCATCGCCCAACCGCTGGTGAGCGGTCATCCCGGCGCCAAATTCAAAAGCTTCGACAGTCATACTGTCGCGGCAGCAGCTTTCGCTGCCGGCCCGGTAAGCCAGCCAAAGCGCTCCAACACAACCCGCACCCGACCCTTAAACCCTGGCCGAGTAATCAACCCCGATGTGGATATTACGATTTACTGCGATGGTGGCTGTGATCCCAATCCAGGACCTTCCGGTTCTGGCCTTGTTGTCTATCAAAAAGCCACATTGGTTGAGATGCACTACGGCTTATATCAACTCGCAGGGACCAACAACTCCGCCGAGCTGAATGCTTTACATCAGGCGATGCTGATCGCCCATAGCCGGTTAAAGGCCGGCTTTACCGTCCAGATTTTATGTGACTCGATGTATAGCATCAACGCCATGACGACCTGGGCCCTCGGCTGGAAAGCCAGAGGCTGGCAGAAGAAGGTCGGCGAGCTGGCGAATCGCGAATTGATCATGCAGATGCACGATGACTACTTAGCCTTGGATGGCCAAGTCGATATCGACCACATCAAGGCGCACGCCGGAGTTGAAGGCAACGAACTGGCTGATCGATTGTCTTTGATCGCGATTGAAAACCAGTGCGCGGACTTTCTACCTTTTGATGGACTCCACCAGGTTGCGGCACTGCTCGCCCGCTAGCCTTGAGGCACTGCTGGCCCATCAAGGCGCGATTGCCGGTTCTTCATTTCTGGGCTCTCGGGTTACCCACCAAGGACCCTTACCGACTCCGACTAAGACCGCCACGCAAAAACAGCAGCCGCCCGCAATCATCATCCAAGTTGACCAGCCCCAGTGATTCACCACCTGTGGTAAGCCCAGATTCAAAAACAAACCGGCAATGGGTGACAGGGTTGCGGTAATCCCAAAGGCTCGACCAACGCCATGAGGACTGATGCTCTCCGCCGTTTCTGAATAGATCGCGCACCATGAAGGATAGATGAAGCCGGCAAAAAATCCAGTCATGGACCAAACCAGAATCAAGATGGCGTCTGAGACATCGACGGCCAGGTTGGCACCCACAAAGAAACACAGACCCGTTGTGACGCCACCAAAGGCAGTCACGAGCTTGCGCACCAGAAACTTGTCGGACAACCACCCTGAAATAAACACACTGATGGTAAAGACGATCCAAAAGTAAGACGTCACCGCAGCAGCATGGGCCGGATCTAACCGATGGTGCTGAACCAGATAAGTAGGAACATAGCCCGACACGGTAACGTATGTCAGCGCCCAGAAGACAATCACCAGCGACAAGAGCCACAAGCGGACGCTGCGATATACCAGCCGCCCATCATCATAAGCGTTGCCTGCCTCGGGCGTGGGACCCATTTGCTCTGATTCAGGCGTTTCGAGTTGAGACTGCAGGATTTGACCACGAACCCGCAAGCTCAGGTCGCGATAAAATATATAAATTAATAAGGCCGTGACGCCGGCCAAGGCTGCCGCGATCCAATACTGCGAGCGCCAGCCCGGCCAGATGGGTAGGGTTTGAGCGGCGACCGCCGTCGACATCAAGGCGCCGATAGTAAAGGCCAGAGATACCCAGGCGTATACCATGGCGCGGCCCATCCGTGGCGTCAGGTCTCGCGACGCCGCGTGTACCGCTGGGTTCATACCCGCCATTAGAAAACTGCCGGCGGTAAAGAGAAACGCCAGGGTCCAGAAGTTGGGTGACAAGGCGCCGAGCACGGAGATCACTGCATAGGCAAATACCGGCCAGATCATGAGGGGCCGGCGGCCAAACCGATCGGCTACTCGACTCAGGATTATCGCCCCGGCGCTATACACCAACCCAGCCACTGCGGCTACTTGGCCCCATTCCACCAGCGACTTGTCGAAGTCAGCAAGAATATATACCAGCACCGGGCCATTTTTCAGGGCCTCATACTGCTCCACCGCCCAGCCCAATACGATCAAACCCAGCAGCCACCAACGTAATCTACCGGTGGGGACGAAATCAATTTCGCGATGACGTAAGTAAGCAAAGAATGACGGCTTGGGCATAGGGCTTATCCGAATCAGCGAGCACACCTGACTATCTTACAGGTCACGCTTAAACACAAGCACCCCACTCAGCTTGCTGAACACAGGCTACTGGGTCCTTGACTCACTAGAGTCGCGGCAAACGAACTGCTAGAGTTGCCAAGGATTCATTGAGTAAAGGGATTGTTTTGCTGACTAACGCACAGAAACAGCATTACCTGGAAGAAGGCTATGTGGTCCTAGAAAACTTTGTTACTGATCATTGGCTGCAGAAACTCAACCAGGTCACCGCCGAATTCGTCGATCAAAGCCGATCAGTGACGGCGTCGAATCAACAATTTGATGTAGCGCCAAATCACTCGAGCAGCCAGCCTTGCCTACGACGCCTCAACAGCCCTGTAGACCAGCATCCCACCTACTGGGAGTTCGCCGCTCAATCAGAAATTGTTGATCTCGCCGAGGCGCTTCTCGGACCTGATATCAAGTTCCATCACGGCAAACTGAACTTCAAATGGGCCCACGGTGGCGAAGCAGTCAAGTGGCATCAAGATATTCAGTTCTGGCCCCATACCAACTACGACTTGCTCACTATCGGCGTGTATCTTGAGGATGTTATCCAGGGTCAGGGCGAAATGGGTTTTGTTCCCCGCAGCCATCTATTGGATCTGTACGACCAGTATGACGGCGAGCGCTGGACCGGGCATATCCAAGACGCCGACATACCCAGCCTACACGCAGAAAATGCCGTGTTTCCCGTGGGCCGCGCGGGCACCGTTACGATTCATAATTGCCGAACAGTTCATGGATCCTTGCCGAACCTGTCGGATAAAAAACGACCGTTGTTACTGCAAACCTACGCCGCCGCTGATGCCTTCGCCTATACCGATCTGGTACGCAAGCAACCCCATGGGGAAATGTTGATCCGAGGTAAAGCCGCCAAGTGGGCCCGCCATGATCCGCGGCCCTGCCAAGTACCGCCGACGAAGGTGGGCACAATTTTTCAGGCCCAACAGCAGGAGATGTAACGGTTTCGCCTGAGACGTTCTTGAACGTAACAATTAGCACCAAAAATTTGAGGGATATCTTGGCCAGAATCAAGCACACTATAATGAGAACTGCCTTTCGCTGCAGATGGGAGGCATTGCCAGGCCAGTTATTTGTATGCCACTCGCGTGCTAAGTTTCGCCTCAAATAAAACTGCTAGGCTGCTCAGGTCGTTGTCTCGGCTAAGCTCGATCCTGAGAGTCAATCAATTAATCATTCGACGGCATCCTGCATTGAATCTCATAGGGGCTCGCATCCATGACACAACATTTCGGTTATCGCACCACGGCCCTGGAGGCCATCAAGGGGATAGATCTGCGCGGCAAAACCGCCATCGTCACGGGGGGCTACTCAGGCATCGGCATTGAAACCGCAAAAGCGCTCATCGAAGCTGGCGCTGCAGTAACCATCGCTTGCAGAGATCTGGGTCGCGCCCAAGAGACTGCCGCGAAGATCGGTGCCGACGCCTTGGCGCTCGATCTGGGCTGTCTCGCCAGTATCAAACAGTTTGCGCAGGCTTACAGCGCTAGCCAACCGGCGTTACATATCCTCGTGAATAACGCAGCTGTTATGGCCTGCCCGCATGACACAACCAGCGACGGATTTGAACTGCAGTTCGGCACAAACCACCTGGGTCATTACGCTCTCACACGCCTGTTGTTGCCACAGCTAAAGAACGCAGACGGCGCACGCGTGGTTTGCCTGAGTTCAACCGGGCACTTGCTCAGTCCCGTGGTGTTCGAAGACATTCAATTCGAACAGCGTCTCTATGATCCATGGCTTAGCTACGGTCAAGCTAAAACGGCGAACAGCTTAATGGCCGTCGCTATGCAACAACGTTATCAGGCCGAAGGCATCGAGGCATTTGCGGTGCATCCCGGTGGCATTATGACGAGCCTGCAAAGACACATGACGCAATCGGATATCACGTCAAGAGGCTGGGTTGACGCCGAAGGAAACATCAATGAACGCTTTAAATCCGTCGCGGAAGGCGCATCAACTTCCACATGGGCAGCTACCAGCCCTACCTTGAATGGCCTTGGTGGGAGCTACCTTGAAGATTGCGGGTTTGCGACCATTCACAGGAGCCAACCCAGCGCACCTAGCGGTGTCATGCACTATGCTGTTGATGTCAATCTGGCAGAACAACTGTGGACCCTCAGCGAAACGCTCATCGAAACCAAACAGCCGGGCTACTTCGCCTGACGCGTCGTCGCTATTCGGCAAAGGATTCGCGAACCTCTTGGGCCGACGTACCTGGCAACGTTTGATCAACCAATCCTGCACTGCTTGAATTATTCAGCGATAGTCTTGTGTGTTACCCGTTGAGCCGCTATTGCCATCAGCCTATTCGGTAACGATGACGGTACTCGCCTTGGGACCTTGATCGCCTTGCTCTTCATGGAAGCGCACGGACTGGCCCTCTTTCAAGCTTTCGAACTCGCGATTCAGGACGCTGTTCCTATGAAAATAGAGCTCGCGCCCATCCAGCGTCATGATCACGCCGAAGTCCTGCTCCCAGGGTATCGAATGGATCATACCGGTCAAGGGCGCATCGTGATGCTTCACGTCATTACGTCTAACCTGAGCGGCACCCTTCAACTGTTTATACACCGCTTCGAAAGCATCGTGGATGGCGACGTAAGGATCCTCCCGTGCCTGCCGTTGATGTGCGTCGCGCGCGACTACGATTTCATGGCCAGGCACTTTGACGTCAATGCTGATGTGGAACAGGTTGCCCTTGGATTGATGCTGGTGGGGAGCATCAAACACAACCCGGCAGCTGATAACATTGTCATGATAGCGATCAAGCTTCTCAGCATACTCCCGAATCCTGGCATCAACTGCATCGGAAGGATCCATGTGACGAAAGGTGATTTGCAATGGTGTATGCATAAGCGGTAATTGACCCTTTGAGGAATGAGTTCAACTCGAGCTTAATGAATCAACTCTGCTGCGACCCTGATATGCGTCAAGGACTGTTTGGCCAGTATCAACCGCAAAGCTTAGATCTCG
>Ga0115552_1002055_pt1 | contig 11594 bp, 9 predicted proteins | sample COGITO_mtgs_1103_3_FD_87178 | JGI IMG/M metagenome (GOLD analysis project Ga0115552, IMG submission 87178) | Pelagic marine microbial communities from North Sea - COGITO_mtgs_110328 | ecosystem: Environmental > Aquatic > Marine > Epipelagic | place: Germany:Helgoland, sampling site Kabeltonne...
CCTTGGCCTTGAAAAAGAGGTGGTCGGAATCAGCCGTTTTTGTGTTCACCCCTGGCCCGCGGTTAAGAACAAAACGAAAATTGGTGGAACCAAGGATATAGAACGGAACGTCATCGACGCCTTAGTTCCCGATTTAATCATCGCCAATAAAGAGGAAAACCGAAAAGAAGACATCGATGAATTGGCAAAATCCTATCCCGTTTGGATTTCCGATGTGAACAGCCTCAACGATGCACTTGAAATGATTGCTCGTCTTGGGTTGATTCTAGAAGTGGAGGAAGCTTCAGAAACCTTGATCAGGCAAATTCAACTCGAATATCAAAAGCTTCGTAAACTTAGAACGAACTTTAAGCGAAAGACGGCTTATTTCATTTGGAAAAAGCCCTACATGCTTGCTGGAAGCAATACCTTCATCGACAGTCAGCTTAGTTTGATTGGACTAAAAAATATCGTTGGAGACCAAAATAGATACCCCGAATTGAGCATTGAAGAAGTTAAGACGCTCAATCCAGAACTTATTCTGTTGAGTTCAGAACCATACCCTTTCAAAGAAAGGGACCGCGAAGAGCTGCAAGCCTCTTTTCCGCACGCAGAGGTGAAATTAGTGGATGGAGAACTCTTCTCATGGTATGGTTCCAGACTAAAATCAAGCCCAGAATATTTCATTAATTTGTTCGATTAAGTTATCTCCGTGGGCCGTCATAGAATTCCCTCTCTCTTACTCCTTGTAATGCTTTCCTTGAGCTCCGTGGGCCAAAGTGTTGGCCTGGTGCTCAGCGGAGGTGGGTCTAAAGGTTTGGCTCACATCGGAGTCATCAAAGCTTTGGAAGAACGGCAAATTCCCATTGACTTCATTACCGGAACTTCGACCGGAGCTATTATAGGTGGCTTATACGCCTCCGGTTACACTGCTGAAGAAATTCAAGCGATATTTTTGAGTGATGAATTCATCGACCTCATGCGGGGTATAAAAGATGAAGATTACAACTACTATTTCAAGAAGGAAAAGAGTACAGCTTCATGGGTCGAAATACCGCTCGATCTAAAAGATTTCTCTTCCACTACCCTACCAACAAATTTGGTGGCTCCTTCGGGCTTGAACTTCGAAATGATGGCGGTGTTCGAACCTGCTGGCTTGGTTGCTAGCAACAATTTCGACCAACTCATGATTCCATTTCGTTGCGTTGCCAGCGACATTGAAAACAAAGAGAGTATCATATTTCGCGAGGGCAATTTAACGGAGGCGATTCGAGCTTCGATGTCGTATCCATTTTATTTTCGGCCGATTACGGTTGAGGGTCAAGTTCTTTTCGATGGAGGATTGTACAACAACTTCCCTGCAGACATAATGCACTCAGAGTTCAGGCCTGGGGTAATCATCGGTAGCAATGTTTCAGGAAATGAAGAACCTCCAACAGAGGACGACATCATCAGCATTCTTCGAAACATGATGGTGAGCAAGAGCAACTATTCGCTTGACTCGAACAATGGTGTACTCATTGAACCCAATGTTCCCATTGGGGCATTCGACTTCGAGAATCTGTATGAATTAATTGATTCGGGTTATCTCTCAACCATTCGTAAAATCGATGCCATCGAATTAAAGGTTGAGAGAAGAAGAAAACCAGAACAACTGAGTGAAATGCGGGCTCAGTTCAATGACCAAAAGACCGAACTGAGAGTTTCAGATGTAGAAGTACGAGGAGTGAATGAGAATCAGGCCAAGTACATTCAACATGTACTTCATTTGAACAAGAAAGATGATGAAAGCCATCTGGAAGGCTTGAAGATGCGGTACCATCGCTTATCCGAAGATGATAAGATTGTGAGTTTATTTCCGAAGCTGGTATTCAACGAAAAGGACACCAGCTATACTCTGATTCTCGACGTTGATTTAAACAAAGAATTTAAAGTCGATTTTGGGGGCAACTTCTCATCTCGCCCAATCAACACAGGATATGTTGGGCTCCATTACAATCATTTGGGCAAGCTCTCCTATGGTTTGCATGGAACCTCTTATTTTGGGAAGTTCTACAACTCAGCTGAACTGCGTGCACGGATCGATTTCCCGACTCGATTCACATTCTCTTTGCAGCCATTTTATCGCTTGAGTCGATACAACTTCTTTCAAAGTTTATCCACCTTCTTTGAGCTAGATCGCCCTTCCTTCCTCGTTCAAAACGAAACTTTTTATGGCCTCGACTTCTCTACTCCAACGGGATCAAACTCTAAACTGATGGTTGAATTTGGCAATGGAGAATTTCGGGACGATTATTATCAGACAGATAATTTTTCAACCACCGACGTTCCCGATCGCACCTCCTTCCCTACTACGAGTGTAGCGGTAAAGTGGGCGAAAAACACCTTCAATTACAAGCAGTATCCAAACCAAGGCTTGAACGTTCTTCTAAGCCTGAGGTATAACAATTCCGTGGAAAAGTTCAGACCCGGGAGCACCTCTGTTGGGCAGTCACTCTTCGAATCGAATCACGAATGGGCTGAGGCTCGCTTTCTCTACGATCACTATTTTAAACAGCGTGGAGTTTTCCGATTGGGTGGAATGTTGGAATTGGTCTACAGCGGATTGGGCCCTTTTAACAACTACACTGCTAGTGTTCTCCGCGCCCCTTCCTTCGAACCAATCCCTATTACCCGAACGCTGTTTTTGGAATCTTTTCGAGCCTATCAATATGCAGCCGCCGGCGCCAAGGTCATCTTCGACTTAAAAAACCGTTTTGATTTACGTCTAGAAGGCTACTTACTCCAACCGTACAGACGCATTGATCGCCAAAATTCCAATGAGTATGTTATTGAGGAAAGTTTTGAAAGAAGATTTACGATGGCCTCTGCCACCTTGGTCTATCAAAGTCCACTGGGACCATTGAGCTTCGCCGGAAACTACTACTTCAATATCAATGAAACCTTTCTACAAGAAAGTCCTTTCATATTCTATGTGCAATTCGGCTACTTGATCTTCAATAAGCGAGCACTCGACTAATCGGCAAGAATACCCAGCATGGCCTTCGTTTTCACTACCGATAATCGGTTTTTAGCCTTCAGCTCAATGAGCTTTACTTCGGCATTGATGTATCCCAACTCGCGCCGATTCACCAAGAACAAAGAGCTCTCTCCTCCTTCAAACTTTGTTTGCTCACCGTTCAAAAGTCCGAGGTAATCGTTTACCGTTCTTGAGTACAGTTCAATTTGATCGTTGGAAATATTGTACAAGTTGATCGACTGCAACACTTTGTTGCGAAGGGAGTTCTGCTTCGATTTTAAGCCCATTTCACTTTCTTGAATTTTGACTTGATTCAATTTCAAGCCCGCGCGTTCCTTCCTCAGAAATATTGGCATTCCAAATTCAACACCCCAAGCGTAGTTGTTTGAGTTGAAGCTCGGAATGGATGACTCATCGCTGTTCGGGGCTAGTACGTTGTATTTCAAATCAACCTGCGGCTTCAGCTGCTCCCTTTTCATGCGCTGGTCGACTTCGTAGGAATCAATTTTGTATTGACTTATCCGCAACTCGGGATGCGCTTCAAGCAGGCTATCGAGATTGGTCAAATACATATTGAAGTTATTTTCCTCGTCCAAAGGCACTTCTCGTTTCGGTAAAAAGTTGCTGTCCAACTCCAGGGGAATCCAACCATCGGCCCATAAATACATCTGCAGCTCATTGATGGAATTGGCAAGCTCAAGTTGCCAGCCCTTCAAGTTGAGCCATCTACTCTGAACTTGAATCCCGGCTTCCAGAGTGTCTATGATTGGCTTGTCGCCCAGCATGGCTTCCTTCTTTACCGCTTCAAACCTTTCTCGCGCCACGTCCAAAGCATTTTCATACACGCGAGTAATTTCAACAGCTTGGTACCAATTCCAGTATGCATAGGACGCATCGTACAACAACTCATTGAGTATCTGCTGACGCATGGCAAGCGTACTTTCGCGATAGATCTTCGCCTTCCTTAGTTCTGCCCGCCTTTGGTCGATGAATAATCCTTTTCCCAAAGGAACACTCAAGCCAGCGTACCACAAACCCGCATCTGGCGTATTGTTTTCGGGGTCAACATACTGACCTCTATTTCGCTCATAACCGCCCATAACCTCCACACCAAACCAAGTAGGAACCTTAAGTCCAGCATCGCTTAGATTGTAGTATTCGGTGCCCTTGAAGTCCTTGTTGGTATGCTCAAAGCCAAGCTTTGGATCGAACGCACCCCTCGACTTCATAAGCTCAGCATCACCCCGAGCTTCTTGAAGCCCCGCTTGCATGGCAAGTGGATGATTGTTTCGTACAAGCTCCATGAAATCATTGAATCCGAAAAATTTTTCAGAGTCTTCTTGTCCAAGAAGCGATTGAGCTATTAGGATGTAGAATGAAAGGCTTAGAATCTTCAGTTTCACTTCTTCGATTTATCTGATTGAGCCTCGCTAAGAGATTTGTAATAATCAGGCGGAAATCCATTGATGAGTCGCCAGAGTTCGTACCATATAGGAACATCTTGCAAAAGGATCATTCCATTTGCTCCCGCTCCAATACCTAGATCTTTTGGCCAGGCTTCTTCATTCGGATTGGCAGAAACCAACACCCGATATTTACCATTGTCTGAAATAAAATTATCGATGGCGTAAACATATCCTGAGTAGGTTCCGACCGATGTGTTTGGCCAACCCGAGAAGACTATGGCAGGCCAACCATCAAATTGAATGCGCACTTCTTGCTTTTTCTCGAGCAGAGGTAGGTCGATTGGGGGCACGTAAATCGCAATCCCCAAATCATAGACAGAGGGCATGATCCGAACGATTAGCTCACCCTCATTGATGATCTCACCCAAACCCGATTGAATCGCCTTCGTTACATATCCATCCTTTGGAGATGTGATGTAATAGAGTCCTGTGCGCACCGAGTAGTTCATGAACTGGTTCTGCAGTTTCGTCACAACTGCCTCGGCGTCGTACATAGCCGACAATGCAGTGTATTTATTTGATTCTGCCTTGGCGATGTCGTCGCGATACTGAGCTGCGATGGAAAGCAATTCAACTTCGGCATTGATGATTTCGTTGCGACTAGTCAGCAGTTTGTTTTTCGCGGAAACCAAATCCGCATTCGCCTTTTGCATCTTGTTTCGCCGGTTTTCAAAGTCGGTCAAAGATTTCAGCCCCTGCTCATAGAGTTTCTCGGCGCGCAGTAATTGCTCATTGGCAATCTCAAAATTGATTTTTGCCGCGTTGAAATCATTTGAATCGCTCTGAACTTTCAGGGCCGCTTGCTTCAGTTTGTTCTCCGCTTGTTGAATTTTAAGCTTAGAAGTTTGCACCAATGCGTCTACTTGATTGTCTAAGGCTTTCACCTTCTCCATATACGACGTCACCGACATTTCTTTAGAAGTCAATTGCTGCTGAGTTCGGCCCAATAAATTTGGATCAAAATAAGCGTCCTTGATTTCCGAAATAAACAGAATGGTGTCTCCTTTCTTCACGAAATCACCTTCCTGAACAAACCACTTTTCGATTCGGCCAGCTATGACTGAATGAATGGTTTGAGGCCGTTGATCGGGCTTCAATGTGGTGACACTTCCATTGGTCCTTATGTTCTGGGTCCATGGAATGAAGAGCAAAACGACTCCAAGAAAGAAGAAAGCCGCTATGAGTCGAACAAGTGCTCTGCCAGCTCCACGACGTTCAACTATTCTGAACGACTTGTATTGCTCAGGATCTAAAAAATCCTTTATGCTGTTGGTCGTGATGTTAAGCATTCCGTTCTGACTTTAATGTTCCTGACTTCTTAATCTCTTCGTAGGTGCCAATTGCAGCAACTTTCCCTTCCTTCATAACCACCAAACGGTCTGAGCGCTGAGCCATATAAGGGTCGTTCGAGACCACAACAACTGTCCAAGTTTTATCCTTTTCAGTTAAGAAGTCGATGATTCTTCTTCGCTCAAACTCATCTAGGTGTTCGAAGGCATCTTCGAGAAGCAAGAGACTCGGACGGTCGGCGATGGCCCGTGCGATGAGCATTTTCTGAACGACAGATCTAGGCAACCTTTTTGCTTGCGCGTCGAATATCGTATCGTATCCTAGTGGCAAAGACTGAATGAAGTCTGTTAATCCAAGGTTATCGACAGCCCACTTTACATGTTCGTAGGTAGCTGCATCTCGCCCCATGCGGATGTTCTCCATCACAGTTCCTTCAAAGAGCTCTTCCTGCTGTGTTAGGTAATCACCAATCACAGAATGCAGTGTGCTCAATATCAAATTACCTTTTGGCAAGTTGTTGTAGCTGACGCTTCCTTTCTGCACTGAATATAAACCGGCAATGATGGTCAGTAATGTACTTTTTCCTGAACCGTTTGTTCCTGTAATGAGAAGACGTTCACCAGAATTAATCGAAACCGAAACATCCCTTAAGGTGTAATCATGTTGATCAGGAAACTTGAAACTCACATCTTTCAGTTCAACCGACATTCCCTCATCTGTGCAACGCTCACGCATATCCATTCCCTCACTTTTTTCCAGTTCAAGATCTGTAACTTGACCAATTTTCTCCAAAGAGGTGAGCACGTCGTAAATGGTTTCCAGCGAAAGAATGAGTTTCTCCGCCGAAGAAAGCACGAGGAGTATGATGATTTCTGCAGCTACAAATTGACCAATGTTCATCAGCTGCTCCATCACAAGGATTCCCCCCAATATTAGAAGGCCAGCAGCCACAAGAACCCTAAAAGTCGCCAACATCCAATACTGTTGTACAAGGACTTTATAGTGTCCTTCTCTTGCCGTCAGATATTCAGAGGTCTGCTCATCGGTTCGACGAAGAGGCAAATTCGACTTTCCTGCCAACTTAAACGTTGTGCTTGTTCGAGCAACTTCTTCCAGCCAATGAACTACTAGGTACTTCTGTTTTGACTCTTTCAAGCTTGTAGTCAAACCCCTTCTCGCAGTAAAGTTGAAAATAGCGTAGACCAGAAATACCAAGATCAAACTGAAGAGGATGAAAAATGGGTGATAAACGGAAAGCAACAAGAGTCCGAATACGAGCTGGAGACTTGCTGAGGAGAAGTCGATTAATATTTTCGACAAACCCTTTTGTACCGAGATGGTGTCGAAGAAGCGGTTCATTAACTCCGGTGCATAGTGCTTGTATAATGCTTCCATGCGTATTCGTGGCATTCGATAAGCAAACTCAAAAGCGGCCCTTGCAAATATTTTTTGCTGCAAATTCTCGGTGAGGCGCGGTTGAAAAAATTAGAGAACCCCAGAAATGGCGACGCCAAGCACAACCACTGTGACAAGCACAACCCAAGACGTACTTATTTGCCCACCTTGAATCAAGTTGATGATGGCTTGAATCCCCAGTGGAAGGGTTAAGGCAACCAGTCCATTGAAAATGGAATAGACGTAAATGTCCCTGATTTCTTTCGAATCTGGCTTGAGTAATTTCCAGAAGCGCTGGGTTGGGGTTAATGTTTCTGACATAAATGTTTTTGTTGAAACGAACGCATTCGAATTTCCAGTGAAAGTTGATTAATTGCTCTGAACTGGACCAATAATTATCATTCATTCTCTGCTTCCTTTTTCTTCTTTCTAAGTCTCTTGCTCAGAAGCTCATATTTCTTTGGCATGGCCTTGCTCAATTGTTTTTCCGAGTTGCTGTCATCTCGCTCTTTGAGGCCAACCAGTTCAAATTTAATGTCGCGATCTTTTGCGTTCTCTCTAAAGTCATCGAAAATCTCAATGATATCCGGGTGAATGCTTCGAGCCTTCGAGGCGTTTACAATTACGTGAGCGTTGTTTGGCAGTAGCTTGAGCATGTTCATAATGCTGGCCTTATTCAAGAAGCTCACATCCTCAGAGAGGTCAATGTGCACAGGCTTATCCTCCGAGTATTCATCTGGATTGAAGTGGTAGGGTGTCTTGAAGTTGTTCCATAGGATTTGGAAAAACGCAACCATCAAGCCGAGGGCGATGCCATAGAGAAGATCAGTGAAAACGATTGCCAAGACGGTGACCAGAAACGGCACGTATTGGGTTTTCCCACGGGCAATCATATTCTTGAAAATTGCGGGTTTAGCAAGCTTATAACCAACCACAAGAAGAATGGCTGCCAAACTCGCTAAAGGCACCAAATTCAACACATGAGGAATGGCCATGGCGCTGACCAAAAGCAGCATACCATGTATAAAGGATGAGGCCTTACTCTGACCTCCTGATTGAATGTTGGCCGAACTTCGAACAATCACCTGCGTGAGTGGAAGGCCTCCGATTAATCCAGAGATGCTATTTCCAATACCCTGGGCAAATAGTTCTCTGTTGGTTGGAGTGATTCGCTTGTGTTCATCCAATCGATCCGTGGCTTCAACGCTCAGTAAGGTTTCTAAACTTCCAACAATTGCGATGGTCAATGCTATTACGTACACATCTGGATTGTACAATTGAGAAAAATCTGGAAGGGTGAACTGACCCAGAAAACTCACAAGTGAGTCGGAAACAGGGATGTTTACAACTTGGTCGGGATTCAGAGCAAATTCGCCCATATCCCGAAAAAACACATTCAAGCCAATCCCTGAAGCAACAGCCACCAAAGGACCTTGAATCCAACTGAACAGGCCAATTCGCTTCATAAAAGGACGCTCCCAAAGGATTAAAATGAACATGGAAACGGCTGTGATGATTAGAGCACCTGGGCTTATAAAGTCCCATGCATACAGGAGTTCCGAAAGGGTATTGTGACCATCCGCTTGAAAAAAGGCATAGTCTCCTTCAGGATCTTTATCGTAGCCAAATGCGTGGGGAATCTGCTTCAGAACAATGATGATTCCAATGGCTGAAAGCATACCTTTAATCACGGCAGATGGAAAATAGTAGCCAATTACCCCCGCTTTTAAAATTCCAAATACAATCTGAATGAGGCCTGAAATAAAGACCGCGAGGAGGAAGGTCTCGAACGCACCCAACTCTTGAATCGAGGACAGGACAATTACAGTCAAACCCGCTGCAGGCCCACTTACACCTAATTGAGACCCACTAAAAACTGAAACGACAACTCCCCCAACAATTCCCGCTATGATTCCAGAAAATAAAGGCGCTCCTGATGCTAGGGCGATCCCCAAGCACAATGGAAGAGCGACCAAAAACACGACGATACTGGCCGGGAGGTCCTTTTTTAAATTTTCAAATAAACTTGGTTTTTTGTGAGCGTTCATAGAGGTGATTCTTGTTCCCTACACCAATGGAGGCTGGGTATTTGTTTGCAGTTGATGATGAATGTGTTCTTGGCCATCATATTGGTGGCCGAGCTAAAAATCACAAGAACTCCGGAGGCGGTGTAGGGTTTTCCAGAATGGAACTGGTAGAATAAAAAGCAAAGTGATGCGCCCTCAATGCGCTCAAGCCAGCAAGTTCAACAACATGAACGCGATGGTCAGCTTCATAGAGCTTGATTTCTTCCTTGCTTTCAGACTCATTCTCTTCACCGTCTTTCGACTCTTTCGTCTCCTTAACAATCTCCGTTTGATCAAGTCCCAAAAGCTCCAAATAACTCGAACTAAAACCAACGGTCAAGAAAAACAACAGAACAAACAGAATGGCAGATTTGGCAATCACCCTTGCAGTCTGCATTGGATTGATATGGTTTCTTCTCAATTTCATTTTGCTTGAATGGTATTGAACACCATCGCCCGATAGAACTCACCGACGGAGTCTTCTCCTTTCACCACATCAGTAAGACGCGGCAAATGCTCGGCAAAATATCGTTGATGATGTGCACCTTCAATTACTGTTGACACCAACATATGTGGATACTTATAGTTCGGGTTGAGCTCTAAAATTAATTCACTCACCCGAGACACACATTGTTTGTATGCCACGTAGGCTCCTATCCTATTGTCCTCATCCACATCCTTGGTCATGAAGGACTTTCCTGACTCCGAAATTACAATGCGATGAAGGGCCTCCTGATCGACATTCCCAAAGGCAAGGTCGTTCTCGGCCGGATTGGTAAGAAGAGCTATAGCACGTTCCAAGCGTTCCTCGCACGATTCGATGTTCGCCATGCGAAACACCATTCTGTATTCAGTCCAACTCCAATACCACGAAGTAAGATATAGCAGAAATTTATGCTTGTTTTCAAAATATCGATAGATGGATGCTTCCGTAGAACCGATGGCATCTGCCAGCTTCTTAAACGTAAAAGCCTCCATGCCGATTTCGTCAATCATACGAACACCTTCGCTGAAAATTTTATTTCCCAACTCGCTGGAAGAAGGATCCTTTAGGCAGATTCCTTCCTTCACTTGGATGTTTACTTTATTGAGCAATTCGAGCATTTTGGATACTTTCCATGCAAATATAATAGTATTACTATCATTTTGGTAAGTTTTCCAACCATTTCGTCGAAACACCCCGATTTCATTCATCCGCTCAGGAAATGAAAAGCTCAAATACAGCTCAAATTCTTACTTTGCAGGCGATGAGCAGACGACTTTTCCTCCCCCTTTCCCTGGCCTTTTTCCTACTTACTTCTTGCGAAGATCAAATCACCCAGAATTTCTACAAAGGAGAACTGCTTACAAACGGGACCTTCGAAAACATCAGCGGAACAAGTCCTAGCGATTGGACACTTCAAGCAAATCAGTTGGGAAATGTCAATAACAGCATCATTTCATCGACGGGATCATCGGGAAGAGGTCTGCGGTTTACACATGCCGAAGGAACTGGTTGCTGGGAAATGTGGATTGAGCAAAACCTCGACCTCAGCGAATTGGTAGCAGACCAACTCTATGAACTGACCTTCGACTATCAAGTGAGCTTCGGTGGGGCGCGAGTAAGTGCAACAATGAACGGCGACATTTCTAGCGGAGGATCCCACCCATTGAATTCGGGCAGCGGCTGGCAATCGGGCAGCATTCAATTTCGCACTCCTAAGACGCTCAGCAACAACAGCCGTTTCATGCTGCATTTTTGCATTCAAGGAATGAACTCTTGGTCCATCGATCAACTCAGTTTAAAATTCAAGGAATGAATGTGAAAGAGCTGGACGTTCTGCGAGTTTGTTGAGCATCACTTTCGGATCGCAGTTTTTGCTTTCCTCCTACTCATCCAAAGTCATTTCAACTGCCGTAATCTTTTACGCGCTGCATTGTGGATGTTTTAAGCAGCTCTAGCATGTTCTTTGAAGGGCTTTTCGTTCTTTTGCGCACAGATTTCATCGACTTGTTCAGAACACTATCCATCCTTCTTTGTCTTTCGTTCCCCTTGTGCAGCATAGCTCAGAGCGATTCCCTGAAAAAGGACAAATACTTCCGGACGTACACCCTCAACGACTATCAGCTCCCCGACAGTTCGGATTACCAACAACTCGATACAAGCTTAAACACTTGGCACCGGGATTTTTACCCAAATATTCACCGCTTTCACAATTGGCTCGGAAACTTCGGATCTGCCCGCATCTCCATGCTTGCAGACTTCAACAACGACTTGGGGATGGAATGGAACTTCGACCAACTCGATGGCTATCGCCTGAAAGCGGAGGAAGTCACTTTTCATCAATCATCGCAGCCTTTCACCAAAGCAACCTACACCCTGGGCAGCAAAAGGGAGGA
>Ga0115552_1002070_pt1 | contig 11560 bp, 11 predicted proteins | sample COGITO_mtgs_1103_3_FD_87178 | JGI IMG/M metagenome (GOLD analysis project Ga0115552, IMG submission 87178) | Pelagic marine microbial communities from North Sea - COGITO_mtgs_110328 | ecosystem: Environmental > Aquatic > Marine > Epipelagic | place: Germany:Helgoland, sampling site Kabeltonne...
AACCTTCAGACGGATGTGATAGTTTATCAAAATCGAGTGTATTGATTTTCTACACAGGCATCTAACTGATAGGTAGAGAATACTGAAACTATAGCGCCCCACTTTGCTTATTTGGAATAACTAATGGGTTAAGATGGCAAACCCAATAGTTCAGATTTTACCATAGTAACCGATGTACTGCAATACAGCATATTCGCTAGGCTACATGCCTATACTTAATATAGGGGCTCAGAATAGAAATTGTATGGAGCATGATGAAGACGGACCCATACCCATAAGCCCAAAACAATGGATTGAATTATTCAAAATGATGCCAACAATAGGAAAGGCATATATGACAGTTTCACTATTAATTATCTTAGGTGTAATCGGTTATGTTTTGGTAGGATGATGACGATTCTATAACCAAGTTCCCTTGCACTCTAAACCTTCCGGACTAGGATTTAGTGTAGGTAAGAAAGGGTACCCATTATGGCGCCCGTATGCCCATGGGCCCCTTTGTTACAACCAACGCTGGGGGAGTGGAATATGATACACTTCAGAGATTATTCACACAAGTATTCCCATTGTCATCTGAATTGGTTCCATCAGGACAAATTGTACCGTACCAAATAGTACCACTCAGGTTGGCATAATTCAGATTCGCACCAGTCAGGTCGGCACCAGTCAGGTTGGCATCGGCGAGGTCGGCAGATCTCAGGTCGGCATTACTCAGGTTGGTATTACTCAGGTCGGCAAAATACAGGGTGGTATTACTCAGGTCGGCAAAATACAGGGTGGAATGTCTCAGGTCAGCACCAGTCAGATAGGCATCATTCAGGATAGCATAGGTCAGATCGGCATCATACAGGGTGGCATACCACAGGTTGGCATAGGTCAGGTCGGCATCACTCAGGTCGGCATCATACAGGTTGGCGTTATTCAGGCTGGCACCAGTCAGGTCAGCACCAGTCAGGTTTGCACCATTCAGCCAGGCAACGGAGAGGACGGCGTATCTCAGGTTAGCACCAGTCAGGTCGGCACCAGTCAGCCAGGTATATTTCAGGTTGGCACCACCCAGTCCGGCACCACGCAGGTTGGCATCAGTCAGGTTGGCACTGCTCAGGTCAGCACCAGTCAGGTTGGCATAATTCAGATTCGCACCAGTTAGGTTGGCAGCACTCAGATTGAAATGACTTAGGTCCCGATCCGACATGTTGGCATAACTTAGGTCTGCACCGCTCATGTCCTCCTCATTTTCGACTTCGCCAGTGCAACCGGATATCGACGAGGAGAGCAGAATGATGAACAGGAGGTAGGCGCCATTCATGTCCTTGCGACGACAGGGGAGGGAAATAAATTGTTGTCTTCATCAAGGGCCTACTGGGCGACCCCTGAATGACAGAGCCCATCATAATGGGTCTGAAGGCAGAACCCAGGGTTATGGATACGTCACAAAGCAACCGTGGTACTCCGGGGCATCATCTTCCCTAGGGAGTATGATGCCCAGGATTAGATCAGGCTCATACTATCAAGAAGATCCAAAATGATGAGTGGGGACACAACTATTAGATCAAAAATGATGAAGATAGTGAAGCCTTTTTCGTTGAATGTTAACTCATACCAGTAATTCTTGCCCCATCCCTTCGCAGCCAAATCCAATAACCACATGTTTTTGGAAACACCCCCTACTCTATGAAATATGCGTCAAAATGAGTAGCGAATACGCCGTATTGCAGTGTAACGGCTACTATACTCAAATCTGAACTATTGGGATTGTCACTGTAACCCATTAGTTATCCCAAATAAGCAAAGGGGGGCGCTATAGTTTCAGTATTTCCTAATCTGTACCCTTGTTTATGCATACGACATAGAGGGGCTAATGCAGGGAAAATACTTGAAAGCAATTGTCCCAATTGGTGAGTAATGGACCTGGCTGAAGGCGATGAAGAGGGACCCTGGTGGGAGGACAACACAACCCTTGTTTCCGTAATCATAGGACTTCCTGTTGTTGGTTTAATAATAATCGGAGTATTAACTCTGATTGGAATCAATACATCGGATTTTCCCTACATGATTAGTGCAGATATTTTTGTGGCTGATCTTTTCCTAAGATTGCTTACTCTCCCAATCGGGTTTATCGCGATTCGAACTTTCTTGCGAAGTATGGACAATGAGTAACCTCTATGTTGTATGCATAAACAAGGGTAGGGAAGATTATGACGATGCACGAAGAACTATGGCTCACCCCCTACATCAGATTATGTGGGCGAGAAGGGATGTGCATTCGAAGGCTGTAATGCACTGGAGTTTCGAACATCTGGATACTGTCTACGGCACAAGGACGGGCAAGCTGAAATCACACCCTTGACGATGAAATCAGGGGCTCCTGCAATTTCCAGAGACTTAGCAAATTCTCCCTCTGTGAAAGAGAATACTGGCACCATTATGATGCTAATTGGAATCATTATGCTCATCCTAGGTGGATTATTGCTATTTGATGACTATGTTGTGGGGCAAATGGCTAGTGGAGTTTTTATAGTAATAGGCTATTATATTGCTTTGATCGGCTTAAAACTCCATGGCAAGGATAGGATTAAATCCATACCTGGTGGTGGCAAACGTCCCAAATTATCTGTCACAATGCCGCCATCTGGCATGGAAAGGATTAGATCCAAATTATTCTGGGGGCCACCTGGTTTAGCAAGATTTGTTGTATTTTTAGCTCTAATTGCTTACAGTTTTGTGATTGTATGAAAATAGAGGTAGGATCTAGTTTATCATAATATGATGTGTAAAGTTCGGACTTTCACTATAATCCATATTTGTTAATGGATTTCTACTGATGGTACTAGTTTATGAACTTGTAAATATCTAATAAACTAGGCTAGGGAAGATGTCGAATACGTCATAGAGGGACGCCCTTGCTGACAGACATGGTCGAGGAAAGCGACGCGAAGGTTTGGTGGAAGCCAGATTGGAAAATTGTTAGATTGAGGTTTATTTTCGATTTGTTGTTGGTTTCTATCGTCGCAGCCATTGGAATAACAATCGGTCTGTAGCAATGACCAGTCTACTACCGAGCAGTCACTCGGTGGGAATGCCGCGGATTTGGTTTGTTGGGCTTCACAAGACACCCATGGAAATAGCAACTAGTAGATTGGGCGGACCTCAGAAACCCACATTACCGATGGTGATTAGTTGGTTCCGCTCGAATATTATCGGAGAGTTCTCATTAAACAAAACTAATTACTAATTAACAATGGTAAATGTGAGAATATGGTTCCAATAGCAATTTTAATAAATATCTCTGTAGCAATAGTGTGTTTCTCATATGTTGCATATTGTATATTTCATGGTGGTTATTACGGGAAAAAACAATGGTATAGGTGGAGGACTAAACAAGAAAATCCTAGAACTTTCTACTTTACAGTTATAATTTTCTTTTTAGTAGGACTTTTTAATTTAGTTACGTCCTTTATCGATCTAAGATAATTCTCTAATATCAAGAGTTCCCAGATTATCACACATGGTTGGTAGGGTTACCGCCTACCCTCGCTACCGCTGATTGTTGGATGGGTAGCCTATGGTGTAATACGAATCATCGGGCTATAAATGGGTAATTATTTGAATATTGAATTGATGCTACTATGAAGGTATCGACTATGTCGTGTGAGGCCCCTGGTTTGATAGTTGGAACATGACCTTCTCCCTTCATTTGTGCCAATCCATGTGGACTGTCAGGTAGTGTATCAATGATGTCTTTCATTGGTTGAGCCATCCACTCACAATTATTGGAAAAACCTTCCTCAACAGCTTCGGAAATTGCTGTTTTATCACCTGCACACTGAGTATCAATCATACCGCCAATTTGGAGGATTGGTGTCATGTCAAAGCCAGCAGCAATTCTATGCTGTGGGAATAGCATTTTTTCACTGTCTCTCCAAACACCAACTTTCGCATCAACGCCTGATGTCTCGTACCCATCTTGTTGAGGGAAACCCGGTGTTCCAGCAAATAAATTTTGAATCACAAGGCCTCGTGAATGAAGGATTGAATCGGAAATGACACCGTTCAGGCCAATTCCTTCGGCCGCGTAACTCATACCAACAGCATAGGCTCCAACGGAACCTGCACTTGTCCCGTGAACGAACACATGAGTTGTAGGATAATTCGTCACAGTATAATCAATTGCTGACATGGTCGCTTGCAAACCGTTCACTTCAGTATTAGAGTTCGACGGATGATTTGGAATCGGTGTTCCCATACCGAGGTATTGGTCGTGGTCGCACATGGAGACCACAAGTAGCCTATAACCCTCAATAATGCGTCGAGACAACGTGTTATCTTCCATTACCCCACTGATGTTATCAATACGATTTGTAACAACCTCGAGGAGATCTTCGGACGTCTCTTCATGGTTCCATGTGTCTTGGTTCTGAACTCCTACAGCGTAATAGGTTCCATTTTCATCCCAATAACCTGAACCTCCACCATGCAAATATACCCATAGTGGAGCTTCTGCTCCAAATTCACTGTTGATTGGATTCATCACCATGAAGGAGTATATACCGCTAAGTCCGCATTCATAATCAGAGTTACGATAGAATTCAAGATCCACATAGGTGTCATTTTGAAGTTCAATCCGAATATCGTCTGAGGCTTGAATTCCTTGTGTGGTACGTTTAACTAGAGGAATTGGAGGCAAATCGTTAGACTCCATTTCATCTTGAGTCGTTTGTGCCTCATCGTTGTGCTGAAGAGCAATAATCGAGGCTCCAACAAACAGCAATGCGATGAGCACGGCAGGTGCAGTTTTATTGGTCATGTACCTAACAATGCGATGAAGTATATATTTCCTCGCTAACACTTCTGGAAGTATTGTGGAAGCAATTGGGATATCATTGCCTACGTTCAATTGGAGAAACAGAGCTCAGTATAATCAATTAACAGTCTAATCAATGGGTTTCTGCATAGACCCATGAGTTAGCAATTACTGAATTAATGGGTTTGCAGTCTGCTCTTTCAGAGGCTAGCGAGTGTACTGGGGGACTGAACACCCATTGTACTCTTACATAATGTCTTGAGGGAGTTCCAAGAACCCTTGCGATTTCATGGAAATGATATGTCGGAACTGGTGAGTGCACTAACATTCCTGAAACCCCTTACTTGATAATCAGAAGCGTAATCAAAGAGATCATGGACGATGCTGAAAGCGCTGAATTAGACGCTCTTCGAACAAATCTACGCGACGATGTAGATCATCTGCTTCGTTTGCTTTCAAAATCAACGATGCTCCATACCTTGGTTGTACTCAAATCAGATAAGGAGCCGATGAGATTTTCAGAAATTGAAAGGAGAGTAGAAAGTTCTGCTACGACGCTCTCTCGACGGCTGAATGAACTTGAAGAGAATGGACTTGTTACTCGAAAAGAGATCACAGATTCCCAAGGAACACGTGTTGAATACGCTCTAACAAATGGCGGTATGGCGCTTCGCCCAAGTTTAGAATCCATGTTTGAGTGGGTTGTTCATAGGTCTTCCAATCCATCGATTCAGTCTCTCGAAACTCCATGCTCTACCCAAGTCACAGCAGAAGATGGAGGTGATATCTGATGAAAAAATCTACCAAACCAAACGCTTTACTCATGGTACTTTTTTTCATCTCAATTTCTCTAGCGGGATGTTTTGGTGAGTCTGAAGGTTCGTCTGACGGTGAAGTACTTGAAAATTCAAATGATGAAATCGAAATTCCACTGGTCGAACGAACGACTGAACATATCAAACTAGTCGAATCAAGGATACTCGAGTTGGACAACAACACAAGTGCTGAAATTAGCTTTTATCGGAATGAAGCATACACATGTGGACTGTCTGGACATTACACCTTTTTCGTCATGGAGCCAATCAATAATCCCGGTATTGAGGCTCCTCTCTGGACCTATCTTCACGGAGGTGGCTATGGGTGGTTTGATGAAAACCAGACATACCAAACCGTCAAGACCATCACTCAGAATACTTGGAACCATGAGGAATCCTTTGACAAACTGATCGACCTTCATTTGATTGGAAACACACACAACAATAACGACGAACTGATGAGTTCAACTCTTACACGGCGAATTATCGATGGATATCGAGTTTTATTGGTATCACTCTGCGACCATGACAATTATGCCGGTCGTGGCGACCCATATCCGAACAACCCGAATTCATCCTATGATGGTGTTCTTCGAGAAGTAAATGGTTTGCAGGCTACGATGGCCGCAATGGATTACACCGTAGCCAACTACCCAACCAGTCAGGTTTTCGCTCATGGAACAAGTGCTGGCTCAATTGGCGTATGGAATGTAGCCGTTGCATACTGGCAGGAAGACATCTACCTTACTGCAGTCGTGGCTGATTCATGGACATTTGATCCACCCCGGATCTTTGAAATGTTTGACATCTATGTCGGTGTTGACCCCTATCCTTTCAACGGAGGCGATCTACGTAACGATGGTATGGAGAAAGTCGGGTTTGATTACTGGGGCTATGGTCTCTATCCTGAAGCGATGATTCGAAATGGATTTACTGAGGTGCCAATTATGTTCATTATCGGTGAACTCGATCCTGCCTGTGGAGGGAAATTGCCAACAATCCCTACAGCTGAAGAAGCTAACTTGAGTAATTGCCGTTGGATGTATGACAATTTACGCCAGACGATTGATGCGCAACCGAATTCACCTCATCTCTTGGATTTTGATCCCGAAGGAGACCATGTTGAAACAAACTTTGCTAGAACTCCAATCAACGATAGAGTTGATGCTTTCCTTGAAGCGATCTGGGCAAATAATCCCTCACAAGTATTTGCGTCAAACAGTACGGCTTGAGATTCTACTGAAAAATGGTGAAACTTGTATGCCGAAATTGATGTCAGAAAAAACAGTTGTAATCACTGGAGCAACCTCTGGAATTGGATATTACACTGCTCTTGAAATTGCGAAACTCGGAGCGCATGTGATTCTCGTTGGAAGAAATACTGAGCGTGGAGAAAATGCTACTGAAACCATCATCAAAGAATCAGGAAATTCTGAAATTGAGTTTATTGTTGGGGATGTTTCAACAAAGAATGGAGTTGAGCAATTAGCAAATGCAATCAATCAAAGCGTTTCCAAAATTGATGTCCTCATCAACAATGCAGGCTATCTTGGAAACACACTCAAACACAACGAAGATGGATTAGAGATGCATTTTGCAGTGAATGTGGTTGCACCTTGGAACCTAACCCATGCCCTCTTGCCGAAGTTAAAATCCTCGCCATCACCTCGAGTATTGAACACCAGTGGTGGAGATAAACCCGCCGCCATTGATCCAACAAATCTGCAGGCTGAAAAACAATTCAGAGGTTTGATGACATACACTCACTCAAAAAGCATCTTGGAAGCCATGTCGATTACCCTCTCCAAAAGATTGGAGCCAGAGAACGTGAGTGTCAATATCGTTTTTCCGGGAAGAGCATCAACTTCAATGACACAATCATTGACAACGAAGGGGCTTCCTGGTCCAATGAAAATTATGATGCCATTTTTCAAATTATTTTTCCGAAGTGATGGTGGCAAGAGCGCTCACAAAGCTTCACAATCAACGGTATTTGCTGCAACCGATCCATCACTGGAAGGCGTAACAGGGCGTTACTTTGACACCAAATCGAAAGAAAAAGAACTCCATCCATCGGCTTATGACGAACACATACAGAAGCAAATCATTGATGCAATTGAATGTTCTTGATACCTCTGTATACCCATGCAACACCCTCTCTACACCCACTGTATAGGCGTATTATGAGAGGGTACCTATGCGCTCGTATGTAATCTGAAGGGGGCCCCATGCGTTTGGTCAATCGGTCTTGAGTCTTTTTTGTACAATTTTCATTTCCAAAGGGGTCAATAATTCATCCATTGTCACCTTGAATCGAGGATGTATGCAATACCATACATAATATTATACAATTCTTTGCAATCTAATGCAAAACAGACATTTTTTTATTAGCACTCTAGTTAATACATTTCTAGAATATTCCATATTTTCCGTGGATACTTTGTGCCAGTATTGGCCTGGCTATTGCACTGTATTGTAAGCATTTTGCGGCGATTATGATATGCTTTTGCAACTGATGATCTCTCATGGAAACAGTCATCCGAGGTGCTCGAAATGTCAAAAGGAAGCCAGTTAGAAGTATCGGAGTAATCATAATCATCGGATTTTCACTCGCTATTTTCCTGACATCAAGTATCGTTGCATCAAGTATTGAGGCACAAGCAGCAGCTCTCGAAGATAGCCTCGGAAGGAAGATAATTATCACCAGTTCGGACGTAAGTTTCGACAGTTCGGCTTCGATTGACGAAGATATTCTCAATCTTACCAATAATATAAGTACGATTGAATCCGTTCAAACATTTGTAACGGATATCGATAGGTCCGGAATTAATGAGGTTCTTGCTCAAGGAGGTCCTCCTAATCCAGGTGCCCTACGAGCAGCGCTTAGGTTCATTTCTGGCCAGAACCTAAGTTCGGAGTTGGAAGGATTTGTTTCTGAAGAGTTAGTTTTAGTAAATGGCAGAATGCTCAATGATTCTGATACCGGTTCAAACAACGTATTATTAGGAGTTGACAGCGCTCTCGCTAATGGGATTTTAGTAGGCGACTCTATTCAACTGAATGGTTTTTCTCTAAATGTAGTTGGCTTAGTTTCTGGAGATGTTTTTCAGACAAACGCTACAATTTTGATGAGTGTCGAAACAGCACAAATCATTACAGATACTTCAGGATTTGACAAGGTCGTTGTAACAATTGAATCAATAGAATTGATCGATGATGTGATGAATATTTTGAAATCCGAATATGGTGATGAGTTGACAATTCAGACTGCATCGGAACAGGAGGGAGATAATATCGCTCAATCAATAGATACGATTGGTGGAAACGCAGATTTAGGTGCTATGGCCGCCCTTTTTGCCTCTATGTTAGTTGTAGGTTTCATAATGGTAATTATTACCAAAGAAAGGGTGAATGAAATTGGTGTTCTGAAAGCCATTGGCCTACCTAATACTAAAATTGTGACACAGTTTTTGAGTGAGTCCATTTTCATGGCCTCATTAGGATTTTTTGTTTGTATTATAATAACTTTAGTGGCTGGTCCAATGATGCAAACGATGCTAATTGAATCTGGTTCTGATGATTCATCAACAAGTGAACAGGGTTCAAGTCCACAGTTCTCACCTGGTCAAATCCTTAACCCAACAACTGAATCATCATCAATGGATTCAATCACTTCGTTGGAGTTCTCTGTTGATGCCAAGAGTATCGTAACTAGTCTAGGTTTGACTGTAGTGATTGGAGTAATTGGTGCCCTATACCCCATAATGGGGGCGTTAAAAATGCAACCTGCACAAGCATTGAGATATGAGTGAGGTGAGAGTAATGAAAGAAGGTAAAAAATCGAAAAAGCAGATTGAATCGACCCTAGAAGAAAAGAATTCGTCAGGTTATGATACAGATTCTCTGGAGAATATACTATCTATTGAACAATTGAAGAAAAGAGTCACTGACCAATTCGGAGAAGATGCACGTTTAATATTAGATTCGATTGATGAGGTCGAAGGCATAATTCTCCGTCGTGAAGTGAGGGAAAAAGGCGAATTTGATGATTCAAAAGCAATTATTCACCTATCAGGGTTATCAAAAAAATATCAATCCACTGGAATGAGTCCTGTAGATGCTTTGAAGGAGGTTGATTTATCTATCGTTGAAGGGGAAATGGTCGCGGTAATTGGACCCTCGGGATCTGGTAAATCTACATTACTTCAGATGATGGGTGCCTTAGATATTCCAACCAGTGGTGCTGTCAGAATAAACTTCCAAGAATTATCTAAAATGAATTCAAAGCAATTGACAGAATTTCGAAGTCAAACTGTAGGATTTGTATTCCAAAAATTCAATTTAATTCCAAATTTAACTGCATTGGAAAACGTTTCTATTGCGATGGAATCGACAAAAATGAATAGGCAGGAAAGGAGAGCTAGGGCTGCAGAGTTGCTAAAGGAAGTAGGATTGAATGAACGAATGAGTCATCTTCCTGGACAACTTTCAGGTGGTGAACAACAACGAGTTTCTATTGCAAGAGCTTTAGCTAATCATCCAAAAATAATCTATGCAGATGAGCCAACGGGTTCGCTTGACTCAAGGGCTAGCAAGAAAATAATTAGCCTTTTTGATAGAATTAGGAGGAATTTTAACACGACAATAATTATTGTTACTCACAATCATTCCATTGCAAAACATTGTGATAGAACTGTGAAAATTAAAGATGGCAGGATAAGATAGTCATTCGGAAGATACTCAAGATTAATCTGAAAGAACCCATGAGACATAATTCAGTATAATTCTTCCTCGTTCAAGACTACCCGCTTTCCCATTCCATCACGAACTCTTGAGACAATTCTGCTTTTTTCTAAATTAGTTAATGTTCTACTAATTTTTGAACTATTCATATTCGATTTTTCAACAATTTCACTTTGCCAGCATTGACCATCACTTTCCATTAATAACTCAATGATAGATTTCTCTGATGTCGAAAACCTATCGAGTTTTTGCTTGGAATAAAATGTTGTCTGCGACATATCATTGTTATGTTTACTCAACTTGATATTAGACATATTAAACCCAGCAATAAACCCAACAAATATTAAGATCATTGAGTAAGAAACCAGGATAAAAATAGACTTGGTAGGTGCATCTTTATTGATCGCCATGAAAGTCGCTCGACCAGTCAGCAGTATCAAAATTAACAATGAAAGCATGATTACAGAATGTGAGGAAGTAAGATCTTTCTTCGACCCTTCATTATTAATTTCCATGTCAATTGGATACTATCGAAGTATTAAAGAGACTTGGTAATTTGATTAGTGATAATACCTAGAATCCTATTTTTGAACAATATATGGAGTGATTGGGCTTATTCCGTAATTTGGGAAAGCGTACCTATTGAAAATTGATGATTTTATAATTGCTATATTTCTGAAAGTGGGCGTATAACATCGGCCTTCTTTCATTCAAATGCATATCAAAAACTAGTAGTTTACAAAAATCAGAGCATTGGCTCTCCACATTCGGGGCAAGGAAGACCTGGTAGCCAAGCACCAGGCATATGTCCACAATTCGTACATATTGAGGTGATATCATCTCCAAACATGAATTAGCGTATACGAGAACATATCTAAATATATCTAAGCTACAAAATATGTTCTTAACTAATGATTTCTAAATTTTCAAAAACTTCACAACTAACTGGCTTCCAATTTATTAGTTGGAAAGTACCATGACTAGGTTGTGTTTCAGGGTGTCGGCGCGTTCCTTCAGGCACTCTCGACATGGCGATGTCGAACCCATGTCAGGAGAATGTCACGAAAATGTCGTTGTACTGCTCCAAGACATGGAGAATGTCGAGCCTTGTCGGCATAAAGTCGTCATTTAGGAGGATAATCATTAGTGGATTACATTAAATTACCCGAACTATATTTTTAGATTGATGAAACAACCA
>Ga0115552_1002072_pt1 | contig 11557 bp, 10 predicted proteins | sample COGITO_mtgs_1103_3_FD_87178 | JGI IMG/M metagenome (GOLD analysis project Ga0115552, IMG submission 87178) | Pelagic marine microbial communities from North Sea - COGITO_mtgs_110328 | ecosystem: Environmental > Aquatic > Marine > Epipelagic | place: Germany:Helgoland, sampling site Kabeltonne...
CGTGAGGGGTTAACGATCTCCGGTGATGCCATGGGATTCTTCTTCATCTGCGTCCGCCGACGCAGGTGAAATCCTTGTGGAGCTTAGGAGAATTGAACTCCTGACCTCTTCCATGCCATGGAAAAACCAGTGTCCGTAGAGGTTCGTGGGTGTTCGCTGAAGCCTGTAGGGAAGCGGTCAGTGTGTCCGTGGGGGTTTGTTGAGGTTCGTGGGTGGTTGTGGGGGTTTGGCTCACCTAATGGCTCACCTGGAGACTTCAGGTCGAGAGCCCCGTCCGTAAAGTCATGCAAGCGTTGGACTTTGGTCTCTACTCATCGTGCTTGGTCTGTGCTTGGATGAGCGGTCTGCCAACGGCGGAGCACTTCCCGACACCGACGCGAAATGCTGGGTCTTCAGAATGCGGTGTTTGTGATTGAGCCGCAGAAATTTGAGCCAAGCATGGCACTGCGACCGGTGGTTCAAAGACGTCCATCAAGGCGAACGCAATGTTCATCTGTGCGACAAACGAACACTTTCGCCACTTGTCACCCTTGTTTCGCTGACATGTCACAGCGCTGAATTACACATGGTGATAGAACTACACGGTGAAGCGGGCGGCATGGACCTAATCGAAATCAAATAGGGCGCGAGGCTCATTGGCCTGCACTCGGGTGGGCCTGTCGAGGTCGTCTTTGTTGAGACCACAGACGGGGACGTCGTCAACGTTGTGTTTCGTTCATCCTCAGGCGACCTTGGCCAGCGGTTGGTGTCAGTCGAGGATGCTTTGGCGTTCGATATAGCGTCGGAGCAGCGCTGGGTGTTTGACGCTGATGGTGATCACTTTCGTCTCGCTTCGGAGGCTCGACGTATCGAGTTGGCGCATCTTTTCGATCCGTTCACCGCGGTCGAGGCTGCGGGCATCGATCCGCTACCGCATCAGATCGAGGCGGTCTATGAGCGCCTGCTTCCGATGCAGCCGCTGAGGTTCCTGCTCGCTGATGATCCTGGTGCCGCTAAGACGATCATGGCGGGCCTTTACATCCGCGAACTGGTGCTGAGCGGCGACTTGGAGCGTTGCCTGATCGTGGCCCCTGGTTCACTGGTTGAGCAGTGGAAGGAAGAGCTGTGGGACAAGTTCAGTCTCAGCTTCGACATCTTGTCTCGTGACATGGTCGAGGCATCGCCGCTCTCCGGCGAGAGTTGGCGTGGTGTCTACGCTCTGGCCGGGTGTTACGGCCGCCAGGGGAGCTGTCTCGTCGCAAGACATGGGCGCACGTCACGCCCGAGACCCTGATATGGGAGCGTCCTGTGGAAGCCGACGACCGTGCAGTGCCCGGCCGCGGGGAGGGGGATCTCGTAATCGGAGTCGAGCGATCAGCGATCGGCACCGTCGTGGAGAGGAGAACTCGGTTCACGATCTTGGTGCATCTTCCTTGGGTGGGAGTGGATAACATCCTTTGTGGTCATTCCAAGTGAGTGCGCCCGGGCAGGTAGGACAAACCGCAGTCATGAGCGACCCAATACTTTCAGCATCGACCTTTGCGCATCGCCCATTACCCAGACGCATGGAGACGCTCATCGGTACCTGGCGAAGCCGCATGTTCGGGTCTTCGCTGCCTCGTGATCCCGAGACCCTAATCGAAGCAGCAACTCAGGCAACGGGACTTTCGGAGTTCGGCAATCCCCTGTTCCAGGAGGGCTTTCGCCAAGTGCACCGATCGTTCGTCGACGAGGCTGGTCTACATTCAGCTGGCGAGCGAATGATCGCAAACATGTTGTTCACCCGATTAACCAACCGGCTGGAGATTGAAGAGACCCTGAAGAAATCGCCGGCAATCCGCGACGAGGTCATCGATAGGCCAATCTTTATCCTTGGGATGCCCCGCACCGCCAGCACATTCCTGCAGCGGCTGATTGCCTCGGATCCAGCGATGCATCATCTGCGATTCGCGGATGCCTTGACTCCGGCCCCACCTCCGGTCCTTTCCCCAGAACGAGAATCGGCGCGGATGGAGCGTGCGAGTGACTATTGCCGCGCTGTCAGCCGCTATGGCCCGGATCTTGAAGACCTTCATGCCATCGGCCCAGACCACGCCGAGGAGTGCATATACCTGCTCCAAAACAGCTTCATGCACGGCAGCTTTTCAACGTCTGCGACGTTGCCGAGCTATATGCGGTGGCACGCATCGCAGGATGTACAGCCGAGTTATCTTGACTATCGCGATCAGTTGAAAATTCTCCAGCACGGCAGACCGCAGAAACGTTGGATTCTGAAGTGCATCAGCCATTGGACCGTGTTGCGGGAGCTGCTCGACACTTTTCCTGATGCTCACGTGATACAGACCCACCGGCATCCCGACGCGGTGATTCCATCGTTTGTCAACTTGATGGCATCGGCCCGGGCCGTATGCTCCGACCTGTTAATCGAACCCAGCATCTACGCGCAGCAACTCGTCGACAGTCTGCCGGGAATCTTGGAGGGCGTTCATGAATTTCGTCTTCAGATGCCTGCGGAAAGGCAGTTCGACGTGCATTACGCGGACATTGTGCGAAACCCTTTGGATGTCTTATCGCGGCTTTACGAGACGTTGGGAGTGGAGTTGTCGGAGAAGAGCGCTCGGAGCATCCGGCGGTGGCTCGAGACGAGTGGCAGGCATCGCCTAGCGACGAATAGTTACAGGCTCAAGAGTTTTGGCCTGAGCGAAGAGGAGGTCACCTCGGCCTTTGAGGCGTATATCGATCGCTATATCTCGGACGGTTAGGGCTTTTCAAAGTGATAGTCTCCGAAGGCGATCTCATCGGCAAACCGTTGGCCTACGAGGTCTTTTAGTTCGGCGTCGTAATAGGTCGAATAGTGGGCGTGTACTGAGCGATTTCGGACCCTAAGCGAGTCATGTTGTATGTTCAGCTTGCGACATACGGTTTCGAAATCTTTGTCGATGCGCTCGAACCTCATTAGGACGTCTATATCGCGATCGAGATCCTGATGGGCATCGGGCTCGGCGCAAATCCAGTTGCGGAGCGGGATGGCCCCATGGATCAGCTCAAGAAATTCGGCGCGTGTCCATTCGGTCCGGCCCTGGGCCGGCGAGAAGAACAACGAAACCATTCGCTCCCAGGGGTTTCGGATGGTCGCGAATTTGAACAGAGAGTCGTGCAGCTCAGATGGAATTGCCGCTTTGTAGTCGGACAGCATCGAGTGTTTGTGGGTTTTGTATTTCCGGTTGCGCACCGAGAATCGTTCGACCCCGTCCTGATGTGCCAACGACGAAACGAGTTCGTCCTCTGAGTAGTTCCTCAGTACGTTTTGGATGCTATTCCCAGCGGTCTTGGGAACATGTATGAATATGAAGCGATGTTTCTCGGAGATCATGAATGAGCTCCACATCGAGAGTCAGGAGTAGTCAAGGGGCTGGTACGTTCACTTGCCCGATTTCGTTCGCATCACTGGCTCCGAGAGCGATAACTCTGAAACCGTTACGCTCGCTGTCGGGGAGTGTGTGGAAATCGACGAGCAATGCAAACCGTTGGGTCAAGTCGGCCGATTCGTCGATCTCGTTATGGTCCGGCAGTGCACAAGAGGGTTCGGTCACGCACACCAATTGGTCGTTGTAGAATACAGCGATCTCCTTGGTGGCGTCGTCTGTCCATGCATCCAGCGCACGGCCCTCGATGAAGAGGCGGTTTTGGAAGGGCGCTGCGGACTCGAGCATCCAGCGTCCCGATATTTCGGTGATCGGCAACTCAGAGTGGTCGGGTAGGCGAACCCACTCGGCATTATCGCGCACAATTAAACTGTGGGAGACGTACGCCTCGTGGTAAGCGTCCACGTCGAGGGTGGCCGCATCGTTGTGTGTCAGTGATCGACTAATGTGGTCGGCAATTTCCTTCCGGGTTGGCATCAATCCAAATCCGCCGTGTTGGCCAGACGTAGGGACGATCGCCATTCCGTCAGTTGCGTAGTTGTCCCACGAAAAGCGCCGATCCTGGACAGAGGGCCGGCCCATCTCTGTGGCCAAGTAGTACTGGATCGAGCCCCGGAACTTACTCTGCGGAAGATGTTCTCGTAATGCTGAAAGATGGACGTTTGCGACGTCGATCCCACTGAACTCGATTGGATCCGTCGCATGAGTGCGTTTGTGCTTGAGCCGCTCTGACAAGGCATCGAATTCGAGAGGGTCCTCCTCTGGCGGCATCGAGTCGACGATCGCAAGCAGCTCAACCTGACGATTCCGTTCCTGCAACATGGTCGCAATTTCGAAGACGACGTTACCGCCAAAACTCGTCCCGAGTAGTGCAATCGGACCGGACGGCCGAAGCGCTTCGATCTGATTGGCGTACCAGGCCGCCATGTCTAAGAGCGTGGTCGCTGAGGCGGTCGACCAATCCATCTGAGGAGGCTGTAGGGCATAGAAAGGGATATCGCTCGAAGCATCCTGCGCCAAGAGCACTAAGCGGTGAGCATGTCCGTAGACGCCGCAGATCATGAAAACGGGAATACCTGATGCTGCAGGGTTGACGATGACGACATCTTCTCCGCTCTGCTCTTCGTGGGAAGTCCTAGCCTCAGTTTCTTTTGCCAGAGAAACGCCGAGGTCGCCAAAAACTTGGACATGGGTGGACGGCTCTGAAGGTCTGGTTAACCACCAGGTCAGCAGGCTTTCGAATATTTCTATGCCCTGGTCGAGGGGCAACAACTCGATTCCAGACGTTTCTAGAATCTGGCGCACCAAGCCACGCTGAGCCATCCCCACTTCGTCCCAAGCCGTCCAGCCGATGGACAGCACGGGCACCGACGGCAGCGTAAAGCCATCCAGAAAACCATTAGCCGCTGCATAGTCTGCCTGAGCGAGGTTGCCGAAGTGGGCGACGATGGATGAGAATTGGACGATGCCTCGAAGCTGCGGTGGAGCGAGGTGCGCGAGTACATTTTCGAGCCCCAGAATCTTCGTGGCGAGGACACGTTTAAAATCTTCTGGGTGCTTGTGGTTCAGAGGGGTTTCTGAATCATTGATGCCGGCGGCATGGATAACTAGGGTGACGCCACGCTCGGCGAGCTGCAATTTACTCACCGCATCGGTATCGGTGATGTCCGCAGAAAGATACTCGATCCTCCCTTCGCTGTGCTCCACGATCCAGGGCTCTACCTCGGGCCGCTGCCCAAGCAACAGAAATCGGGATGGGACACGGGCGAGCAGGCGCTGCACCACGACTGAAGCGATTCCGCGAGCTCCCCCTGTCACCAAGACAAGGTCGGTCGGGCCAAGAACCGTCTCGGGCGTGCCCATCAGGAGATCATCGAGCGGTTCGAGCACTGCCTCGAGCAATTGTTGCCTTGGATCGAGTCGCCTACCTATGCCGCCATCGGCGAGACAGAGTTGTAACGACTCCGAATCAAGGTCCTCGGCATCTACGTGATGGTACGAGAAGTCGATATCGTTGATTTCCAACGCCGCCGATCGAATGAATCCGGAGAGCGCACGGAAACAATAATTCGCCTGGCGTTGATCGTCGCCAAATGTGATCAGGGCGAAACGGCCGGACGCTCCAGCTTGCGCCATTTCATTCGCCATCGAGACGACACTCTCAAGCAAATTGGGCAGCGTGTGCGTGCTCAGAGTCACCGAATCGACAGCTTGCCAGATGGCCATCCGCTGGACCCCAGGAAATTGGGACGTCTTGATGTTTGTCAGGGCCGCCTGAGCGCTTGCGGACGCTTCAACAAACCATTCCCCCTCGGGCAGAAGTGGTGCACTGGTTCGGACCACTGGCACTTCGCGATTCAGATAGCACTGAATTCCCGACGATAATTCGGCGGGATTTACGACCTGTTTTAAGCCGCTGTCGCGCGCCTCAGAAATAATCTCGCCGACGCTGGTCAGGTTGCGAAACCCTCGATAGTCGTGCGGCAGGACTTTGCCTCGAAGTCTCGAGACGACTTCAACGACTTTCAGGGAGTCGATACCAAGGTCTCCGAATTTGACACCGTCGCCTAGCTGCGCCTCGTCATAGCCAGTTACAGCGGCGACCACAGCTCGGATGTGATCTGCGAGCGGCAGGTTTGAAAGGTCGATGATCGGCGTGGCGACGGTCGTCAAATTTGTTTGTTTCAAGCCAGCGAGTTGCTGACGCTGGAATTGCAAAGGGGAAGCTAGCGACCTCCGAAGGGCACCAACCCTTTCAAACGCCGCATGTCCGGACTCGTCCAGGGCGAGATTCTGGAATGACTTTCCTTGCAGCATGCTTCCGACGAGACCTGTCAGGATGCGGCTCGGACCAATTTCCACGAATCTCCGAATACCGGCGCGATACGCGACCTCGATTTGGGAGACGAAGTCGACGGGTTGATCGGTCTGGCCAGCGAGCAGGTCGATTACCCTCGCACGATCGGCTTCCGCCATCGGTTGACCCGATTGGGTTGGATCGTCACAACGGGGATAGATCTGCCGACTCACATTGGCGGGGACCAGAATGGAGGCCTGACGAAGAACGAGTTCCCGGAGTGTGACCCTCAACGGGGCCACGGCGTGGGACACGAACTTGGAGTGAAATCCGCGATCCACCCCGAGAGGTTGGGCGTGTAACCCTCGGCGGCCGGCTTCCTCGCATAGCAGTTCGAGCTCAGGCAAGGGTGCGGCGACGACGAGCTGGTCATAGCTATTGATGCTCGCGCGAACCACGGACCCGTCGAAGCTTTGCAATAAGGATTCGGTGTCCTCCGGGGGGCCGAGCAGGGATACCATTCCGCTCGGCATGGTATTCTTCTCTGGCCGGTTCATTAACTGCCCGCGCTGGGTGACGGTCCGAATGGCCTCTTCGAATGAGATCACCCCACTGGCGTAGAGTGCGGTGTACTCGCCCAGCGAGTGACCAACAGCCATCGAACACTGAATACCTTCGTTCCTCACCATCTCCAGTAATATCGCAGACATGGTGAGGATGGCCGGTTGGGCTATCTCAGTCGCCTGAAGCCTGGCTTCGCTCGCTGAGGAACGCTCGTCCTGATAGATGACATCGGAGAGTCGGGTCCCGGTCATTTGCTGAACGATGGAGTCTGCACGGCTGAGAAATTCGCGGCCGATTTCTGACTTGCTCTCTTCTGCGAGCATCCCAACGTATTGGGAACCTTGGCCGGGAAAAAGGAATGCGATGTCGCTATCGGTCTTGGGCACGCAGGGAAGTAAATGCTCGCTGACATCGAATCGTGGGGCCTTTGCCTGTCTAGGAGGCGACGATAGAGCCAAATGGTAGTTCGTGCCGCCGAAACCCCATGCGGAAACACCGACGCGAATTTCGCCGTCGTGCAGACTTTCGGCAGTGACTGGTACATGGACGTTCCCTTGATCCCAATCGAATTCAGCGGTTGGCGTTTCAAAGTTGGTCTGAGGCGGAACCACCCGATGTTGGACAACGTTCATTGCGTTGAACAGACCCGCCATTCCGGCCGCTGTGCGCAAATGCCCTACTGAAGCTTTCACCGAGGCGACAGGAAGGCTGCGGTGCCGCTGACCAGGGGCTTCGGCCAGGATCCGTTGGATGGTGCTGAGCTCAACTGGATCGCCGACGGCCGTTCCAGTGCCGTGGCACTCGATGTAGTCGAGGCTGTTAGCATCAAAACCGGCAAGATCGTATGCGCGTTGCATGGCACAGACTTGTCCGTCGCTTGACGGTACGGTAATTCCTTGACCGCTTCCATCTGACGAGCTGCCGACGCCTCGAATCACCGAGTAGATGTCATTTCCGTCTCGGAGCGCGTCATCGAGGCGCTTCAAGACCACAACCCCACAACCTTCCCCAAGAACGAGGCCTTCGGCCCGAGCCTCGAACGGGAAGCAACCTTTGGACGCCAGTGCCGTCAGCTGGGCGAAACCGACGAAGGCTCCGATATCGATCCATGTATCGACTCCGCCCGTGATCACGAGGTCGCTGTCGCCGGTTTGAAGCGAATTGACAGCCGTCCCGATCGCCGCCAGAGAAGATGCACAAGCCGCATCTAAGGTCAGGTTCGTACCGTGCAGATCGAACGCGGACGCGATCCGTCCTGCCACCAGATTTGGCGATGTCCCGACCAAGGTGTCCTCATTGCCGGTAAATCTGGGGTACTTTTCTTCGTATGCGCCGATCAGGTCGTTGATGGTGGACCCAACACCATTCGTATCGCCGATCTTCTTTAGCCTGTCGAAGATGAGTTCCTCGCTTAGCGTCATCCCTGAAGCCGCAGCGAGGTTACCGCCGCCTATGGCCGCCATGATGACAGCGGTGCGATCGCGGTCAAATGATTCGTTGTCCAGGAGCCCTGCGTCTCTCAACGCGGTGCGCGCACAAATGAGCGCCAGTTTCTGGGACCGACTCACCATCGCCGAGACTGCTGGTGGGATCCGAAAAGAGGAAAGGTCCAGATCCGGATCTTCGATTAAGGCGGCAACCGTGGCGTAGGTCGAATTCGCGAGGCTCTTGTCCGGCGAGTAAAAGACATCCTGTTCCCATAACCAGGGTGGAACGTCCCGGATGAAACAACGCTGATGCAGATTGTTCCTGAAGAATTGATCGAAGCTATGAGCTCCGGGCAGAACCCCGCCAACGCCGATGATGGCGACTTGCCCGCCAGCGGCTGTCTCACCCGACGTTTCGTCCGCTGGCGGAGCTGATTTCGGAGTACGTAATATAGGCGTCCGGGGGTTGGTGCCGAGGCTTCGCCGAAATGCCTGGAATACGCGCCTCGAAAGATCTCTTTTGGCCGGTACGAGCGTCACTTCACTCAGGTTAAACCGAAACCGCCGTTCTTGCTAGCCTCAGCGCGGCTTCAATCGAAATACACTGAAAAGGTTCATAGGCGGTTTCTAACGTTAAGTTATTATAGGCGATCGTAAAGACTGGGTTCAAGAGGCCACGGCAGAAGGGAGCCCGATAGCCTACGTTCGGTATGTCACCGGAAATGCAGCGCGCCCTCCAACAGCAGTCTTACTTTGTGCAAGAGGATGTCCCCAATGGATTGCTTGAAGAAATGCTCGAGCATTTTCTTGGTACTACTGATTTCGAAAACTTTGAAGATTTCAAGAAAAATCGATCGAATACCGGCCGGATCACCAACTGGGACAGCTGTAAACCTCTGGACTGGTTTCTTGGTTATCTCGAAGAAAATCTAGGCGATAGATATTTTATCGTTCAGATTGGATTTCCTTTTTTACGAGGCAGTAAAACCGGTACAGGCGTTCACTTTGATCGCACACAGTCTATTTTCGATTCCAGTGGCGAAGGCATCGTGCAGTGTTGGATCCCAATCTGGGAGCAAAATATGCCCGACAGCGGACTGAGGCTTTACCCAAGATTTGTGGATGGCGAGCAGGTTTACGATGATGACACCTATGGCGCCTACCACCGAACAAGGATGATTAAAGGTCGCCTAGGCGCCAAACGATTCGACATCCCTGTTGAGGCAGACATTCCGGAACCAGTCGATTTTGGAGTTCGTGATAATCTCGGCAAAATAATTTGGTTTAATAGCAACTGTTTGCATGGCACATTAAAAAAAGATAATGCTGATTTTGACGAAGACCAGAGCCGAATCGCCCTAGCGATACGTTTCGTGCGGAAAGGTTGCTCACTGCGACCCGGTTTCACTTTGCAAGATCTCCGCAATATCACCACCGAAAACGACCCTTACCGATTGGAGATCGAGCAGAGGTATTTCTAGCCTTTCCCCTCAAACTGGTACCCCCCGTAATCTATTTCGTCGCGAAACCTTCTGGCGACGAGGTCCTTCAGTTCTTCATCATAATATTCTGAGTAATGTTCTCGCTTGGAAACGTTTCTCCTCGGCAGGGGCGCATAAGGAATATCCAACCTTGCGCAAACTGTCCGAAAGTCTTCATCCAGATTTTCAAATCGGATCAAGAAATCAACATCGCTGTCGATTTCTCGGCCACACATCGGCGCATCTCTTTCCCACTTTGATGGCCTGGTCTCGCTTAGCGCATCCCTCAGCCGCACTTTTTTGTTAAGCACGGCAAGGAAGGTGTCCCTGTTCCACTCTACGGTGTTCTTGCCTGGCGAGAAGTAAGCTGAAATAACGCGTTCCCAGGGATTGCGAATCCCTGCAAACTTAAACAGTGAGTCATATATTTCGCTTTCTATGCTGTTCTTGTAGTCGAACAGCTTGGCGTGCTTTCTTGTGTTGTATTGACGGTTGCTGACGCCAAAGCGCTCCAGACCATCCTGCCGTTTGTTACGCGTAATCTCGTCTTCGGAGTAATCTCGTAAGACGTTTTGGATACTGTTTCCGCCCGTCTTTGGAATATGGACAAATAGAAAGTTCTTCTGGATCGAAATCATCGCCTGGACTCGCCCTCGCTGGTCACATTCCAATCGGTAAGAATATCCTGATCGCATAGTTATGCGTGGAGCTTAGGAGAAGCAGAGGCGTTGTCACCGCACGCTCCGACCCGGCCCATTGAACCAACCATGCCCAGATCGTTCGAGGTCGGGACGAATGCCCGTGCGCGAAATTGGCTGCCACGGTCGGTGTGCACAATCACGCCTTTGCTCTCACGGCGCAGTCCAGCGTTTCGAATCGCTGCGATTGCCAACGCCGAGGTCATCCGATCAGCCATCGAGTAGCCAACAATTCGGTTCGACCAGAGATCTTTGAAGGTGCGCAGATAGAGCTTTCCCTGAGCTGTTGGGTGCTCGGTGATGTCACCAACCCAACGCTGATTCGGTCGCGCTGCAAGCCTGTCGCTCTCACCCTCAGCGACAGGCCTGTATTGTGCACTGGCGGGCCAGCTTTGCGGTTCAAGCCTCACTTCTTTGCAAACACTGACGAGATCCGGTTCTCCTGACACAACCGCTGCACGCGGTTGTCCGACACGTTCCAGCCATTGCGTTCAAGCTCATCGGCGATGAAGCGGTAGCCAAACTCGGGATCGTCATAGTGAATGTCGAGCATCGCGTTCACGGGATGGGCGTCATCCCAATCGCGATCCGAATGCGGCTGGGCTTGCCACTTGTAGAACGCCTGAGGGCTGAACCCAAGCACACGACACGACGTGGAGACCCGCACGCCCTAAGCAGCAAGCTATTGGACGAGCGGGTACGTCATTTTGGGGAGATGTCTTTCGCGAAGAACGCCGCCGCCCGACGAAGGATCAGATTCTCCTCCTCAAGCACCCGGTTGCGACGCTTGACCTCCCGCAGCTCTTCAGCTTCCTTCTCAGCGAGACCGGGCCGCACACCGTCATCGATGTCAGCCTGTTTCAACCAGTTGTAAATCGACGCGTCAGACATGCCGAAATCCTTTGCCAACTGCTCAATAGACGTGTCGCCCTTCCGGGCGACACGCCCCACGTCATCGCGGAACTCTTTCGGGTATCGCTTTCCCATGATGTCCATCCTTGCCGAGACCACAGCCTCGAATCAGCAACATCAACTAAACCTGGGGCAGACCCAAGAACCCAAAACCACAAATGCGGCACCGCCGGAGCAGTGCCGCATTCGGATGAGTGGAGCTTAGGAGAATTGAACTCCTGACCTCTTCCATGCCATGGAAGCGCTCTACCAACTGAGCTAAAGCCCCTCAATC
>Ga0115552_1002073_pt1 | contig 11555 bp, 6 predicted proteins | sample COGITO_mtgs_1103_3_FD_87178 | JGI IMG/M metagenome (GOLD analysis project Ga0115552, IMG submission 87178) | Pelagic marine microbial communities from North Sea - COGITO_mtgs_110328 | ecosystem: Environmental > Aquatic > Marine > Epipelagic | place: Germany:Helgoland, sampling site Kabeltonne...
CAACAAGGTATTTCCGGAACCTTAATTGATGGTGACTTTAATGAACCCCTTCCTTTTGCTAATATTTTAGTAAAAGAAACGGGAGATGGAATAACCTCAGACTTTGACGGGAAATATGCCTTTGAATTAAGTGCTGGGACATATACTCTTGTTTTCTCATTTGTAGGTTATGAAACAAAAGAGATTACCAGTATCATTGTAATAGGCGATAATTACACAACTACCGATGTGGTTTTAAATAGTGTCGCTCAAGGATTAGATGAGGTAATTGTAAGTATTGAAGCAAGAAGAAATACAGAAACTTCAGTACTTGAAATTCAAAGAAAATCAGCAAGCTTATTGGATGGGATTTCTGCTCAAGCCTTTAGAAAAATTGGCGCAAGCAATATTGCATCAGCAATTAAAAGTGTCCCTGGAGTTTCTGTACAAGATGGAAAATATGTGTATGTGAGGGGTTTGGGTGATCGCTATTCAAAATCGATTCTAAATGGAGTAGATATTCCTGGACTAGATCCAGATCGTAATACAATACAAATGGATTTATTCCCAACCAATATGCTCTCAAATGTATTGGTGATAAAATCAGCACGTGCGGATTTACCTGCTGATTTTACTGGAGGTGTTATTGATATTGTTACTAAAGAATTTCCTAATCAGGAGGAATTCTCGATTTCTTTGAACACTGCATATAACCCAGACATGCATTTTAATTCAAACTATTTAAGTGATAAAGGAAGTCAAACCGATTTCTTGGGTTTTGACAACGGGATGCGAAAAAATAAAATTGCAAATAGCTTCTTAGGTAATACATTTGATCCTCGTTTCAATCAAACAGAAGAAGGGTTATCCATTATAAATAAAATAGCAAATCAATTTGACCCACAAATGGCTCCTAATGTTGGAACTAGTAATTTGAATTATAGTTTTGGTATTTTCTATGGTAACCAATTCAAATTTGGAGAAGACAAATCAATCGGAATCTTGGGGTCACTTTCATATAAAAACGAACAGTCTGTTTACGAAAATGCTCAAAACAACATCTACAATTTCAGTCCAGATAAAAAAGTGTTTGCATTTGAAGAAAATAGAATTCAGTCAGGAACTATAGGGAACCAAAATGTGATTGCAAATGGTTTGATTGGAGCAACATATAAATCTGCAGCTACTAAAATAAAATTTAATGCACTTCATATTCAAAATGGTGAAAGTACTTCTGGAAGTTTTAGACAGCTTACTCGTTTTTCTGACTTTATTGATTTCAATAAATATAATTTAGAATATACTGAGAGAAGTATTTCAAATGGAATGCTTTCTGGATTGCAAAATTTTTCAGAGGGTGACTTTAAAATTGAATGGACTTTATCAGGAACTTTAGCAAAAGTTCATGATAAAGATATAAGAAATACTACATTCCAAGATGAGGAAGGTATCTTCAGTTTTCAGGAAAATACCGAACCTAAACGAATTTGGAGAACACTAGACGAAAACAATCTTGTAGGAAAGATTGATGCAACAAAAAAAAATCAGTTTTTAGGATCAAATGCTGTATTTAAATTTGGAATTTATCGTTCACAAAAAGAGCGAGACTTTTCCATTGCTCAATATTCCGTAAGTTCAACCTATACTTCAGAGCAGGATTGGTCAAATTATGCAGGAGATCCAAATCAATTATTTAATCCCAATAACATTATTGGCCCTTCCAATCCTGAGGGATCTTATATCAACCCTCAAACCACTATTAGTCAGGATGCTAACCTATTCAATTCAAAGCAATTTAATCTAGCAGCTTATATCTCCAATGAATTTAATATTTCAGAAAAACTGAAATCCATTCTTGGGTTTAGATTTGAAAACTATCAAGTGCATTATACCGGAGAAAACAGTCAGTTGGGTCAAATCTATGATAATCAAAAAATTATAAATAAAAGCAACCTTTTCCCTTCTTTAAATTTTATTTATAGTCTAAAAGAAAATCAAAATTTACGTATTGCTTATTCATTGACTACTGCTAGACCAAGTTTTAAAGAAGCCTCTATTGCAGAAATCTACGATCCTTTATCAAACCTATTTTTTATAGGAAACATCAACATTAGACCCACTTATATTGACAATTTTGATATTCGATACGAAGCCTTTGGAGAAAAGGCACAACTATTAGCATTTAGTGCTTTTTACAAAAACTTAACGGATCCAATTGAAATTGGGTTTGTAGCGGCTTCTACTTCAAATTATACCCCTTTAAATTTAGAAAACGCTACTGTTTTCGGAGTTGAATTAGAACTGAGACGCAGTATTAACTCGCTCTTTCCAAGTATAAGAAATCTAGTTTTAAACTTTAATGGTTCTTACATTATTTCTGATGAAAAGTATAGTGAAGATGAGTTTAAATTAAGAACATTAGGATTAAGAGAAGGACAAACTATAAGTAATTCTAGACCTTTACAGGGTCAATCACCTTATTTAATCAATACCGGCTTAGATTATAATAATCAAGAAAAAAACGTACAAATTGGTTTGTATTTCAATGTTCAAGGAAAAACGTTGGAGGTAGTTGGAGATGGCTTTTACCCTGATGTTTACACCATGCCATTTAATAGCTTAAACTTTAATTTAATTAAGCAATTTAAAGGAAATCGATCTCTTACTTTTAAAATAACAAATTTATTAAATGACGAACGAGAAAGTCGATTTGAAGGCTTTAATAACGAAAGTCAATATTTTAAATTACGTAATGTAGGACGTCTATTTTCATTAGGATATGCTATTCGTTTTTGATATGAATTTCTATAATTTAGAAATTAAAAAAAGGGGTTCCGTTGGAACCCCTTTTTTTATAAATTATATTTTAATACTTATTTTTTATAACTACTGTAATACTCATCCATCAAAGACATTATACTATTTAATAAATCTTTGGTTTCCAGTAATATATTAAAATACAAAGTTGTGTTTTTTGGACTAGATTCTTCTGTTCGTGTCCGATCAATTTGAGCATCAATTTTTTCAGAAATAAAAGAAACCAACTCTCCTTTTTGAGCAATGATAAAAGAGATTCTTTCGAATTTTCTACTCATAAAAACATCTATTATCTCTTTGTACAAATGTGCTAAACGATCTTCAATCTCCTTAAGATCTTTAAATTGATTGAATTTTAGTTTTTGATGTTGATTATTTACATGTTTGTAACTCTTTTTTGAGATAAAATCTAACGACTGTGCAATATCTGTTAGGTAAGCTAAAATTGTAATATAAAAATTACTCCCTCTCACACTGGTCTCGTCAAGATTCTTAATAAAGAAGAAAATATTATCTCTTAAATCTTCAATTTCACTGTCTAATTTATCAACTCCTTTTTTACTCTTTTTGAGCAAATCTGAATTTTGCGTGGAAAGACCTTCCAAAAAGTTAGCGTAAATTTTAGATGTTCTAGAAATAACATTCACAATGTTATCTGCACTTTCTGAAATAATTCCTTGGACGGTACTACTCTCAGATTTTTTCAATTGTTTGGGGTCTAATGTGGTCGTTTTGTTTTTATGAGCAATAAAGTTTCTAGCTAATAAAACTATTGTCAAAAGCAATAATACAGGAATCATTGTTACTTTATTCCACTGAATTAAAAAGACAACGATACCTGAAGCAGCAAGTGCAGCTAGAGCTGTAAGGAACCAACCACCTATTACGTTAACAACACCAGCAACACGATATACAGCACTCTCTCTACCCCAAGCTCTATCAGCTAGAGAAGTACCCATCGCGACCATAAAAGTTACATAGGTTGTTGACAAGGGAAGTTTCATTGCTGTTGCTATGGAAATTAAAACACCAGCAACCATAAGGTTTACGGAGGCTCTAATCATATCAAAAGCGGGAGCATTCACACTTTGGTCTTTAGAAATTAAAAAAGCACTTTGTCGCTCGTAACTTTTCTCAATTTTAGCTTTTATAGATTCTGGCATTGCAGATCCAAAGGCAGAAGACATCCCAAAAAATACATTTACAAGTCCTCTAGACAACATATTTGGGTTAAATTTTTCATGGGTATCATTTTGTCTAGAAAGACCAATTTCTGTCTCAGCTACAGACTTTGCCTTTTTAGAAAACCATAGGGTTACAACCATAATTCCTCCAGCTATAAATAATAAAAGAGGTTCTGCGGGAACTTTCTTATCCAAAACTTCCATAGAGAATAAGGTAGGGTCGATCCCTGAAATACTCCACGCTTCATAAGAATGATAGGCAGCCATTGAAACCCCAATAAAGTTTACTAAATCATTTCCAGAAAAGGCAAGTGCCAATCCAAATGTTCCAACTAAAATAATTACCAGTAAAATACTTTTTTGTGAGATTTTTTGAAATAAATAAGAGAACACAGTTAAAATTATAAAAGCCACAAATACGATAAGTAGCTCATTATTTTTTAAGATTCCTGAGAGGTCCTTGTAATAAGGGGTTCCTTTTAAACCCTTTATGAAAATAAAATAAGTAATTGATGTAAGCGCGATACCTCCAAAAAAAGCACCAAAATTTTTAATTTTTTTCTCAAATTGAAAGGTGAAAATCATTCTTGAGATCCACTGAACAAAAGCCCCAACAGAAAAGGCAATTACTACCGACAATAAGATTCCACTGATAATCGTAATCGCTTTGTCCGTGTTAATATAATTACTTAAATCTGCAAAGGTTTCCGAATCCGAAGCTCCAATTTTTATGAGGGACATAACTATAGAGGCTCCCAAAAGATTAAAAACAATAGATACGGTAGTAGAGGTTGGCAATCCTAGCGTATTAAAAAAGTCTAGCAATAAAATATCTGTAATGATTACTGCCATAAAAATGACCATAATTTCATCAAAATAGAAAGCTCCTGGATTAAAAATACCCTTCCTTGCAACTTCCATCATTCCACTTGAAAAAACAGCTCCAATAAAAATTCCTAAGCTCGCAACAATCATTATTGTTCTTAAAGAAATAGCCTTAGAACCAATTGCTGAATTTAAAAAGTTGATTGCATCATTACTGACACCAACAACAATATCGATTACCGCAAGTACTGCGAGAGCGACTAACATTAACAAATATATATTATCCATAAGAAAAAATTAATTTAGGTAAAGATGCGTTTTATTTAGAATTGCTATGTTATTATAATATTAAAAATGAAGGTCAAATCCTGTTCTGAAAAGCACAAAATCTCTCATTGAACTAGATTGTGAAAAACTAAGATCTGCCTGAATCTTGAGACTATGACCAACAACATATTTTGATATTCCATAGGTGATTTGTTGTAAATCAGAAAGCCGTGTTACTTCCTTGAAGTCTACATTCGTATACCTTAAAGTCATTTCTACATTATTTTTAAAAAGATAACTCCCCTGAAAATTGATAGCTGACCCAGCCCCTACAACTGCCCCTGTTTTTGTTCTACCGTCTGCCTCAAGCGCTTCGATTGTATCGGCGTTTCTGCTGGCATATTCCCCAGTTAATGCAAATCCGTTATATTTTATAACGCCATCAATAAAGACTGTAGTGATGTCTGTTTCAAAAAGACCACCATTGGATTGGGTCATATAAGATCCCATATTACTTCTATTCTTTACTGCATTATTATTAATATCGTAGGTGAATCCGAACATGGCTTTGATTGATTTTTCACGTTTTAAATCACCTTGGGAATAATCTCCTTTAGAAGAAAATTCACCAAAAGGAAGTAATTCAAGTCGGGAGGTATACTGAAGACCTCCGATATTACCTTCCGTTATGTTTCTCCCTTCTCCCTGAGAAATTGAAAATTTTTCTCTTGATATCCAGTTTCCTCCCAATTTAGTTTTGTGCCGTAACTGGATGCCCATATCTCGGTCAATATTGAACTTACTGTTTAACAAAGATCGATCTATCAACTGAAGGTTTGCTGATGATACAACGCGCTCTATGTTACCTGGTAATTTTGTTTGACCCGCCCATAGTTCAAAATTTTCGTGAAAATTCCACATCACAACCGCATCTAAGATATATCGGGGTGTATTTCTGTTATAAACACTGGCTCCTGAAAGATCTCGATTGGAAAGTCCCAACTCAATTTTGTACTTTAACTTTGGAGTAAAAGCAAAGCCTCCAAACTTTAAACGTGCTCTTCTAACTAAAAAATTGAGCTCTGCATCATCATATTCTTCTTCGTTATAGTCCCATTGGCTTTGAAAACGGGATTGGATTCTTGGAGCAAATTTCACACTAAAGGAACTGTCCTTTGCAATGAAATTTATCATTCCTTTTCCAAATTTAGTGTCACTTATTTCTTGTGCTTGAACAATTGAAAGTAAACCAACAAACAGTAAAAAAAAAGATTGAATTGTTTTATTCATGATGAAATTTATTTTAACTAGATGACTAGTGTTTTTAAACAAAAGACAAAAGTTGCAATAAAACATTAAGTTAATGTTACCAAAACATTACCATATTCATCATATTTAAACAATATTTTTTCCAAATTGTTGATATACTAAGAACCGCACATCAAACAATCATCATCCTCACCTTCTTTGGCTTGGGCTAACATTTGCTTTAATTCTTGAGGAGACAATGGCTCTACCGGAACCGGAGCTTGGGCTGCTTTTCCTGCTGTTGCGGTTGAAACAGCTCCTACAGCTGCTTCTACCTCTGGAACTTTCGCTTTTGACTTAGTGTCTAAAGTGAATTTAATAGCATCCACAGCAGACTTTGTCCTTAGATAATACATTCCTGTTTTTAGACCTGATTTCCATCCGTAAAAATGCATTGAAGTTAATTTAGCCATCGTTGCCCCTTCCATAAACAAATTCAATGATTGAGATTGATCAATAAAATATCCACGTTGGCGTGACATGTCTATAATGTCTTTCATACTCATTTCCCAAACCGTCTTGTATAATTCTTTCAAATCTTCTGGAATCCCTTCGATACTTTGAACAGAACCGTTATTACGCATTAGTTCTTGTTTCATGTCCTCATTCCATAATCCTCGGTCTACAAGGTCTTCCAAAAGATGTTTATTGACAACAATAAACTCTCCAGAAAGTACACGTCGTGTATAGATGTTAGAAGTATAGGGTTCAAAACATTCATTATTTCCCAAAATCTGAGAGGTACTTGCCGTAGGCATAGGAGCTACTAAAAGTGAATTTCTCACTCCTTGTTTTTTAACCGTTTTACGAAGCGCTGCCCAATCCCATCGTCCGCTTAACTCTTCATCTTTGATACCCCATAAATTATGCTGAAATTCACCATTTGCAATAGGAGAACCTTTGTACGTTTCATATGGTCCTTCCCTTTTAGCTTCTTCAGAAGAAGCTGTGACAGCCGCAAAATAAAGCGTTTCAAAAATTTCTTGATTTAGCTTTTTGGCTTCATCAGAGGTAAATGGTAGGCGAAGCATAATGAACGCATCAGCCAATCCTTGAACCCCAAGTCCCACAGGACGGTGTCTAAAGTTTGAGTTTTGAGCCTCAATTACAGGATAGTAATTACGGTCAATCACTCGGTTTAAATTTTTAGTTACTCGTACCGTAACATCATAAAGTGCTTGATGATCAAAAGCTCCGTCTTTCACAAACATTGGCAATGCGATAGAGGCCAAATTACATACTGCAACCTCATCGGGGGCTGTATATTCCATGATCTCAGTACATAAGTTTGATGAACGTATTGTACCTAGATTCTTTTGATTGGATTTTCTATTTGCCGCATCCTTGTATAGCATGTATGGCGTACCTGTTTCAATTTGAGATTCTAAAATTTTCTCCCAAAGTTCACGTGCCTTTATAGTTCTTCTACCACGTCCTTCTGATTCGTACTTGAGGTACATTGCATCAAATTCATCCCCGTGAACATTATATAAATCAGGGCATTCATTAGGACACATTAATGTCCAATCTGCGTTTTCTTCTACTCGTTTCATGAATAAATCTGGAGTCCACATTGCGTAAAATAAATCACGCGCACGCATCTCTTCTTTTCCATGGTTCTTTTTTAATTCTAAAAAGTCAAAGATGTCTGCATGCCACGGTTCAACATAAATTGCAAACGATCCTTTTCGCTTTCCCCCTCCTTGATCCACATAACGTGCAGTATCATTAAAAACTCGTAGCATCGGAACAATTCCATTTGATGTTCCATTGGTTCCAGCAATATAAGAACCTGTGGCTCTTACATTGTGAATAGAAAGTCCAATTCCTCCAGCTGACTGAGAAATTTTCGCTGTTTGTTTTAGGGTATCATAAATTCCATCAATACTATCATCTTTCATGGTCAATAAAAAACAAGATGACATTTGTGGTTTAGGTGTTCCTGAATTGAACAAAGTAGGGGTTGCATGAGTGAAATATCGCTTGGACATTAACTCGTATGTCTCAAGGGCTGCTTCAATATCTTCTAAATGAATTCCAATAGAAACACGCATCAACATATGTTGGGGACGTTCCACTATAACTCCATTCAGTTTTAATAAATAAGAACGCTCTAACGTTTTAAATCCAAAAAAGTCATATCCAAAATCTCGGTTGTATATGATACTTGAATCTAGTTTATCAGCATTTTTCTGAATAATGTCATGCACCTCATCAGAAAGTAAAGGTGCCTTTTTCCCAGTTCTGGGATTGACATATTTATAAAGGTCTGTCATCGTTTCCGAAAACGACTTTTTGGTGTTTTTATGTAAGTTAGAAACCGAAATACGAGCTGCTAATTTTGCATAATCCGGATGAGTTGTAGTCATTGTTGCAGCAATTTCAGCTGCAAGATTGTCCAATTCAGATGTCGTCACACCATCATATAATCCTTCAATAACTCGCATGGCAACACGAACAGGATCTACTAATGGATTTAATCCATAATTCAACTTACGAATGCGGGCGGTTATTTTATCGAACATGATGGGCTCTTTACGACCATCTCTTTTGAGAACAAACATACTTTGAGATTTAATTAATTATTGAATTCTTCTAAAACTTGGAAGGATAATTGGTTTTTGGTTTACTTGAATTAAAAATCAGCGTCAAAACTAATTTTTGTTTCTTGATCTTCACTGTTCAGGACTCCAGCCTTTTGGTATTCACCAACACGCTTTTCAAAGAAGTTTGTTTTTCCTTGAAGAGAAATCATGTCCATGAAGTCAAACGGGTTAGTAACGTTAAATTCTTTTTCTAAACCTAACTCTTGTAACAATCGATCCGTAACAAACTCTAAATATTGAGTCATGAGTTTAGCATTCATCCCTATCAAACTGATGGGTAATGACTCTGTAATAAATTCGCGTTCTATAGTCAAGGCATCTAAAAGAATTTCTTTTATACGGGCAGGAGGGACTTTATTCACCAAATGATGGTTGTGTAAGTGTACTGCAAAATCACAATGCACTCCCTCATCTCTGGAGATTAACTCATTTGAGAAGGTTAATCCAGGCATAAGGCCACGTTTTTTTAACCAATAGATTGAGCAGAAAGCACCTGAAAAGAAAATACCCTCTACGGCAGCGAAAGCAATAAGACGTTCCGCAAAAGAATCAGAATCAATCCAACGTAATGCCCAATCTGCTTTCTTTTTGATCGCAGGAAACACTTCAATGGCTTTAAAAAGACGATCTTTTTCCACATCGTCTTTTACGTATGTATCAATCAACAAAGAGTAGGTTTCAGAATGGATGTTTTCCATCATTATTTGAAATCCGTAGAAAAATTTAGCCTCTGAATATTGAACTTCATTTACAAAATTCTCAGCAAGATTTTCATTTACAATACCATCTGAAGCAGCAAAAAATGCAAGAATATGTTTTATGAAATATTTTTCGTCTTCTGTCAACTTAGTATTCCAATCCGTAAGATCTTGATGTAAGTCAATCTCTTCTGCAGTCCAAAAACTTGCCTCCATTTTTTTATACCATTCCCAAATATCATGGTGTTTAATTGGAAAGATTACAAATCGATTTTCATTTTCTTGGAGAATAGGTTCTACTGCTGCCATTTTGCTGTTTTATTATTTTAATTAAAAATTGTTTGATTCTGCTTTCACAAAGATTCGAAATTGTATCCAAAATAGAAAGGGTTACTTTTCCACAATGGAGCCTAGTTTTTAACAAAATACCCTTTTTATTAAATATTTCCTGAAAAAACAAAAAAGTATAACAGACTGTTATATAGGTGCTTAATTGGAATAAACGTTCGCAGCCCCTTAAAACATTAAAACGTCATTAGGAGGTCTTTTTCGTATGTTGCTCGAGAGCATCATACCAATCCGATCCAAACTTTCTAATGAGAGCAGTTTTTACAAATTGATATACAGGAATCTTTAGTGCTTTTCCAAAATCACATGCGTCTGAACAAATGGACCAACTGTGATAATTCACAGCTGTCATTGTATCGTATGTTTGTATCCGAACAGGATATAGATGACATGAAATAGGTTTCTGAAAATCAATCACCCCTTTGTTATGAGCCTTTTCAATACCACATGAGGCAGTACCTGTTTCCGAAAAGACCGTGTAAGCACATTCTTTACCTTTCACTAGTGGGGTTTCAAAATCACCGTCAATTCCTTTCACAAAAACACCTTGTTCTTCAATTGCAGCAATTCCTTTTTTATTTAGGTAAGGTTTAATTTTTGAATAATGCTGCTCCAAAAAAATCACTTCTTCTTTCTCAAGGGGGGCTCCAGCCTCTCCTGCCACACAACATTCGCCCTTGCATTTAGAGATATTACAGACAAAATCTTCTGAAATGACAGTGTCAGAAATGAGGGTATTTTCTATCGCAAGCATGTTTCCTATTTTAACGTAAAAATAAGCAATTAAAACCTCTAGATATGCAGAATGAATCTACATTTGCAGAAAATTACAAACCATGTTTGATATTAAAGAAATTTTAACTGCTAGTCTTATTCTTTTTGCTGTAATTAATATTCTAGGTAGTGTCCCATTAATCATTACACTTCGAGAAAAAGTAGGCCGTATTGAGTCTGAAAAAGCTTCTTTCATTGCTGCAGTGATTATGATAGGCTTTTTATTTTTGGGGGAGGAAATATTAAAACTCATCGGAATTGACATTAACTCTTTTGCAGTAGCTGGCTCTTTAGTAATTTTGTTTTTAGCCCTAGAAATGATTTTAGGAATTACTCTTTTTCGAAATGAAGCCCCTGAAACAGCTTCAATAGTGCCAATTGCATTTCCCATGATTGCAGGAGCAGGAACAATGACTTCCTTACTTTCCTTAAGAGCTGAATTTGATGTAGCCAATATCATTGCTGCAATTGTAATCAATATTATTTTTGTTTATATCATTCTCAAATCCTCAGAGCTGATTAAACGGATTCTTGGTAAATCAGGTATTGTAATTATTCAAAAGGTTTTTGGAATCATTTTGTTAGCTATTGCAGTAAAATTATTCACAACCAACATAGGACAACTATAGCAAAATCATATCTTTGCACTATGAGAATATTACTTCCTTTATTTATGGTTTTAGCTTTAGCGGGCTGCATTTTTAATCTTACGCAAGTCAATTGGACAGACCCTTTAGTTGGCAAAAGCA
>Ga0115552_1002081_pt1 | contig 11533 bp, 10 predicted proteins | sample COGITO_mtgs_1103_3_FD_87178 | JGI IMG/M metagenome (GOLD analysis project Ga0115552, IMG submission 87178) | Pelagic marine microbial communities from North Sea - COGITO_mtgs_110328 | ecosystem: Environmental > Aquatic > Marine > Epipelagic | place: Germany:Helgoland, sampling site Kabeltonne...
AAAACAATATTATAAATCACTAGAGATTAATAGCAAGAAAAATTGTTATATTTACGTGGTTGATCAGGATGGAATCATCAAAGGGAAATTTGAAGGTTTTTCTACTCCTGAACAAATGAACGAATTATTTACACTTATTGACTCATTTAATGAATAAAATATCAGAACATTATAAGCCATTTTTAGCGGCCACTGAAAAAGCAGCCATTGCTGCCGCTAAGTTGCGAGGTTGTAAGGACGGAAAAAAAGCAGATCAGGCTGCTACCGAAGCAATGAGATCAGTATTAAGTAATCAAGAAATTCTAACTACAGTGGTCATTGGTGAAGGCGAACGAGATGAGGCGCCTATGTTATTTATTGGTGAAAAACTAGGAAAAGATGATAGTGAAATAAAAGTTGATATTGCAGTAGACCCACTAGAGTGTACTAATCACTGCGCTTTTAACTTACCAGATTCTATTGCAGTTCTTGCAGGAGCACCTCCAGGTTCACTACTTCATGCTCCAGACACTTATATGAGCAAACTGTGTGGAAGAAAAGAATTGATTGGTCATATTGGACTAACCAAAACAGTAGAAGAAAATTTATTAGCTACCGCAAAGGTCCTAAATAAAGAAGTGAAAGATTTAAAAGTGATTGTGATGGATAGAGATCGTCACAAAGATTTAATAGCATCAATAGAATCTTTTGGAGTAAGTCCTATTTTAATAGGAGATGGAGATGTTACAGCAGGATTAAAAGCAGTACAAGGGGAAGTAGATTTACTGTACGGCATCGGCGCAGCTCCAGAAGGAGTGATTACTGCAACAGCAGTGAGAGCATTGGGAGGATTTTTTGAAGGTCAACTTGTTTTTTATGATCAAGAATTTGAAAGCAGAGCTCGTAAAATGGTTGGAAATGATATTGATAAAATTTGGAATGCTGACGATCTTTGTACATCTGATGATACATTTTTTATAGCAAGCGGTGTTTGTTCAGGATGGATTCCTGGAGTAGAGTTTGTTGATGGCAAAGCAGTAGTAACTTCAAAAATAATTTTTGGAAATACAGGGGAAGTTAAGTTGATTACTAATGAATATAATTTAGGGGGACTTGATGTCTGAATTGCATAGTATTGCAGCACGAATGGTTGCAAAAGGAAAAGGAATTTTAGCAGCTGATGAAAGCACTGGAACTTGTACTAAACGATTTGAGAGTATAGGAGTAGAATCTACATCAGAATCTCGATGTGACTATAGAAGCGCTCTTTTTACATCACCGGGACTAGAATCATATATTAGTGGAGTAATATTATATGATGAAACCTTTAGACAAAAAATCGTTGGAACAAATCATCTTATTCCAGAATATTTGCAATCAAAAGATATTTTACCTGGAATTAAAGTTGATACTGGAGCTCATCCATTAAAAGAAGGTTCAGAAGAAAAAAATACAACAGGATTAGACGGATTATCAGAAAGGCTCGGAGAGTACTATGCTCTGGGTGCTCGTTTTGCAAAGTGGAGAGCCGTCATTACTTTGGGCGATGGAATTCCATCGGACGAGTGTATTCTAGCTAATGCTGAAGGCTTAGCCAAGTATGCTTTATTATGTCAACAAGCAAATTTAGTGCCAATCGTAGAGCCGGAAGTATTAATGGATGGCACTCATACTATTGAGTCATCTTTTGAGGTGACAGATAAAACATTAAACACTGTATTTGAACAGTTAGAACAACATCATGTTGATTTAAAAGGAATAGTTCTTAAACCTAATATGGTATTATCTGGGTATGATTGTGATAATCAAGCTAGTATTGAGGAAGTTGCACAACAAACCCTAGAATGTTTAACAAAAAATGTACCATCAGAAGTTCCTGGCATAGCTTTTCTTTCAGGTGGACAGTCAAATGATCTTGCAATTTCACATTTAAATGAAATGAATAAGAAAGATACTGATTGGAATGTAACATTTTCATATGGAAGAGCACTACAGCAAGACGCTTTAAAGATATGGGCAGGAAATTTAGAAAATACCAACGCTACTCAAGGAGCATTACTTTCTAGAGCAAAGGCAAATAGCTTAGCAACTAAGGGTAATTTTTAGTCCTTAATTTGAAAGACCATTAATTTTTTAGATGATTCAATAGTAAAGCTATCTCCTAATGATTTATTTCTAATTGCTCTTGCCGAAGGATGTAATTTATATGTCTCTAGGGGATACTCAAGATTTGTTGAAGTGACTTTATTATTTGATTCAAAACTGATAATACTTACTATTTCGCCTTTAAAAGAATCAAACAAAGTTTTTCCTATGCAAGGCGTAATAATAGAATAGTCTGTATAAATCGTACAATCTATTGTATCACAATATTCATTGATAGCGAAAAAATTTCCTAAAAAGTGATCTTCACTTTTTCCTGAAATTCCAAATATACATAATGATAAATAATTATTATCTATACACCAGTCTAAAGTCTTTTCTAGGTCTGTTTTATTTTGATCTTCTGCATGAACTATTTGAGAAACTTTATCCTTATAAGATGGTTTTATTGAATCAAAATCCCCTATAGATATAGTAGGAGTTATCCCACAATCAATTAAAGAGTTTGTTGCTCCATCTATCGCAATAATTATTTCAGCTGATTCAATCTTGTTAATAATTTCTGTATTTGTAGGAAATTCTCCGTTGATAACAACAGCAATATTTTTTTTATGATTCATAGCTACTAATTAAATTAATATAACTTTTTGAGTGTTCCATTATAATAAGATAATATTTAACGAGATGATATCTCAAATAACTTGCAAATAAATTTTTCCTGTAATAGTATCTTTTGCATTTAGTAGTAAAAAGAGGGGAAAGCTATTTATGAAAAAAACGCTACTTATTATTTTTTTATCTTTTATTTATGGTCAAGGATTTGACCTCTCGGGAAGAATTATTTCTAAAAGTACACTTAATCCAATTCAGGATGTAAATATATTTATCCAAGACAGTGAATTAGGATCTGCATCTAACAAAGAAGGGTTATTTAAATTCACAGACTTAGAATCTGACGATTATATACTAATAGTTAGCGCTATTGGTTATAAGGATAAATATATAGCAATAAATCTTGATCGTAATTTTTTAAACTTTTCTATTGAATTAGAAGATGAATCTGTTTTAGCAAAAGCATTGAATGTAGTTGGACGTTTTCCATCAAAGCACGTTCCATACATGACTAAAAATATTTCTAATCAAGACATAACAGACAATGATTATCAAACAATGTCAGAATTATTTAGAAATGTAGGTGGTGTTGATGTTCAAATGGAGCACAATAACGGCCGTAATGCAAATTTTTCTATTCGCGGTTCATCAGATTATAAACCAGGTGGTTATAATAACAGAGTGCTAGTATTGTTAGATGGATTTCAAATTAGTATGCCATATTCAGGTTCAATTGATTGGAATGGCATGCCCTTAGATTTCCTCGATAGAGTTGAAGTTGTAAAAGGCCCAGTATCATCTTTATATGGGCAAAACTCTATGGGTGGAATTATAAATTTAGTTACTAAAAATCATTCAGAAGAATTTGTGACTTCAAAAGTCACCTTAGGAAGTTTTAATAAAAAAGACATTAATGTTGGAATGAATAATATATACAATAATGTTTCTTATACAACCCTGCTTCAATATAAAAAGGGAGATGGTCATCGATTCAATGCTCAATATGAGCAAAATAATATTTATGTTAAAATGGATAATAAAGAAAAAGAATTTTCTATTTCTTTAATGGCAAATCGATCACTTAATGGTCAACCAGGTTTTTCCGTAGAAGATAGACCATCTTTAATATCCTATCGATTGTCAGATAGAGACTCTGTATACCTGCAATTATTCAAGAAGCAAATTCTTAGTAATAACAGTAATTTAGTATACTCAGCAAGTATAAATCACTTCTACACACATTATCAAGATAGAAATGATACTCCAGAAGGTGAATATCAAGATGATACATTTTATAACGATACAAGCTTGAATATAAGAGCAGAATACCAAAAATTATTTAATGATAAGTCTTATCTTATTGTTGGATCAGACCTTATTGCTGAGCAATCAGATATATCTATATATAAAGATGTATATAGTAATCCAATGCAGTTTACTGCAGGTGTTTTTGCACAAAATAGAATTGTATTAAGTGAAAAATTATTACTTGGTGTTGGTTTAAGAATTGATTATAGGTCAATTGAACGTGGAGAAATTTATAGCAATAAAACGTTTAGTAATGTGTCTCCAAAAGTTAATCTGAGTTACAAACAAGACATCTATTCAACATGGAATTTTGCTTTAAGTAAAGGGTTCAGGTCCCCTTCGTTATCAGAAATGTTTTTACAGTATGCAACGGATTACGGACTATACACTCAAGGTAACCCTGATTTAGTACCAGAACAACTATATGGATTAGATATAGGATATGATCTTGCAAATTTATCTGACTTATCTTTTTCTGTGAGCACATTTTATTATGTTTATGAAGATATGATAGATTTTGTTTATGGATTACCAGTAGTAGCTCGTAATAGATCTGATATTAGTTCATGTGGATTAGAAACTAATATTAACTATAAGCTGAATGACAATTTTAGTATTAATGCTGGCTATACTTATTTACGCGTAAATGACTTAAATGATATTGATCCTATTTTATATCGCCCAAAACATAAATTAGTATCTAGTATCAAACATACCAAAGGTAAGGTAAGTAATATTATATCTATGAGATATCAGTCAGAACAAGACTACCAAGACTTTTTAAGTGACGATCGTGAATATGAAGGCAGTGAAATTAGATTCCCCATTAAGAAGTTAGGTGCATTAATGCTATTTAACTACATTGGAAGCTATCAGTTATTAGATAGTAAAATTTCCTTTAAAGTATCTAATATACTTGATGTAGACTACCAGCTTATCCAAGACTATCCTATGCCTGGAAGGGTGATAAGTCTTGGTTATGAAAAATCATTTTAGATAGGAATTCTTAAGTAAAATTACAAATTAATGAGATTGCATCTCAAAAAGGCTTGTTAGTAATTTTTTTCAATATTAAAATTCATGACTATTTAAGAATAGATAAATAAAAAAAGGGGAAAAAATGCATATTCTAAGAAAAACTACAATAGCCACACTAGCTTTTTCAATGATGTTTTTTGTATCATGTGAAGATAGTGGAAGTAGCGATCCAGCTACAAGTGGAACATTAAATCTTACTATTAATATTTCTAATCCAGAAGCATGGCCATCAGAAGGAACAGTATTTGTTTCATTAGATAAAACTTGGCCTCCATCAGGAGCACCATACAAGAGTGTTGTAGTTGAAAGTAGTCAAGTACAAGGCGGCACTATTAGTCTTATGTTTGATGAAATAGATTTTGATAGCTATAAATTAGCATCTATTTCGTGGAGGGATCCAAATGATGCTAATCCACAAACTAATCAATATGTTTGGGGAACGCATAGTGGAAACATGTTTGCACCAACTGGACAGTTTATATTCTATGCAGATGCTACAGAGTTTACATTTAGTCAAGACTTGGATACACTGTCATTAGTTATAGACGCTACTGTTAATACAGGTAGTTAAGTTCTAATAGAAACGATATAAAAAAAGGCGAATAAATTATTCGCCTTTTTTTATTATATGATAAAAAAATTATCGTAAACGATCTGCCACAAAATCCCAATTAATAAGATTATCTAATACTGCATTTACATAATCAGGTCGAACATTTTTATAGTCTAGATAATATGCATGTTCCCATACATCAATTCCCATTAAAGCATGTTCTCCGTGTGCTAAAGGATTTTCAGCATTTGGCAATCCTCTTAAATCTAACTTTCCATCTTTTTCAATGAGCCATGCCCATCCACTCCCAAATACACCTACTGCTTGTTGTGTAAAATTTGTTTTAAAGGTGTCATAGTCGCCAAAAGATTCATTTATTTTTTCTAATAATTTTCCATGAGGAGCATTACTTCCTCCAGGTTTCATTTGATCCCAGTAAAGAATGTGATTCCAAGCCTGTCCGGCATTATTAAATACCTTTTTATTATCTTCTTGAAAGCTTTTAACTACGACTTCATCTAAATCCATATCCATAAACTTTGTGCCTTCAGCAAATGTATTCAACATATTAAAATATGCCTGATGATGTTTTCCATAATGTAAATCTACCGTTTGAGACGATATTGTTGGTGAAAGGTCATTTGGGTTGTAAGGTAATGCTGGTAAGACAAATTTTTTGGTATCATTCATAAAAAAACTCCTATTAATTGTTATAACTGTTTTAAATTTAAATCCAATTTAACAAACAAAAGAGAAAATTATGACTCAAATAAAATTAGGAGATCAAGTAGTAGATCTTTCAGGTTCACTTCCAGCTGTAAGCTCAAAAGCACCAGACTTTTTTTTAGCAAATAATGATTTAGTAAATATGACTCTAAAGGATTTTGAAGGAAAGAGATTGGTATTAAATATTTTTCCTAGTCTAGCCACCCCTGTATGTTCAGCTGCTGCACATAAATTCAATGAACTTGCAAGCGATATGGATAATACAGTGGTAATTTGTATTTCAAGAGATTTAGCTTTTAGTCAAAAACAATTTTGCAGCGCCAATAATTTAGATAATGTGCTTTTTCTTTCTGATATGCGCAATGATGACTTTGCAAATGATTATGGAGTTCTACATACAAATGGAAAATTTCAAGGTCTTTTAGCTCGATCAGTTGTGATTATTAATACTGATGGAACAATTGGTTATACTCAATTGCTTGATCAAACAGGGCATGAGCCAGACTATGGTGATGTTCTAAATGCGCTTACTTAGCAATCAGTACAGGACAATTACATTGTTGCGCAATACTAATTGGCTTACTGCCAAAAAAGTATTTTAAAATCGGATTCTTTGGAGATACTCCAAGCATAACTAGGCTATCATCTTTGGCATATTTCACTACACTTTTTACAGGATCGCCCTCAAGAATTGTGATATTATTTTTGATACCTGCATTTGTAAATTTTTTTTCAGTCTTTTTTAGTATACTTTTCAATTCTTTATCTGAAGATTTATTTTCTAATACTGTAATGATTTCTACAGCCATCTTTTTAGACTTTGCAAACTGCTGAGCAATTTCAATTGCTTTATTTGAGCCTAAAGAATTATTAACAGGTAATAAAATTTTATATTTCTTATTGACCGAATAGTTTTTTACTACCATTACAGAGCTATCAATGAATTGTACTAATTTATGATGCATGCCTTTATTTCCACCGCCACCAATAATGGTTATATCATGACTATTACTTTCCACCTCAGACCTTAGTTGGTCTATAATTTCACCGGTACGTAAGATTAGATCAATTTTATTTGAATGACTTCCTTTAAGTAGTACACGCATTCTAGAATTTTCTTCATCTATAATAAGGTTATCGTTGAAATTGACACTACTGTCATTCTTTTTAATATATTTTTTTGATTCTAAAAAATCATATGCCCATTCTAAAGTTCTTACTCCAGGTCTATACAATTCTCTATCATCTAAATTTTGATGTACAACACTAACATCTTTTTCAGAAAATTGACTGATTTTTTTACCAACATAGGCAATAGTAGTAGTTGCTTCAAATGAGTTAGCAATTTTCATTCCAAGATCTAATGTTGGTTTGGAATATTCTTTACCTCCAATTGCAATTAAGATATTCATAGCGTTACCCAGTAAAATTTTGACATTAAATATAAAATAACAATTGAACTAGCAAACATCAACAGTCCAACTTTAAAAAAAGTTTTTGTGCTAACTAAGCCAGTAGAATAAATAATCATTGCTGTAGGAGATGAAATAACTGTCAGAAATGAAAATCCCGATGCAATAGCAGCTGACAAAGCAAAAGATATATCAGTAGGCTGTAATTCAATTGCCATAGGACCTAATAGTGAAATTGTGGCTGAACTTGTAAAAAAGTTTGCAGTGAGACCTGTTAAAATTGCCATAAAAGGCCAACTAAGATTTAAATCACTTTCAGGCATTAGAGCTAGCATTACATTAAATTTTTCAACCATCCAAGAAGATGCTCCTGTTTCGTTGATTTGAAATCCTAAAGAAATAGTTGCAGCAAATAAAAGTATAACACCCCAATTTGTATTTTTATTAATCACTTCCCATGAGACCATTCCACAAATCATAAAGATTAAAGCACCGCAAAGAGCTATGATACCTAAGCCAAATTGTTCATTAAATAAAAACCAGCAAGTAACGATAAATAAAATGATAATAGAAGAAAAAAGATGGTTGATATTATTTCTGGTATTTGATTTAGCTACCTTCTTTTTATAACCTTGGATTTGAATATTTTTAAGTGTAGTTGGAAAGGCGAATTGTAAAACAAAATAGGCAACAATTAGCTGCATTATTAATATTGGGTAAGCATGCTTCATCCATTCCCAATAATCAATATGAATACTACTAAATTCTTGTAAATAATTAATCATAATCACATTTCGAGCTCCACCAGATGGCGTACCAATAGATCCAATAATAGTTCCATATGCAACAGAAAATAGAGTAAGTAATACAGCATTTCTTCCATCTGTTTGTTTAGTATCAATGTTTTTAACTACCGACAATCCTATAGGTAGCATGATAGCAATTATTGTATGTTCTCCTAAAAAAGAAGAAAGAATTGCAGAAATGGTCATTAATCCTGCTAGAAACAATCTTTTACTTTTACCAAATAGTCGTATGATAACTTTGGCTAACCGTATATCAAGCCCTTGATGTACAATAGCAATAGCAAACATGAGAGAACCCATTACAAATAATACAGCATCGTTCATAAATGATGCAGCAACTACATCTGGCGGTGCTACACCTAACAATACTTGTAGTACTAATGTTAATAATGCTATTGCTGGAAATGGTATTGGCTCAAATGTTACTAATGTAAAAACCATTAATAGAATAATTAAACTATGATATCCAGGAACGGTTAGACCAATTGGGGTGCTTAAGTTCAAGAGAAAAATTGCTAACAAAACACTAAAAACAAACCATTTTTTTTGAGAAAACCAATAAAGCATTGAAGATGAAATTATTTTATAAGACTCGTTCATTGAATCTAATTTATTTAATAAATCAAGAAAAGATAACACTTATGTTATAATTGCTTGACTGGTTCACTGATTCTGACGTAATGTCAAGTCAAGATTTACCTCTATTTTAAATGGTTTTAATATAAAAAAAATATAATGCAATTATTTCCAAGATGGACAAATAATTTTCCTGGAATATTCCTGATAGGTATATTCCTTTTACTATTCTCTTTATCTTCTTTTATTTGGTATTATGGATCACCCTATTACACTGATGTAGGCTACGCGCCAACTCAACCGGTTCCATATAGTCATAAGCTACATGCTGGAGATATGGGTATAGATTGTCGCTATTGTCATGTTGGAGTTGAACAATCTTATTCCGCTGTTATTCCACCTACAGAAACTTGCATGGGTTGTCACACATATGTAAAGACAGATAGTGAAAAATTAAAGCTGGTCAGAGAAAGTTGGGAAACTGGTAAACCAATTGAGTGGATTAAAGTTCATATGCTACCAGAATATGCATATTTTAATCACAGCGTGCATGTTAATTCAGGAGTTGCCTGTATTTCTTGTCATGGAAATATAGCAGAGATGGAAGTAGTATATCAGGTTAAGCCATTGAGTATGGATTGGTGTTTAGATTGTCATAGATCTGATACGCCAGAGATTCGCCCTAAAAACGAAGTAACAAACATGTATTGGACTCCACCAGCAGATTATGATAATTTTGTATCATCTTGGGTAGAGCAGCATGGAGACGAAAGACCTGTAGGAGATTGTCAAAAATGTCACAGATAAAAAATAAATCAAAAGAATTTGTAGATACTAATCAAATTGATCATAATACTGTTCAATCGAATGAATTTGGTTATTGGAAAAGTTTAAAAGATATTTCTTCCTCAGATGATTATGATAATTATTTAAAACAATCTGAACATCATGAAGATAATGGATTATCAAGAAGAAATTTCTTATCTCTTGTTGCGGCATCTGTAGCTCTAGCTGGGTTGGAAGGCTGTAAAAAACCTGTTCAAAAAATTATTCCATATGTAGAAGCAGAAATAGCAACTATACCAGGAATTCCAAAACATTATGCAAGTACAATGCCTTTTAAGAATAATGCTCTTGGAATAATTATTGAGAATCATGACGAAAGACCTGTCAAAGTTGAAGGTAATGAAAAGCATCCTGCATCAATGGGTAAATCTAATTCTTTTTCTCAAGCTACTACATTAGATATGTATGACCCTGACAGATCTAGAGGTGTAAGATTTAATGGCAAAAAAGTAGACTGGTCTGAATACATTAAATATGCTCAGTCATTAAATAGTTCTGATGGAAAAAATTTAGCTATTTTATCACAAGAATCTTCGTCACCTACAATGCAGTATATGCATAGTGAGTTTAAAAAAGCATATCCAAAAGCAGATTGGGTAACCTACGAACCAATTAATAATGAAAACTTATATAAGGGTATTGAACAAGCTTTTGGTAAAAAATTACAACCATTTAATCGCTTAGAAAATGCTCAGACTATTCTTTCCGTAGGATCTGACTTCTTGGGAGTAGAAGATAATTGCGTGTATCATACTCGAAAATTTGCTCAGAATAGAAATTTAGAAGATGAAACAAGCACAATGAATAGACTGTATGTCGTAGAGAGCTTTATGACCCCTACTGGGTCTAGCGCAGATCATCGTTTGAATGTACCTAACCATGAATTTTCTACAGTATTGAAAGAGCTTGCTGGAGAATTAAAAAAATTAGGGTTAGAGATCGATGCCACTCCTATGAAAACACCGAATCATTTATGGATTAAAACTGTAGCCGAAGATTTAATGAAAAATAAAGGCGAATCCATCATTATAGGTGGAAGTGACTTATCACCAGATATCCATTGCTTAATCACGGGTATTAATAATCAATTGAAAGCACCGATTGATTATTATCCATTAAGCAAGGCGCATATTACTTCAATGACAGATTTTAAAGCCTTATGTAAAAAGATGGCAAAGGGTTCAGTAGATAATTTGATTATACTTGGAGGAAATCCAGTATATGATGCTCCTGCTGATTGTAATTTTAAAGCATCCTTAAAGAAAGTAAAGGCTTCGGTTCACTTAAGTAATATTTACGATGAAACATCTAAGCACTGTCAATGGAATATTGCACAATCACATTTCTTTGAAACTTGGGGAGATGCAATGACATATGATGGTTATGCAAGTATCATTCAGCCACAAATTAGACCTCTTTTTGATTCAAAGAGTGCAATTCAAGTATTAACTCCAGTAGTTTTTAAAGAAGATAGAAGCTCTTATGATACCGTTAAAAATGTTTGGAAAAATAGTATTATAAAAGAAGCTAATTTTGAGAGAAAATGGGAGAAAATTTTACATGAAGGTATTTAT
>Ga0115552_1002111_pt1 | contig 11448 bp, 4 predicted proteins | sample COGITO_mtgs_1103_3_FD_87178 | JGI IMG/M metagenome (GOLD analysis project Ga0115552, IMG submission 87178) | Pelagic marine microbial communities from North Sea - COGITO_mtgs_110328 | ecosystem: Environmental > Aquatic > Marine > Epipelagic | place: Germany:Helgoland, sampling site Kabeltonne...
GACGCAGTTACAACGCGAAGCCGAAGATGAAGGCGTGAAGATGGCGAACCTCGCGCGAGACTGGTTGAACGCGTTACTCCCTCACGTCTTGTCCAAAATCAACCGAGTTACGTTTGGTCTGCTCACGTTACACGACGTGAAAAATTTGGAAGAATGGACGCAGGCGTCGGTACCTTTATCTCGAAGACTGTTAGCGGTCCCATTTGTCGGTAAAGATATTCCTTCGAGAACGAATGAGTTTTCGCACCCAGACGTGGTCATCGGCTTGACAATTGCGGCGTATCGCATCGAAGGTTTGCGCAGATCCGATTTTAAGATTGTTTTGAAAGCCATGCTCGAGCAGTTTTCGAACGAAGCTGGCGCGCAACAAAAGCGACCGAGTTCGCTTAAGTGGGCGTATTGGGTTCGGTTAGCCGGCAAATCCGTGAGAGGCGAGGCGAGAGCTAAAGCGCAACTAGAGGCGAGGCGCAAATCTGCGCATCAAGGTACGCACTCACATCTGAACGTCGGCAAAGTTTCCGGGTTTGACGCGTTACTCGCGGACATTTCAAACGTGGAATTGAATCAGTCTTTAGATACTTCTTTCCCATCTTCACCTTCGTGGTTGAACGACGAAAACGAAACGTGGCCGTTAAATCTCGTGGATATGCGTGACCATGAACAGGTTGAAGAATTGTATCAACTCTTGAGATTGGTGCCGGAAGTCATTGAAACGTATTTAGATACTTTCGTGTTCCCGGAAACGGCGAAGCATCAGGGCATGAAACTTTCCGCCACTGGACAAGAGCTCGGTGGTGACGTTTTGTTCCCCGTGCGTTTAGGTTTCTCGGGAACTCCAGCGGATTTACTCCCGTCCGAGTTGGGCGCTCCGAAATTTGAGCTTGGCACAGACGCGAAAGTACTGGCCACTTTAAGTGACCGAACCGTGGTTTCCTGTAACGACATGTCATCGGACTGGACCGTTGATAATATATTGAAAACCATCGCAACCGCAGAGCCACCTTTGCACGCGTTGATCGATGCTGGCGCTTTAATTACCGGTAAAAGTAATCGCGCGGTGGCGAAATTCTTATTAGAAAACGGATTAGAATGGGCAGAAGGATGCGTGTTTCTCGACGAAAATGACGCACAAATGATTTTGATGCGTCGCGGACCATGGGAAGTGATTCCTTTAGCGCGGGTTGCCGCTATGCCGTATTCCAAACGCTTTTCATTTTACGACCAGGTGCACACGACTGGGATGGATATCAAACAAGCTGCAGCGTCGCGAGCGGCGTTGACATTAGGTAAAGATATGACTTTGCGAGATTACGCTCAAGGCGCGTGGCGTATGCGTGGATTAGGAAATGGACAAACTCTGGAGTTGATCATCACTCCCGAAGTATCCAAACTCGTTGCCACGGAAGTTGCGATTGGTGAAGGCCGATTGCCACAAACGCGCATCGCAGAATTGCAATCCATGACGGACGACGAAGCAGAGAGAATGCGATTACGAGACGTCTTAGCGTGGCTTACCATCAACACTATGCGCGCAGAAAATGTACAAGCCGGTTTATTAGCTGAACAAAGAGCCGCAAATGTCTGGAGGAAACACGCCTATCGGCTCTTGTTGGAAAGAAACATGACAGTTGGTTCCCATAAATGTACCGATGAAACGCAAAAGTGCCTCGATGTGTTTCGAGAACGCGTGACGTTCATCGTCCAAAACGCAATTCCTGAAAAAATGTCAGCGTCAAGACGTCTCGCACAGTTGTGCAGACAATACGAACACATCATCATGCACAACGAAAAGGCGAAGGAACATCTGCGAAATATTGTCGCCGATGTCACGCGCATGGAGGCGGCAACGTTGGAAGCAAAACAACGTGTCGCCATGGCAGCCGCGAACAACGACGGTTCCGAAGCCGCTGGTGATCTCGGCTTCGACGGTGCCAATGTCGATAGAGTTTTGCAATCCGAACAAGTTCAAGAAAACGAGCAAGAACAAGAAACCGAACAAGAACAAGAGCAAGAGAAGGAGGAAGAAAAGATGGAAGAAATCATCGAAGAATCCGCGGCGGTTGTGAAATACTCTCGAGATGACGAGACGCAAATCGCTTGGAAGTTGGACGATCTCGCCGAGCCGCAGCGGTTACCGTTTTACAAAATGCAAACGTTCAAGGTGTACCAACCAGGAATGAAATTAAAACACACCGATCCGCTACCGTTTCCAGATTACTGTTGGTTGAGTAAGAATTACTTCAAACCTGGATGGGCGTTGAACGCGCATCGACGATTGAAGAATTCCATCATCGTGATGGATCTTATTCCGGATTTAGACGAATTAGCGAGCGATTTAACGAAAGGCTCTTCGAGTACCGGTCAACAAAACCGTTTGTCGATGGCACAAGAGGACGCTTTACGAGCCGCCTTCTCGATGTTTGATGGTGGCGGCACCGGCGCTCTGAACGAGAGAGAGCTGAAGGATGTCTTGAGAGCAATCGATGCCGTCGTCGATGACGACGAAGTTCGTTTGACCGAACTGGCGAAAGAAGTAGCCCATGACGCTGCAAAACTTGGATTGCCTTCCTCTGGCGCGGGCGTTACGTTTGAAGAGTTGAAAAGAGTCATCCGTCAAAAGAATATTTACGCGTTGCAAAACGGCCGATATTACGTTGGCGTTTCCTTAGCGGAAGCGGAATCGATTCGCGTCGCCATGCACTTTTCCGATTGCGACGAACGATCGAATGGCGATATCGTCAAGTTTAAGAACGTGCAAGTTGCGTTGCGCATTGCCGGTGGAACCTTGTTGGAAGGGTCGAGGAGATACGCACCGGCTGGCGTGTTCCAAGGGGCAACGGCGGAACAATGCTTCCGATTTCTCGATTCGCAACTCGATTTCGAAGAAAGAGAAGTTTCTCTACTTCTCCGCGCTTTACAGGAAGCACCGTGCGATAAGCGCGCGGCTTTCTTCGATGCCGTTCGAAACTGCAGACGCCGTCCGAGGATTCCGTGGCAAGAAACGCCATTGGCGAAAGCTTTGACGACGGCAGACGAGTTTCATTTACTCGCGAGTCGCGCGCTTACTGCACGTGTACGCGCGCAATTGAAGAGGAAGCGCATGCGTTTATTAGATTGTTTCCGAGCGTTTGACGTGGAACGAGCTGGTTCATTATCATACGAATCTTTATACGGCGGTTTGTCTTGGTTAGGCGTGGAGTTATCACCGACGCAAATGTTGGATTTGGCGAAACGAGTCAACGTTTCGGGTACCGGCGTCGTCTCTAGAGAAGAGTTTGAAATCGCTTTTGGACCGGACGATGATTGGCAGAAGGAGTGGGAAGAAGAAGATCGCGTGAATGCTGTTGGAGGTGGTCATAAATACCATCAAAATGCGAATGGCAACACAAGCATGAACAACATGATGATGGAGTCTCAATTCCCATCCAACCGAGACGTGATTCCAGCGTCTTCAAATAACAGCATCGACGATTTACTCGGTGGCGCCGGTCCACCACTCCCCAGATACGATCAACAGCCGGTTTCTCACCAACAGAAGAAAAAAGTTGTGAATACAACTGCAAACGTATCCATTGACGACGGTACCGGTTTAGGCGATTGGGCGTCCATGGGCATGGCGGCGACGTTGCCAGACATTGCTCCAAAGAAACCGGCGCCGGCGGCGACGAAATTATCCGGACACGTTCCGTCTCGAGACGACCCGTTTGGATTGGGGAGTAAGAAAGCTGGTGTTACTGCTGCAACACATTCTGCTGCGCCTCCACAACCGGAAATGCTCGCCTTTGAAGATTGGCTTTCCGGCGACGTGAGCAACTCGCTTTCGCAAAACCCGCGCAACTCGACCACTGCGACTGGCGATTTAATGGGGGGCTCAAACACCATGCGCAATAATCAAGCGTCCGGAGCGGCAGCCATTGAAGACGCTCGTGCAAACATCTCGGCAAAATCTTTGCATAAAGAATCTGACCGAGAAAAGATGCGCAAAGATGCCGCTTCAGATGCAAAGCTTACACGCGATGTCGTTCGTAACTTTGCAGTTTCTTTGGTTCATCACAAAAATTTCACTCGCAGTTGGAGTTCGGAAGGTACTGGGAGTCGAAAATTTGGCACGACTTGGTTTCCAACGGGCGTAGTTGCCGCGTTTGCGTCGAGTTCAGACGTGTCTAAGTTGTCTAAGAAGGAGCGTATAAACGTTGGGTATTTTGCCTCCTCCAGTCGAGGCGGACCAGCCGCGGATGGGGCGTTCGCGTTCGAAGTTAATGACGGCAGCGCGTTCGCGCTCACGGGTTCGCAAAATATGCCAAGAATGATTGAGCGCTTATTTCCTTTACCGGTTCGCTTTAGACAGATTTTTGCGCAACAGTGGAAATCATCGGGGTTGTTTGCCTGGTTACCGATAGCCCCGCCCGGTCATATCGCTTTAGGCATGGTGTTCACAAGCAGCGCGGAAGCGCCTTCGATTGCGAAAACGAACGTCCGGTGCGTCCCGGAAATATGGTGCGAACGTCCGTCAGTCGCGCCTAAAATAGCATGGAGTAACGAAGGGAGTGGCGGTGCACCGTGTTCAATTTGGCGAGTGAACTCGTTGGGTATGTGCTACGCGAAAATCGGGTTCGATGCTCCACGACCGGAAGAATTGTGGGATATAAAGCGCGGGAATTTAATTCCCGCCGAAGCGTTTAATAGCATTCGGGTTGACGTCAACCAAAACTCGAACTTGCACAATTACAAGACTTCGTACGGAGGGACAGGGATATCCTCGGATTCTCCCGGAGCACCTCCGAGGACTGTTGCGAGAAGTGGTACAGGTCAAGCAAGACAAACTGGATATAGACCGAATCAAGATCATGGTCGTGGCGGGTACGGCGCGTCTTCATTGATTTGATGTGATAAATTTTAATCGATTATAAATATTAAACATCATTCATTCATTCATATTCTTACTGCACTCGAGCTTCTTATATTATCAGAACCTTTTTGACTAAGCTTTGCTCTTCTTTCTTTTCTACTTCGAGGTTTCTTTCACATCACTCACACACACATAAATAAAATTTTCGTAAAGCGAATGCCAGCGCATTATCATTCGCCTCGAGGGAAACAATGGGTTATACAACTCTTTTACTTCTCCACTTCTCAGAGGATAAAAATGTATTAGATATTACGCGGCGACAAAATGCCTCGGATGCCAGATTTACCAGACTGAACCGTGCCCGGCGAATTCATCGTCTTGCCCTGTTGGCGCACGCCGGCGTTGGTTGGCGAATAGTGGGCAAACTGTTCCTTAGCGTGCGCGATGCCGGCTTCCATCTCTTGCGCGGCCTTCACTGAATCCGAGGAAATTTGCATCTCACGATCCGCGGCGGTTCTAAATGACGTTCCATTTCTGGCCGCTTGCGCTGCCGCGACCGTTGCCGGCGAGGCTCCAGAGTGCACCTCGAGTTGCGAGTGAATGCTCGCAAACTTCGATTGGATGTGTTCCATTTGTTCCAACTCAGCTTCTAACTTTTGTTGTCTCTCTTCCAAAGCCAAGCGGACGTTCTTCACGTTAAATACCAAATCCAAGTTGACGTCGAACGCGTCTTCCATTTCGTTTCTTAAATGGTGCGAGAAGTCGTTCAACAACGGCATCAAGAAGAAGCAGTTGAATTTCAACTCCACAGATTGGACGACATACGTGCGAATGCCCGAATAGATTTGACGAACCAACAAATCGACAACATCTAACGTCACTTCCTTCATGTTACGGTTCCACAAGGTGTTCTCGACCAAATCCATCAACTTTTGATCTTTTGGATTTACTTTGGCCAAGTCTCTCGAAGAGGACGAGGACATGCCCGAGGTCGCGCCCCCGTACGAGTTCTTCTCGTCCACTCTCGCGTCCGGGTGCAACACCGATCGTAAGCCAGACTTGTTCCCGGAGTGCAACGACCACGTGACAAAGTTCGTGGTGGAGAGTAAATCCTCTCGGCACTTTTCTTGGCACTCTTTTACGCGTTGGTCCACAAACTTGGCAAACGAGGAGCCAATTTTCTTCAAAAAGACTTCGTGTCCGCTTAAAATTCGTCCTTCTTTTTGTAACAAGTACATGGCAACAGGTAACATGCGTCGAGCGATGTGCGCCAAACGGAAACCTAACTGGTGCACGAAAGGTTCAAAAGTATCTTTGGCTCGACTGACGGCAATAACACACGCGGTTCGGGTATAGTTGACCCCATCGTGAACTTCATCCACGCCGCACGCGTTGATGATATCTTCTCTGGAAACTTGCGGGCACTGCACTTCGCCGACGATTTGGCGGAACTCTTCCAAAGCTCTGTGGTATTGCGCACCACCGAATAATCGCATTTCTGCGTTCGGAATCGGGTTTTCGCTGTTCACCGGGCGACCGTCGTTGGAGACAAACGCGCCGCCTCGGATGTGCTCATGCGACAACGTCTCGCCAAACACTCTCGGAGGCGCCGCGAGCGTACCTCTCAACAACTCTGGAATCTTTTCCAAAAAGTGTTGGTAAAACTGTCTCCCTTTCTCTTTCAACTTGTCTTGGTTCATGTCCGCGAGTTCGCCGACGGTTTCTTCCAACTTGTTCGAGGCGTGACGATGTTCTCTCTCGAGCACAGGCACAATCGTCGGGACGTTGTCCAAGTATCTTTGTTGCAACAAACGTTCGAGGAAGTGTCTCAACTGGGACAAACCCGAACGAGCTCGTTCGCTCGGTTCTAATCTTCTGTCCAATCGTCTTTCCAACTCGACGATATCAGCTTGCTCGCGTTGGACAACCGCCTCTCTGAAGTGGTCGTTCGAGCGAAACATGGAGTCTCGGGACAAACCAACTCTCCCGCTTGGCACGGACGTAAAGAACGGACCACCCCCTAACATAGCAGGTGAATCCAACAAGTGCCTCGGTGGATGCATGAACATCTCCACATCCGCGGCTCTCGCAAACTGTGGGATTCTCGTATCAAACTTGGTCGAAACGACAACGGTTCGGCGCAAATCTGGGTCGCACTCCATAACTGCCTTTCTCGTCGTCGCGTTCGACCAATCCGAGTTGTCTTCCAAGCACAAGATGATGTAATCTGGGTTTTGCATTTTCGCACGAACCAAGTTCTCGACCATTCTCGATTGTTGTTGCATGCCGTTGAACTTTCTCCCCGGCGCGGCCGAGATCAACCCCGGCGTATCGATGATCGTCAAGTTTGGACAATATTTATATTCAATCTTCACGACGATATCTTTCGCCCAAAACGAATTCTCTTGTTCCAATCTCGCGTTTTCGCTCTCAATGAACGCTTGTAACTCCGGCAAGGATAATTCCTCCTCTTTACCCAACGTGTCGTCTTTGACCAAATAGCATCGAGGCTCCACGCAGTTGTGGTTGTACTTCATGTTGATGGCAATCGGTCGTCTGGTTTTCGTCCCGCCTCCGACATGGTTAAACTGGAAACCCATCAACGCTTCCACCAACGCACTCTTACCGTCCGTTTGGTGACCAACGACTAACACCGCCGGGGAATCGAACGGCTTATCGAATTCTTGCGCCAACGTGTGCAACTGCGAGTACGCCTCGTACAACTTTTCGTTGGACGGATCGAAAAACGCCGGCGCGCCGCTCGAGTTCTTTTGCGGGTTCCAGTACGTGCTTTTGCGCAAGTCTTCCGCGTTTGAAGAATTGTTGCGATTACCACCGCTACCTTTCGCGGAGGCGGCGCGCATTTGAGGCGCAGATGGAGCGTTTATGAAGTTGTCCGTTTCGTCAGCCTGTTTGTTTTTAGGAATAATTTTTCTGGTCAGCCCCCTTTGGATTTCTCATAAAAATTCAAAAATTTTTGAGCAAAAAAGCAGCTCTTTTTTTCTCTTTGGGAGGAGAGAACGACGAGATACAAAAAAGAAAGAAACAGCCAAGGAACAACTCTGAATGATCGATGCGTCCCGGAAAAAGAAAGGAAGACGAAGAGAGACACCAACAAAGGTATTAAACTCTTCCGCGTTTTAACGATGACGACGAGACAGTTTGAGTCGTAGTTCCTCACGCGCTGTTGCTCTCTCTGCTCTCTTTCTTGCGCATAAAATTCAAAAAATTCTAAACGGACAAAAAATGTGTCCGTTGTTCTTCATCCCGAACATTAAAAGCACAAAAGAGAGCCAAAGAAAGAGAAAGAAAGAAAGAACCAAAACCTACCCCATACGCGCTCGCGGCCACGTTCACGGCCGAAGACAGCGGTGCCATCGAGCCGGGAGATAATCCTCCGGTTGCTTTTTTCACCCAGCTGTCGGACGTGTTTCGAGACATGTTTTGTTTTTGTGTCTCGTTCTTCTTTGACGGCGAAAAGAAAACAAGAGAGGAGAGGAGGATGACCTGGCATTAATTTAATTTTTGAAACCCTAGATATTAACATCAGAATTCCTTCAAACCAAACAAACGCAACTTTATTAGTAACTCTTTGGTTGGATAACGCTGTAACGCTTTTGCCATTGGTTTACACGCATAGTAATTACTATATAATAATTAATAATCGCAGCACATTTAATACGAAGAAGAACGATTTAAAAAGTTATTATGTTTGCTGCTCAACAATCGATGAGTGCGCGCGCGACGTTCCTTACTCGTCGTCGTTTTTGCGATGGTGGTAATGATGGACAAACACAACGAAAGACGAGGGTACCGACCAAATCCGTAAGAGCGCGAGGATTGATGAAAGTTTCCGCCATGGCGGCGGCAAACTACGATTACGATCTCATTATTATTGGTGCGGGCGTTGGTGGTCACGGCGCGGCGATTCACGCCGCCGAGTGTGGTCTCAAAACCGCGATCGTCGAAGGCGACGTGATGGGTGGGACCTGCGTCAACCGAGGGTGCGTGCCGTCGAAAGCGTTGTTAGCGGCGGCGGGGAGAGTGAGAGATATGAAAAACGCGGACCACTTGAAACATCTCGGCATTACCGTTGATAACGTTTCCTTTGATCGCCAAGGCATCGCGGACCACGCGGAAGATTTGGTGCAAACAATTCGAGGGAACTTGACGCGCTCGATGGAAGGCGTCGGAGTGGACATCTTAACCGGTAACGCCGGTTTTGTGGATAATCACACGATTTCTTACGGCGGAGCGCCAGGAACGATTACTGGCGGTAAGAAAACCGCGAAGCACATTATCATCGCGACCGGGTCGAAGCCGTTCGTTCCGCCTGGCATTGAGATTGATAACAAAACCGTGTTTACTTCGGACGCCGGTTTGAAATTGGATTGGTTGCCGCCGTGGGTGGCGATTATCGGGAGTGGTTACATCGGATTAGAGTTTTCGGACGTGTACACCGCGTTAGGATCGGACGTCACCTTTATTGAGGCCATGCCGATGATCATGCCTGGTTTTGACCGAGAGATTGCCAAGCTGGCGGAGAGAGTTTTGATTAGCCCGAGAAACATCGACTACGTGACGAACAAATTCGCGACGAAAGTCACGCCGGGTATTCCGGGTGAAAAACCCGTCACGATTGAATTAACCGACGCGACGACGAAGGAAGTCGTCGATGTTATGGAAGTGGACGCGTGCATGGTCGCCACCGGTCGCTCCCCATACACCGCGGGGTTGAACTTGGACAATTTGAAAGTCGAGACGCAAAGAGGATTCGTCCCGACCAATGAAAAGTGCCAAGTGTTGGACACGGACGGGAACGTCATCGAAGGTGTTTGGTGCATCGGTGACGCGAACGGTAAGCTGATGTTGGCGCACGCCGCGAGTACTCAAGGTATTTCGTGCGTCGAAAACATGGTTGGTAGAGAAAACGTCGTCAACCACGAGGCGATTCCAGCCGCGTGCTTTACTCATCCGGAAGTCTCCTTCGTCGGTTTGACCGAAGAGCAAGCGAAAGAAAGAGCAGAGAAAGAAGGTTTCACAATTGCCACGTGCAAGACGTCGTTCAAGGCGAACTCGAAGGCGTTGGCAGAGAAAGAGGCTGAAGGTATGGCCAAATTGATTTACGATCCGAAAACTGGGAAGATGTACGGCGCGTGGATCTTTGGTTTACACGCCGCGGATTTAGTGCACGAAATCTCCAACGCGATTAACAACGAGCAAACGTTGTACGACTTGAAGTTTACCACCAAGGCGCACCCGACGTTGTCGGAAGTCGTGGAAGAGTTGTACCGAGGCGCGCACTTGGAAGGAGGCATGCCGAGCCAAAAGCTTGCTCCGGCTCGTTAAAAGGTTTACGATTTGATTTGATCATTTGGATTTGCTTAAACTTTTTATAATACTTGGTACTACTAAACGACTACATTACTACTACTACTATTATTATTACTACTCGACTGGAATATGAACAATTCACTAATAGAAGTCGGATAACTTCTCCTGTAACTTTTCAATGTCACCACCTAAATCGACGTCCATGGCTTCCATCGCCACCCGTATGGTTTTCGTCTTCCCGCTCTTCGAGTTCTTCCCCGGTAAGTTATCCACCCCGGCTTCTCCGAAATACGTCGGCCACAACGCCTTACCCGCGTCGGTATCCACGAGCCATTCGTAAATATCTTTCGCTCGTTCTTTCAAATCGTCATCAAACTCGTATTCGAAATCGGTGAACCTCGCGAACGACTCTATGGCTGCCCCTGACGGTTGACATTTAAACTCGAACATTTTCTCAAAACACGACGCCACGTCTGCGAATGACTTCTCCTTAATTCTCGCGTCTATAATCGCCACGAACCAGTTCGCGGTCACGATTCCATCCAAGCTCGACTCCTTCTCCGACTCTTTAGTCTCCTTCTTCACGAAATCGATGATTTGTTCGCACAATTCCCACTTGTTCGCTCTCCCGCACCCGACTAAAATCGCTTTATACCCGTCCAACGTCATCGAGCGTTTGATTTTGTTCAAGAACAAATGCGCCGGCACGTTTTGATCGTTCGATTTAAACAGATACAAAAGCACTTCCGAGAGAAACTTCTCGTCTAAATCTTTCTTGCCGACCGTAAACGTCGTCTCTTCCCCGATTTCTTTGCTCACGTCGTTCCATTTTTTTCTCGCTTCTTTCGAGACGTTTTTTTCCCACTCTTCGTAATCGTCGTTCACATCATCTTCAACCAAAATCTCCGCTTCCACGGGGAACGACTTCGACGCTTTTCCCTTCGAGGCTTTTGTTTGCGAGGAAGAGGAGGCGTTATCAGCAGCATTAGCAGCAGGGAAGGAGAATAAAACGTCGTCGATTTCGTTTCGTTCGTTTTTGAAACTAATACTACCGTTGTTGTTGTTGTTGTAATTCTTCTTCTCTTTTTCTTCTTCTTCTTCTTCTTCTTCTTCTTTAGCGCTGTGTTCGGAGGAGGAGGAATAAAAGACGAAGGATTCTCGCCGAAATCGACGAGACGTTGGTCGTTGTCCTCGCCGAAACGACGTAAAAGACTTTTGAAGAAGAAGAGCGCGAGGAGACGAAGAAGAAGAAGCAACACGATTAC
>Ga0115552_1002125_pt1 | contig 11408 bp, 10 predicted proteins | sample COGITO_mtgs_1103_3_FD_87178 | JGI IMG/M metagenome (GOLD analysis project Ga0115552, IMG submission 87178) | Pelagic marine microbial communities from North Sea - COGITO_mtgs_110328 | ecosystem: Environmental > Aquatic > Marine > Epipelagic | place: Germany:Helgoland, sampling site Kabeltonne...
AATTGTCCTCCGGTAAATATCAGAGTTGGAGCTTTGCCGGCTTTAAAAAGCGCGATACCACCAAAAAATCGGTCTGGATCGGCCCATTGGAAAATGAATCCTTCCTCGGTTTCTATGGGGCTAGCATTACCGCTTAATACTACGATTGCATCTGAGTTAATTATTTCTTTTGGGGTCTTTAAAGTATATTCCGATTCTAATTCGCCCCATAAAAACTGGGCTGTCATCGGTGTGCTGAGAATGCTTATTGCGACCGTACTCAGAAATAGGACTTTCAAACGTAACGTGAAGGAGTAAAAGAAACTAAGTGCGATAAATAGAAATAATGGCGAGATCAGTAACGGCAGGATCTTATGGAGGTAGATACTCATTCTTGAGTTTTATTTTCGGAACCTATGAGCGCAGCCAAAAGAACCTTTCTTCCTTCGCCAGCAACGATATTGAACGTCCTGCATGCAGAGACAGTTGTCATGACTTCGAAAGGGATGGCGTTGCTCAAGAAGCCCATACAGTCGTTTTCCAATACCGTATATTTGCTTCCAGTGCCTAATAGTAAAAGTTCATACTGCTCAAGAGGAAGTTGTTCAATCGCGTCTACCGTGATTTTTTCCATGGCCGCGATCCAAGAATTTACCGGATGGTTCACCCCTAAGAAAAAAGGCTGAGTAATTTGCGCCTCTCCCACATCCACACAGATTGACGTTACTCGAGAAATTTTCACGATATCGGGGTTATCTTGGGAGGCTATTTTCATGTGTTGTATTTAAGTAATTTAACTCGTGTTTCAGATTATTCTTTTTGCTGCACTACGTCATATCAGTTAAACTTGCGTCCTTATTATGACAAAGTCAAAGTTTTCCTTCTAAAAAATTATCTTATAACGTATGTCGATTGAATTTTCTAGGATCAATAGGCTGCCCCAGTATGTATTCAACATAACGGGTGAGCTAAAGATGGCTGCTCGACGTAGAGGCGAGGATATTATTGATTTGTCGATGGGTAATCCTGATGGACCGACCCCGCCTCACATTGTTGAGAAATTGGTTGAGGCGGCAAGACGTCCAGCGAATCATGGATATTCAGTATCTAAGGGGATACCGCGTTTACGCCAAGCGATTACGAATTGGTACTCAGATCGTTATGATGTGGATCTCGATCCTGAAACCGAGGCTATTGTGACAATCGGCTCTAAAGAGGGGATTGCTCACTTAGCATTAGCGACGTTAGACCGAGGTGATATTGTTTTGGTGCCTAACCCCAGTTATCCGATCCACATTTATGGTCCGGTGATTGCCGGAGCAGATATTCGCCACGTTCGGAATACTGATGATGTGGATTTTTTTGAAGAGCTAGAAAGAGCTTTGAAGGAGTCATTTCCGAAGCCTAAGATGATTATCGTTAATTTCCCAGGTAACCCGACTACACAATGTGTTGATTTATCTTTTTTCGAAAAACTTTTGGAAATTGCCCGAGAACACGGCGTGTACGTTGTCCATGACTTGGCTTACGCAGATATCGTTTTTGATGGGTACAAGGCGCCTTCTATATTGCAGGTGCCAGGTGCCAAGGACATAGCAGTTGAGTTCTTTACGATGTCCAAAAGTTATAATATGGCTGGGTGGCGGATAGGGTATATGGTCGGTAATCCGGATTTAGTAGCTGCGTTGTCTAGAATCAAGAGTTATCACGACTACGGGACGTTTACGCCCTTACAAATCGCGTCAATTGTCGCTTTAGAGGGGCCTCAGGATTGCGTGGAAGATATTCGACTGACCTATGAGAACCGACGTAACGTCATGGTAAAAGGTCTACATGAGGCGGGTTGGAATGTAGCGACGCCAAAGGCCGCCATGTATATTTGGGCCAAAATTCCTGATCACTATAAACAGATAGGCTCTTTGGAGTTTTCAAAACGCTTATTGACGGAGGCTAAACTCGCTGCGGCGCCGGGTATAGGGTTTGGAGAGTACGGAGACGATCACGTTCGACTCGCACTAATTGAGAATGAGGAGCGCATTCGTCAGGCCGTTCGAGGGATCAAAGATATGTTTCGGAAAGATGGTCTGCTTGAGACCTTTGGTAAAAATCAGGTCAGGGAGTTGAAGGTCGTTAAATGACCATAAAAAAAGTAATTCACGCACGAGAATTTTGTAATTCGAGGTTTATTTTATGAAGACGGTAAATGTAGGATTGGTTGGCGTTGGTACCGTCGGCAGGGGCGTATGTGAAGTACTAAGAAGAAATTGTGAAGAGATCTCTCGTAGAACGGGCAGGGAGATTATTGTTAGTGCAGCAAGTGCCCGTGATGTTCGTAAGGCAGAGGAATTTCTTGGCTCAACAGTTAAAGTTTATGAAGACCCATTTGATGTTGTTCGGGACAAAAACGTTGATATTGTTATTGAGTTAATCGGTGGTACAACAACAGCTCGCGCACTTATCGAGGAATCAATTTCTTTATCGAAGCCGGTAGTTACCGCTAATAAAGCGTTGATAGCAGAGCATGGAAACGAGTTGTTTTCTCGAGCGAGAGCGAATGGATCAATTGTTGCCTATGAAGCTGCGGTAGCCGGCGGTATCCCAATTATTAAGGCCCTGCGTGAAGGTCTTGCGGCAAATCGAATTGATTCGGTAGCGGGGATCGTGAACGGTACGACAAATTTCATTCTTTCGGAAATGCGTGATAAAGGAATTTCTTTTCAGGACGCGCTCGCGGACGCTCAGCAGTTAGGTTATGCGGAGGCAGATCCAACTTTTGATATTGAGGGTATTGATGCTGGGCAAAAACTTGCAATCATCGCTGCAGTAACCTTCGGTATATCTATTCAGCCAAAGAGGGTTTATTGCGAAGGTATTACCAATCTGACCGAAGCTGATATTCGTGCCGCAGAGGATTTTGGGTATCGAGTTAAGTTGCTTGCGATTACCAAACGTAAGGCTGGCGGCCTCGAGATGCGGGTGCATCCGACATTGGTGCATCACAAATGTGTTATCGCGAGCGTTGATGGGCCAATGAATGCGGTCTTAGTGGAGGGTGATGCTGTTGGTCCAACTTTGTACTATGGTGCGGGCGCAGGTGCAGAACCTACAGCGTCAGCAGTGATTGCTGATTTGATTGACGTTGTTCGTTTGCAGGGCTCTGACGTGGCAGCGCATGTACCGCATTTGGCTTTTCAAGAGGAGCGCTTGAGCGATGTTCCCATTTTAGATATGGGTGAGGTTGAGTCTTCTTTTTACCTTCGTCTAAGAGTGCGTGACGAACCAGGTGTGTTGTCAGATATCGCTGGAATATTGGCGGAATATAAGGTTTCTATAGAAGCGATGCGCCAGCGGGAGTCAGATGCCAATGGTGAAGGCGTTGACATTGTTATTTTCACGCATAAGACCAAAGAAAATTCGATAAATCATGCGTTAAAAAAAATTAGTGGACTTGACGCAATTTATTACACTCCAGCGCGTCTTCGTATCGAAGTATTTTGATGGTACTGCGCTTTTTCATAAATAAAAGTTAGGGTGAAATTATGAATAATCATCACTACACTGGCTTGATTAATAAGTACCGTAATCGACTTCCTGTTGATGACAAGACGAGAATTATTTCTTTGAATGAAGGCAATACGCCACTCATACAGCTTAAGAACTTACCTAATAGGTTGGGTTGGGAACACGAGATATTTTGTAAATTCGAGGGCTTGAATCCTACGGGTTCGTTTAAAGATCGTGGTATGACTATGGCTGTCACAAAAGCTGTGGAATCTGGTGCTCAAGCTATTATTTGTGCATCTACGGGTAATACTTCAGCAGCGGCCGCGGCGTACGCTGCACGGGCGGGCATTAAGAGTTTCGTTCTAATACCGGAGGGCAAAATTGCCTTGGGTAAGTTGTCTCAAGCGATGATGCATGGAGCGACTGTTATACAAATAAAAGGTAACTTCGATGATGGAATGCGTCTTGTACAAGAGCTATCTTCCACTATGCCGTTAAACCTTGTTAATTCCATTAATCCATACAGGCTGCAAGGTCAAAAGACAATTGCGTTTGAAGTGATTGAAGCACTTGGTGATGCTCCTGATTATCACGTTATGCCAGTTGGTAATGCGGGTAATATTTCCGCTCATTGGATTGGTTATAGTGAATCTGCAGGTCAACAGTGCGGTAGTTGCAACCTTTGTGACGGGCAGTGCGCTTTTAACGACGATGTTATCAGTACGAAAAGACCAACGTTGGTGGGATATCAAGCATCAGGGGCAGCTCCATTCCTCAGAAATGAGATGGTCGATTCACCGGAAACGATTGCTACGGCGATACGAATTGGTCACCCCGTTTCTTGGGATTTAGCGTGGGCTGCGCAAAAGGAATCTACAGGTTGGTTTGAGGAATGTACCGATGAGGAAATTTTACAAGCACAAAAATTACTCGCTGAGTCAGAGGGTGTATTTTGTGAACCTGCCTCTGCGATTACCATAGCAGGATTAATAAAGGATATTGAGCGCGGTCGATACCAAAAACATTCGACAATTGTGTGTACTCTGACCGGTCACGGATTAAAGGATCCTGACACGGCCATCGCGCAGAGCGAGGCGCCAATTGTGGTTGAGGCAAAGCGTGATGAAATAGGCGCAATCATTAGTCATCATTTGTAACTCTGTTATTTGATGGCTTTCAATTGCCAAACAACATGAGAAATTGAGCGCTTAAAATACTTTTTGTGTGCGTTTTTAATTGTATTAATTAATGTGCGCTGGGCCGTTTGCGCATATTTTGGATAAATTCTTTGTGCTTCTATTGCGACAAATTGTCCTGTAAAGCCGTACACGCGAGCATCTGGATTATCACCGCAAAAATATTTATGCGTGCCCTCCGTGATTATGTTGACGTGCGTTGGATCTTGAAACGCTTCGGGCGAGGGGTACGCTGGTGTCGACGCATAGAAGAGTCCGCCAGGTTTCAAAATTCTATGAATCTCATTCATTAGATTGATGAATGGATTCACGATCATCTTTCTTTGGTGGTCTACAGATTGTCTGGGGATATGTTCGATAACATCAAAAGCGGATACGGAGTCGAAGTACGAGTCAACAAAAGGTATCGGCTCACAGACGAGATTACAAACTTTAAAATATTCTTTCGGTTTTATGGGGTCTAGCGTGAGGTCGACTCCAAACAATTCTTCCGCTTTATAGGGGTTACGTGGCGCATCGCCGCATCCGAGGTCCATGTGCTTTCGTTTAGAATCTAAAGGTGTCATTGCTGATCATTCAGTTATCAAATTTGAAACGCATAGATAGGTCGATTGCGTCAATGTCTTTAGTTAAGGCGCCGATTGATATTCGGTCAACGCCTGTTTCAGCGATTTGTACAATTGACTCAAGCGTTATTCCTCCAGAGGCCTCGAGTAGAGCTCGTCCATCGACAATTTGAACGGCATCTCGCATGGCCTCTAATGTGAAATTATCCAGCAAAATTAATTTTGCGCCATGATCGAGAGCCTCCTTTAACTGCGGGATCGACTCTACCTCGATTTGGATAGGGATATTTGCATCCACGTGCTGGGTAGACCTCAGCGCCTTAGGAATCCCATCGCAGGCAATGATGTGGTTTTCTTTGATTAAGATACCATCGAATAGCCCGGTGCGATGGTTCTCTCCGCCCCCAGTTTTTACTGCATATTTCATGGCTATTCTTAAATTAGGGATCGTTTTTCGTGTATCGAGGATCTTCGCCTTAGTGTGTGAGACTGCCTCAACGTAGCGTTTTGTTTTGGTGGCAACAGCGGAGAGGGTTTGTAAAAAATTAAGCGCAGTTCTCTCGCCAGTGAGCAGCGCTCTTGCAGGTCCGTGCAATGTGCATATTGGATGTCCTGCGGCTACTTGATCACCATCTTGGTAATGCCATGTGAGCTCGATCGAGCCATCTAGCGATTGAAAGGTTTTCTCTGCCCAATCCTTACCACATAGAATGCAGTCTACTCTGGATATGATGGACCCTTCGCTAAGCGCGTCTGATGATATCAAGGATGCGGTTAAGTCTCCGCTCCCAAGATCCTCTCGTATTGATACATCAACAGTGGCTTGAATTGATTTTTTAAAATCTATATTGCTCATTGGTTTTTTTTAATTTGATTGGGGCTGTATTGGTTCTTGCTTCATTTCGGACTGTGGACGCTCAGGTCATCTGCCAGTTGCTTTTATGGAAATGGCACCTCTGATTTCACCTAACTTGTAACCAATTGCTTTGTCGTAAGGATATAGTTCATTGAGTGTCGATGCGACATCGTTTGGGATATCTTTCGGTTGTCCGTGACATGTTAGACATAGTGGGCCAGTTGGTAATGCCCGAAGGTAGCGAATGGACCGGTGCTCCGTGCTGTTACTGATCAATGACGACTCAAGACTCTCTGGCAAAGGATTATTAGAGAGGCGAATCAGTTGTTCTCGCTCCCAATCGTCAGGCGTTCCTATTAGAGGATTTCTGACTTTAAGGCTCACCCTTGAGACCTTCCATCCGGTTTCTCTAGACAGTTGATTTGCGAGCTCGGGCGCTACGGTCTCGCATACATGAATAGCCGATTTGACTCCTCCAGACTGTATTGTCGTTTTGAGTGTTGTCCCTAAAGTTTTCATAAATGATGATGCTACTGACTGCATTTCAGCGATCAGTGCTTTATCGGCGTCAGAGTCGGCTGCATAACAGGCCCCCCAATTCAATAATAATAATGTTGTAACTAACTGGATTTTTCTCATTGTTTATGACCTTACCATTATCTACATGTTAAAAATTGCGTTAAAAAACCAATTCGGTTATCCACTGGACTTGAAATTGTTGAATATTCCCCAATTTTAGTACTAACTAGAGATTCATATGAGGAAACGTTATGAGGTTCGATAAATATACAACTCGGTTTCAAGAGTCGTTAGCATCGGCGGAAAAGCTTGCATCAAGTGAAGGTCATGCAACTTTAGAGGCAGAGCATTTGTTGTATGTACTGATTGATTCAGATGAACGGCTCATCCAATCCATCTTAGCGCGGTCGGGAGTGAAAACCGATGCCCTGAAAGCTGGGCTGCGCTCAGCAATTGATAACTTTCCAGTAGTAAAAGATTCTCAGCAACTCTCCATATCTCAATCGATGGCTCGGTTAATGAGCGCGACGGAAAAGTTATCACAAGATCTGACAGATCAATACGTGTCCACAGAATTATTTCTATTAGCGGCGATCAAGGAGAAACAAGGGATAGGAAAAATTCTAAGAGAGCATGGAGGTTCTGAGTCAGGGTTTAAATCGGTAATAGAAGATTTACGAGGTGGAGAGCCAAACGATTCGCCAGATGCTGAAAGTCAGCGGCAGGCCCTTGAGCGCTACACTTTAGACGTTACGGATCGCGCTCGACAAGGAAAGCTCGATCCAGTAATCGGTCGTGATGATGAAATCCGTCGGACTATTCAGATCTTGCAGCGTCGGACGAAAAATAATCCAGTTCTTATCGGAGAACCTGGAGTAGGAAAAACAGCCATCGTTGAGGGTTTAGCCCAGAGAATCATTAATGACGAGGTACCTGATAGCCTCAAAGGTAAGCGAGTATTATCACTCGATATGGCGGCGCTTTTGGCTGGCGCCAAGTACCGAGGAGATTTTGAGGAGCGGCTCAAGTCGGTGTTGAAGGCGTTAGCACGTGATGATGGTATGACCATCATTTTTATCGATGAACTGCATACAATGGTGGGTGCGGGTAAGTCTGAAGGAGCTATGGACGCAGGTAACATGCTAAAGCCGGCTTTGGCGCGCGGAGAGCTCCATTGCGTTGGGGCGACAACATTAGACGAATATCGAAAATATGTGGAAAAAGATTCAGCGCTAGAGCGACGATTTCAGAAGGTGATTATAGATGAGCCAACTGTAGAGAACACCATCGCTATTTTACGAGGTTTGCAAGAGCGATATGAGTTACATCATGGTGTCGATATTACAGATCCGGCTATTGTCGCAGCAGCACAACTATCCCATCGGTATATAACGGATCGGTTCCTACCCGATAAAGCTATCGATTTGATTGATGAGGCAGCTGCACGTATCAAGATGGAGCTCGACTCTAAGCCGGAGGCGCTCGATAAAATTGACAGACGTTTAATTCAGTTAAAAATTGAGCGAGAGGCAGTAAAAAGAGAAAGTGATTCAGCCTCCAAAAAAAGATTGGATGGCATTGAGGCTGAGATAGATCGACTTAACAAAGAATATTCGGATTTAGATGAAATCTGGAAAGCTGAAAAATCTGTGGTTCAAGGCGCCCAAGATGTTAAGGAGGAAATTGATCAAGTCAAGCTTCAAATTGATGTGGCCAGACGCGAGGGAAATTGGTCGTTAGTATCAGAGTTGCAGTACGGTAAATTACCCAGCTTAGAGGCGCGGTTGCAAAAAGACACCCAATCGACCGAGCATGCGGAGAGTTTTCAATTATTGAAAACCGAGGTGGGCGCTGATGAAATTGCTGATGTCGTTTCTCGAGCAACAGGTATTCCGGTATCTAGAATGATGCAAGGAGAAAGAGATAAATTACTCTCAATGGAGTCGCAATTGCATCGACGTGTCATCGGACAAGATGAGGCTATTCGTCTTGTTTCTGATGCCGTTCGTCGTTCCAGATCTGGTTTGAGTGAACCGAATCGCCCCTATGGTTCATTTCTATTTCTCGGCCCAACGGGTGTGGGTAAGACTGAACTTTGTAAAACGCTTGCTCAGTTTCTTTTTGATTCTGAGGAGCAGCTGATTCGTATAGACATGTCGGAATTTATGGAGAAGCATTCTGTATCTCGATTGATTGGAGCTCCTCCAGGTTACGTTGGCTATGACGAGGGGGGTTACCTGACGGAAGCCGTGCGACGCAAACCGTATTCTGTGATATTGCTTGATGAGATTGAGAAAGCACATCCAGATGTATTTAACGTATTGTTGCAGGTTCTTGATGATGGGCGGATGACGGATGGTCAAGGAAGAACGGTTGATTTTAAAAATACCGTCGTGGTAATGACTTCAAACATTGGATCCCAAACGATTCAAACTATGGATTACTCTGATTACGTTGCGCTAAAAGATACCGTAATGGGGGAAGTGAAGAATTCATTTAAACCTGAATTTATTAATCGGATTGATGAAGTCGTTGTGTTCCATGGGTTAGGTCGTGAGGATGTCAGTGCGATCCTTAATATTCAGCTAAAAAGGCTTGCGAGTCGGCTCGCATCACTAAACATGGGGCTCGATATTCAAAATGATGTTCTGGATTTATTGGGCGAGAGCAGTTTCGATCCTGCGTATGGCGCACGACCTTTAAAACGAGCGATTCAATCTGAGGTTGAAAATCCCCTATCGAAACTGATTCTGGAGGGCCAGTTTTCGTCTGGCGATACGATTTCGATCGGTGTAGCAAACGGTTCATTACAATTTCATAAGCAAAATTGAGTATGTGTTGGTAAGAAATGCTGGAAAAATCACCTTATATAGGGTACTTTTAGGGTTAGTGCACAACATATAGTGGTTTTTATAGCGATTTATGGACCCAACTGACTTGCTAGCTTCAACAACAGAGCAAACCCGTATCGGGACGTACCGAGGCGAGCCGATTATCGATGTGCCGGCTAATCTGTACATTCCCCCCGAAGCCCTTCAAGTCATGCTTGATTCTTTTGAGGGTCCATTGGATTTATTGCTTTTTTTAATAAGAAAGCAAAATCTCGATGTGCTTGATATCCCGATGGCTGATTTGACGAGCCAATATATGGTCTATGTTGATTCTATGAAGGCTCACAACTTAGAGCTAGCGGCTGAGTACTTGTTAATGGCGGCAGTTTTAACTGAAATAAAGTCTCGTATGCTGCTGCCGCGTTCACCGATTGAAGGTGAGGATGAAGACCTTGATCCAAGGGCAGAACTAGTCAGGCGTTTGATCGAATATGAACGAATGAAAAAAGCATCGATTCGTTTAGATGAGCACCCGATGGTTGATCGGGACTTTCATCAGGCGTCGATTTTTTTCGAGAAGTCCAACTATGTATCGCCACCCAAGGTGACGCCGGAAGATCTTCAGGCTGCTTGGGTGAGTATTATCAATAGAGCAAAGAATAACCGGCATCATACGATCAGTCGGGAGGAGTTATCGGTTAGAGAGCACATGAGTCAAATTTTGCGAAGGCTCAAAGATCAGCAATTTTTTCGGTTTGAAGACTTGTTCGATACGAATAAAGGGGTTCAGTACGTCGTTATCTCCTTTTTGGCCGTTCTCGAGTTGGCGAAGGATGCATCTATTGAGTTGTCTCAACACGGGGTGTTCTCAACTATCTACGTGAGGTTATCGAATGGAGTTTAATGAGCAGGAGCTTACTGACTTTAAATATACGATTGAAGCGGCGCTTCTAGCGTCTACCGAGCCGCTTTCAGTCTCAGACATCAAGCGGATGTTTAATGAGGACCTTAATGCGAATTTGATTAAAGATATGTTGCGTCAAATCGCGGAAGAGTGGTCCTCGCGCAGTGGTGAAGTGGTGGAAGTGGCTAGTGGTTGGCGCATTCAAGTTCGTACGAATTTCCAGGCGCGATTGGATAAGCTGGAACACAGCGACCTCCAAAATACTCTCGAGCTGTTCTCGAAACCCTGGCAATTATCGCTTATAAGCAACCAGTCACCAGAGGGGACATTGAAGATGTGCGTGGGGTTGCCGTCTCGCCAAATATTCTTAGGACACTTGAGGCCCGAGGATGGATCGATCAAATTGGTGTAAGGGAGACGCCAGGGAGGCCAGCATTATTTGGCACTACAGCAACCTTTTTGAACGACTTGGGGCTCAAGGCGCTTGGTGAATTACCGCCGTTAGATGACTTAGGAGAGTTGCTTGAGGAGAGTCCTGACATGAGTGAGCAGATGACACTCGATGTTGAGGATAGCGGAGAGGTGACGATTGACCCAGTCCCAGTGCATGAGGCAGCAGGATCACAATCGATCAATTGATACTTTATGTTCAACATGTGCTACGCCTTAATTAGGGCGGAATCTATCTTAGTTTAATTGGGCAAGTGGGTTGTAACATGCCAGCAAACTCTGTTATGCTCTCGCACCTGTTTTGCCGGTCGCGGGGTGGAGCAGTCTGGCAGCTCGTCGGGCTCATAACCCGAAGGTCGTAGGTTCAAATCCTGCCCCCGCAACCAATTGCATTCTTTGTAAATGAGCCCCAATAGTTGTTGGGGCTTTTTTATGGTTTTATACCGGATTATTCTGGTATACTTTCGCTTTAGAGTTGTTGAAAACAGATGGGCTTCGGGCCCTTTTTTTGTTTCTAAATAAATTGATGGGAATAGAGAATTTACTTGAAAAAACCCTCTCAGGGATGAGTTATGAACTCGTTGATTTTGAAGTTGTCGGGCG